>Ga0193751_1000966_pt1 | contig 19494 bp, 13 predicted proteins | sample L1c2metaG_FD_143050 | JGI IMG/M metagenome (GOLD analysis project Ga0193751, IMG submission 143050) | Soil microbial communities from a riparian zone of the East river system, Colorado, United States - L1c2 | ecosystem: Environmental > Terrestrial > Soil > Riparian zone | place: USA: East River... | reverse complement strand
GCATCGTGATGCGGTAACGAGGGTGACGTAGGACGGGACAATGTTGCGAAATAAAGTTCCGCCGCCGCCCATTCCAAGTCATCACGCCATTCCACTTCCGGATAGTTATCGTGCGGCGAAGTGGTGAGCAGCTTTCCAAGGTGCTGGGTCTTGGCCAAATCGAAGACCGTTTGCGCGGCGACCAGGCAACGGTCGGCCAGGTCCGGATCGCGATCGCTAAAAACCTGGGCGCCGAGTGCAAACGCCGCGGCGAGGCGACCCGCCAGGTTCGGGCTAATCAGAGAGCCGGGCTTGCCAGCGCGGAAGACCGGTCGATAACGCACATAATAGTAGTAGTCGTCCGGCGACGTGACCTGAAGGAGGTCGTCAACTTCCGGAAGACGCCAGATATCGTGATCGCCGCCGATCGTCGCCGCGGCATCGCCGTCGGTCAGGCCCACCTGATAATATAATGTCCGGGAAGGTTGATCCCACATTTTCAAAAGCCAATCCAACCCGAAGCGGCTTTCCGCAACCAAATCGCCAGCGGAGTCAACCACATCGGGATAATCACGCAGAGCAAACAGAAACAGGCCTTCGACATAACTGGTCGTCTCCACAAACTTGACGTAATCGCCCGCATCGAACCAACCGCCGGCGACATCAACCGGTCCTCCCACCGGTTTAAGAGCGCTCTGAAGAAAATCGGCGTGGTTGTATTGTGGCGCCGCGTAAATAGTCGCGCTTGCATCCGCGAGGTGCGAAGGCCGGCGCGATAAGACAGAGGGAATCACGTCCGAACCGTCACGCTGCGCTTGAAAATAAAAGAGAAGATTCGAAACGAGCGGAAGGTAAAGCGCTCCGGCGGTATCGATGCGGAAAGCTGGTGAAGATGTCTCGACATCGCCGTTCACCCGAATGGAATAGGAACCGGCGCCCGTTACCGCGCTGAAATCGAGTATGTAGGTGACGGGAAACGCCAAATTCCATGGGCCCTGATTGCCAGATGGGATTGGTCCATTGCAGGCAACTGTCGCGTTCGCCGTGTTGACGATGTCGAAACTGCCGGTTACCACGTGGCTACAAAGAAGAAGAGCCTTTTTCGGCTCGCTCGTGACATAACCGATCTGGTTTATGCGAACGAACGCCGTGGCACCCGCCAGCGGCTGCAGCGCGCAAACGATGAGACCAATCCGAAAAGCGAAAAATTGAACGCGAATAGCGCGTTGTTGATAACCGAATGCGCGGAACATCAAAAGCGGAAAGCGACCGCAAGGGGCGGAGCAATTTGACGAGCCCACCAGAGGGCACCAGAATCTTGTTCGCATTCTACTCGCCCCCATGGGAGATTGAATGCCGGTGAAAACAGATCCGCTGGTTAGGCAAGTATTGATTACGGCTGTTTGCTTTACCCTTTCCTGTTCCGGCATTTTCGGCGCCACCGAGGCGGGCGAGCCTTATCATCCAATCATTGATCCCGCCAATTTTTCCGAGGTTGTGACTAACCCCTATTTCACCCTCACCCCCGGCACGACCTATACTTACAAGGCGCGGGATGGCAAAGACACGGAAATCAACAAAGTCACGGTAACGAGCGAAACGAAAAAAGTGATGGGTGTGACCGCCCGGGTGGTGCTAGACCAGGTCTGGCTCAACGGCCGCAAGATTGAAGAAACCTACGATTGGTACGCCCAGGACAGAGAGGGTAGCGTTTGGTATTTCGGAGAGAACTCGAAGGAGTACAAAAAGGGCAGCGTCGCGAGCGCAAAGGGTTCATGGGAGGCTGGAGTGAAAGGTGCGCAACCGGGCATCGTGATGCCGGCTAATCCCCAGCCCGGGGCACCTTACCGGCAGGAGTATCTAAAGGGCGAAGCGGAAGATATGGGCCAGGTGTTGAGCGCGAAAGAGAGCGTCAGAGTCCCATCCGGGTCCTACCACGACTGCGTTAGGACGAAAGATTGGTCGGCGATTGAAACCGACAGCGTTGAACACAAGTATTACTCGAAAGAGGTTGGCAACGTGGTGCTCGAAACAGAGCATAACGATCAGAAACGCGTGGAGCTGATCGAAGTCACAATGGCCAACAAAGAGGAATCACCGAGCAAGCAGTAATCGTCCGGCCTGCAATGCCTCCGCCCGTTGTTTTCTGTCCTCAGACCTCTGACCGTCTGATCTCCGTCCTCCGGTCCCCCTTTCTACTTTCTACTTCGCCCGCCGGCTGACGGCGCCCGTGACTTAAGGGTGGCTAAGATTTTGGCCTACTGTGCGGTCATTCAGCAGCCCGATTACATAACATCGCATTCTTCGAAACGACTATTTACAAGACTGGCGTCAAAACAGCGATGTCAAAACATGGCGACGCCCTAAAGTCAGCACTGGACGCATTGGGAAGAACGCGCAAAAATTCTCGCCAATCCGATTCCTATTGGAAATGACCCAATCCGAGAAGACAACCAAACAACAAACCTCGGACGAACGTTTTCGTTTGCTCGTCGAAGGCGTCAGCGACTACGCGATCTTTATGCTCGAACCGGATGGTCGCGTAGCGAGTTGGAACTCCGGAGCCCAGCGTCTGAAACAATACACAGCTGACGAGATTATCGGTCAACATTTCTCGAGATTTTATCCTCCTGAAGACATCGCAGCGGGCAAACCCGCGGCCGAATTGGAGACGGCCCTCTCCGAAGGTCGCGTCGAAGACGAAGGCTGGCGGATACGCAAAGACGGCTCTCGATTTTGGGCCTTGGTCGTCATTACCGCCCTCTACGACCGCCATGGTATTCTTGCCGGCTTCGGAAAGGTGACCCGGGACCTGACCGAGCGGCGCGCGGCTGAGGAACAACTGCGCGCCAATGAAGAGCAATTCCGCCTGCTTGTCGAGCGCGTGGAAGAATATGCCATTTATCTGCTCGACCAAACCGGACGCGTCATGTCTTGGAATTCCGGCGCCGAAAAGATCAAGCAATTCGCCGCAAACGAAATTGTGGGCAAACATTTCGCCTGTTTTTACACGGCGGAAGACGTGGCCGCGGGCAGACCCCAGCGCAACTTGGAAGACGCCGCCCGCCTCGGCCACACCCGCGATCAAGGTCTGCGCGTTCGCAAAGACGGAACAACGTTTCATGCCGATGTTGTCATCACCGCCTTGCGCGACGATGCCGGCCAGCTTCGAGGTTTCTCAAAAGTGACCCGCGACACTTCGGATCAGGTCCGGACGCGCGAAATCGAAGCGGAGAAAATGGCGGCGGTCAAAGCCAATCGCGCGAAGGATGAATTCCTGGCCACGCTTAGCCACGAATTGCGTACACCTCTGACGCCGGCGCTCGCCGCGGCCAGCTACATGGCCGAAAACATTTCCGAGCTCCCGGCGAAATTCAGTGACGATATTCATATGATCCGTCGGAACGTCCAGCTGGAAGCGCGCCTCATTGACGATCTGCTCGACCTCACCCGTATCAGCACCGGCAAGATCGAACTGCACCCGCAGCGGGTCGATGCCCATGCCGTCGTGCGCGACGCCATTGTCATGGCCCGATCGGACCTGCACCGCAAGACGCTGCAACTTACGACTGATTGGACGGCCAAGGAACATTTTATCTGGGGAGATCCCGTCCGGATGGAGCAGGTATTCTGGAACCTCATCAATAACGCGGTCAAGTTCACCGGCGTCGGTGGGGAGATCACTCTTCAGACCTGGAACGAAGAAGGCCAATTCCATTTCGCGATCACCGACACTGGTATTGGGATTGAAGTCGGGAAACAGGAATCATTGTTCAAGGCTTTCGAGCAAGGCGAACGGGGGATCTCCCGGACATTCGGCGGCCTCGGGCTCGGCCTCGCCATTTGCAAAAATCTCGTGGAGTTGCACGACGGCGCGATCACTGTCACCAGCCGCGGGCGCGGCTTTGGTACTACCGCGACCGTGACGCTGAAATGTTTTTTAGCTGCCGATATCCCGCCGCCGGATGCCGGACTGGAAAGCGACGGCGCGACCTCGCCTCTGCGAATTCTGCTGGTCGAAGACCACGACGACACCCGCCGGGTCCTCGCCCGATTGCTCACTCACTTTGGATACGACGTAGCCCTGGCGAGCAACGTCCAGGAGGCGCTTCAGACTTTTCGGACGGGATCGTTCGACGCCGTTTTGAGCGACATCGGCCTGCCCGACGGAACCGGTTACGACATCATGGCGGAAGTGAAACGCACTAACAACGTGCGAGGTGTTGCATTGACTGGCTACGGAATGTCTGAGGACGTGCGGCGGAGCAAGGAGGCGGGGTTTGAATTTCACCTAACCAAGCCGGTTGATGTAGCCGAGCTCCGGACGGTCTTACGCAAGCTAAGCATTAAACGCTAGGCCGGATGGCGGGAGGCAGCCGGTGCCGCGGTCGCTCAGGGCGACTCAGTTACGCGATAGAAACGCCGGCCGGCGCCGAGGCCGTTCGCATCCTGCACAGTTACGATCCCGCCCGTTCCAGCGACCCCGCTGGCGAGCGTGGACCAGCCCGCAGGCGGAAGGCTTGCTGTGGATTCTATGAGGTAGGTGTGGCCGGAGAGCGTTCGGAAACTGATCAGGATATTGCTTCCGCTGGCGGCGATCGCCGTTATCTCGAGCGGCGTCGAATAAACAGTGATGCCGAATGCACGCGTGACCGGCGCAGTGGCAAAGTCGTTATCGCGTAACCGCACCGTGAAATTGAATGTGCCGAGCTGAGCAGGCGCGCCGGAGATGGTCCCGGTAAACGAATCGAGCGTCAGTCCGCCTGGCAGTGAACCGGAGGTGATCGTCCACTCATACGATGGGAGACCGCCGGAAGCGCTGATCGTCTGGGAGTAATAGCGCGAAATTGCTCCGCGCGGGAGCGCACTGGTTGTTATTTGGAGCGGAGCAAAGGCAGAGATCGGGCGCAACGTGTAGCCAATGGCTTGCGCGACGAGCAGGTCGAGCTTCGTCGGAAGCCAGCGGCGCGCCGGCACGTCGCCGAAATACTCATAGCCGAATGCCCCTTTTCTGCTGAGCCGATCGATCGAGCCGTTCAGATGATCGAAGCTGTCGATGGCCGGATAGACGCCTTGATAAGCAAGGACCTGCGCGTCCTGCACGCTGCCGGCGGATTTGAATTGCCCGAAGCGAGTATGAGCGGGATTAAAGGTGAGGGCGTGTCCGATCTCGTGATGCGTGATCGAGTAGAGATCGTTTTGTACGTCGCCCAGGTTGCTCGCCTTCCACCAATCCGCATCGCCTGTCGTTAGGTACCACCCAAGGGTATTGAAATTGCCTTTAATTTCGAGCTCCTGTCCTCCCGAACGCCGTAGCGGCAGCGGTGTCCCGCTGCTCGCCTGAAAGCCTCCGGTGGCTGAGGGCTCGCCGCCCGACCGGTAGGGCGGGTTTGCCTGGTTAACGCCATACGCATAGAGCAGGAAGCCGACGTAACTGGCTGCGTTCGTGCGGAAGTGGCCCGAATTAAATCCGTCTGGATTCCAGATGAAAGTCTCCTCAGCGTTTGGGGCCACCGCGTCCAAGCGCATGTCAGCGAAAAAGTAGGCCCAATCTTGCGCAGCCTGGATGACAATGTTCCGCTTGGCCACGTCGGCGTAGAAGCCGGTCTGGTCTTCCCCGAAATCGACCGTTACCGGAAACAGCGGGGGCTGCCCTGTGTCCTGATCGATAACATGGACATTGATCGTTTTGCTGATATGCGCGCCATTGTTGTCCGTGAAAGCGATGGTGAGGGGATGATCCTCACTGAGTCCATCGCGGTCGGGAAAGATTGAGACCAATATCACCGCTGACGCAGCACTGGAAAAGTTGACTGTCTTGGTCGGACCGGTTGCGCCGACATCGCATGGCAGGTCGAAGTACAACCGCGGTTCAGGCGAAGAAATCAGAGCCGTTGCTGGAAAGACAGCATCGCTCGGCGGTTGAATCGTGACGCTGATCGCCGGGTTGGCGATCTGTCCATCCCAATCAACCAGCGTGATCTCACGTTCGTTGAGTCGTCGCCCAAAGACGTCTGTGACCACGATCTCGTTGAGGGCATCTGCCGTTACGGCAATGGAAAGAGAAGCGCCGACGATCGTGCCGAAGATTACATGAGCGTGCATGTGACGGACGCAGCGAGGAGAATATCTCCCGAGGATAGTTTCGCGCGCTCTTGTGTCGAGGCGAATTCCAGGGAAGACCGAGGGGGCCAGAGCCTGGCGTGCGGGGGAGCAGCAGCTTACGGAAGGGCTTCGTTCAGGGGCAAGACTTTCCCCGCAGGGGAATAGGCAAATGAGGTCAAGCGCCCCCTACGGTCGTGAACGCGGTGGCGGAGGTGCCTATAGCCGCAATAATCCTTGTCATTTTCTGGCATTTCTGATAGTCGATCCTTATGAATACGCGGCTCCTTCGGATCCCCTTCCTGGTTTTCGCTCTCGCTTTTGTCGCGGGTCTCCACAACGCGGCCGCGCAGGGCTTTAACGTCACCATAACCCTCCACGAAAATGGCACTGGCATGTTTCAAAACAGTAATGGATTTAACAGCCCATTGGTGGGCGCGCCAGCCCCCGACACCGGCCCGGGAGGTCTTCCCAATGCCCTGACTTTCGGCCTACTGAACCCGCCGGGGCTGGTCGCGGGCGATTTTATCATGACTGATCCAGGCCTTTCTCCAGTCTCTGACATTATTCGTTTCAACTCATTGAACGGCACCGCGATTTTCTATTCCCTGGTGGGTGGCGGCCAGCTCGCCGACACCGGTCTTCCCGCCGCGCTTAATACAAACACCTTTTCCATGCCTGAAAACACTCTCGGACTGACAAGCTACACGCCGACGGCCGGACAACCCGGCTGCGTTAGCGGCTCCGCCGGTCCGGTCACCTATCTGATCGACAGTGAAACAGCGGCGGTGCCGGATGTTGGAAGTAGCGCTCTTCTCCTGGCCCTCGCGCTTGCGGCGTTATTGGGCGGGCAAAGCGTTTTAGGTCGTCGAAAACAAACAGTTTAGCGAATCAGCCGCAGAGCAGACCACGCCTGGGCCAAACGCTCGGTCGACATGCGTCTTGTTATAGCAGAGCTCGCTTTCGTCCCGGTTGGAGGACACGGCTGCCGCCACAGGTAGACACGGTTCCATACCTGAATGCGGAGCGCTTAGTAATCCTCGCTATCCCGGGAGGCGACGCGCATATTAACCTCGATGTCCGATCATTCAGAGGTGACGATTCCCACGAGCGCGCCGGAAGAAGTGGAAAGGGATGCGCCCGCTCCAGTGTTCAATGCGGGGGATCCGGCGGCTTCGGAGGACACGAGCGAAAACGCGCGGAACGGAGCGCGCAAACGTCGGGATCCGAACGAGCCTGTGGCAGTGGTCGGTCTTGGAGCGTCCGCGGGCGGGGTTTCGGTCTTGCAGCAATTCTTTAGCGAGATGCCGGCAGAGAGCGGCCTGGCCTTCGTGGTAGTGATGCATCTCTCGCCGGATCACGAGAGCAACTTGCCGAGCGTGATTCAACAGAAAACGAAGATGCCTGTCCTTCAGGTTCGGGAACCCGAGAAGGTGAAGCCGAATCACATTTACGTGATTCCCCCCAACAAACAGCTGACGTTTGAAGAGAGCGTGCTGCACTTGATCGCCCCGCAACAAGCGATCGGGCGGCGGGTGACAATCGATCTTTTCTTTCGCACGCTCGCGCAGGCCTACGGACAACGCGCCATCTGCGTGATTTTGTCCGGAACAGATTCCGACGGCGTGATCGGTCTGAAACATATTCGCGCACAGGGCGGAGTGACGATCGCGCAGGATCCAAGCGAGGCAGAGCATGAGAGCATGCCTTCGACGGCGATCAGCACCGGGATGGTGGATTGGGTTCTGCCGGTGGCAGAGATGCCCGCGAAGCTGATGGAATTTGTGCGCAACGAAAGCCGGATGAAATTGCCGCCCGAGATTCCGGACGCAGAATCACCGGATGAGAAGGTGCGGGAGGCGCCCGGCGGCGAAACGGTCTCCGACGAGACGCGCGCTCCGGAAGACGAAAACGTCATCGCCGAAGTGCTGGTGCATCTGCGCCGGCAAACCGGTCATGACTTCAGCCATTACAAGCGCGCCAGCGTTCTGCGCCGAATCGCGCGCCGTTTGCAGGTCAACTCGATCGAAAATCTTCCCGATTATCTTGTCTTTCTGCGGAAACATTCGCCCGAGGCGGGCGCGCTTTTGCATGATCTGCTCATTGGGGTAACCCATTTTTTCCGGGACCAGGAATCATTCGCGGCGCTGGCGGCTAACGTTCCGCAGCTCTTCGCAGGGAAACGCAAAGACGATCAAATCCGGGTATGGGTGGCAGGCTGCGCCACGGGCGAAGAGGCTTATTCTATCGCGATGCTTTTGTGCGAGCATGCGGACCGCCTCGACTTTCCGCCTTCCTTTCAGGTTTTCGGCTCGGACATTGACGAACAATCGGTGGTGGACGCGCGGGCCGGTCTTTATCCATCCACCATCGAGGCGGACGTGACAACGGAACGGCTTCGTCGTTTTTTTGTGAAGGATCACGGCCGTTACAGAGTGCGCAAGGAGCTGAGGGAGAAGGTCCTTTTCACCTCGCACAATTTACTGAAGGACGCGCCCTTTTCCCGGCTGGATCTCGTTTCCTGCCGCAATCTTCTCATTTATCTCAACGCCGAAGCGCAGGCTCAGGTCTTCGATATTTTCCATTTCGCGCTGCGCCCCGGCGGTTTGATTTTCATCGGCAGCTCCGAAAGCGAGGCCAATGTGCAGTCACTATTTTCACCGGTAGATGCCAAGCATCGACTTTATGTGCGGCGCTCGGTGCCGCGGCCCAGCTGGAGGGTGCCGGTGCTGCCGTTGCCTTCGCCGGAAAAAGCTCATCGCCTCCCCCCGCGGACTTTGCCGCCGCTGAGTCGCCACGGCGAGGAAAAGGGCCCGCTTGAAACGGTTGACCAATTCCAGAAAGGGCAGGAGCGCCGGGCGATCCTCTTTGGCGAATTGCATTTGCGGCTGCTCGAGCAGTACGGCCCGCCTTCCGTGGTGGTGAACGAAGCTCATGAGATCGTTCATTTATCGACGCACGCGGGCCGGTATCTGCAATTCGCCGCCGGTGAACCTTCCGCGAATCTGATCGATCTGGTGAATCCCGCACTTCGAATTGAGTTACGCACCGCCTTGTTTCGAGCGGCGCAGAGCAAGGAGAACGTGCAAGCGGCTGCGCAAGCGGTCGAAATCGATGGCGCGCTTGAGGTGATTTCTCTGCAGATCCGCCCCCTGGAGGCCGCCGATCCGGTGCAAGGTTTTTATCTCGTTCTCTTCGAGAAACAACCCGAAGCCACCGAGCCGGGCCCGACCCCATCGCACCCCGACGATCTGGCCCGCGAGCTTGATGAAGAGATCCAATATTTAAAGGGACAGCTCAACACCACGGTCGAGCAGTACGAAGCGGCTAACGAAGAACTGAAAGCTTCGAACGAAGAACTGCAGGCAATGAACGAGGAACTTCGTTTCGCCACCGAGGAACTGGAGACGAGCAAGGAAGAACTGCAATCGGTCAATGAGGAACTGGTGACGGTGAATCACGAGCTCAAGAACAGCGTGGAGGAACTGAGTGCCACGAATGCCGACCTTAATAACCTGATGGCCTCGACGGATATCGGGACCATGTTTTTGGACAGGCACTTACTGGTCCAGCGCTTCACGCCGAGCGCGCAAAAGGTTTTCAACCTGATTCCGGCGGACCTCGGACGGCCTCTTTCCGACATTACCCATAAGCTCGCCTATGAGGGTCTGATGCACGACGCGGACCAGGTGCTCAAGCATTTAGCAACGATTGAGCGCGAAGTGCAAATGGCGGACGAAAGCTGGTTCCTGACCCGCATTGCCCCCTACCGCACGGCGGAAGATCGCATCGCCGGCGTGGTCGCCACCTTTATCGATATCACGCGACGCAAGCAGGCGGAGATCGAGTCTCTGAACCTGGCGAGGCAGCTCAAAGTGCAGCTCGACAAGTTCGACACGGTCATGTCGGCCGTACCCGATTTTATCTATCATTTCGATCTGGAGGGGCGCTTCACCTACATCAATCAAGCGCTGCTCAATCTTTGGCAAAAGACCTACGAGGAGGCGGTTGGCAAGACTTTCCACGAGCTGGATTACCCGCCGGAACTGGCGGCCCAGCTGCAACAACAGATTCAGGAAGTGATCGAAACCCGCCGGGCTGTGAAGGACGAGACGCCTTACACGAGCGCGTTCGGCGCGCGTTTTTACGAATACATCTTCTTCCCGCTTCTGGCGGAGGATGGAAGCGTCGAAGGGGTCGCGGGAACCACACGCGACATCACAGACCGTAAGATCGCGGAAGAAGCTCTGCGCCAGAGCGAAGAGCGGTTCCGTCAGTTCGCCGAAAACTCCGCGGACGTCTTCTGGATTGTGGACGCCATAACCCGGGAGTTGGAATACCTCAATCCGGTCTACGAGAAAATGTGGGGCGAACCACGCGATGCCTTAATGGCAGACTTTCGTCACGGACTTGAGCTCGTGCATCCGGACGATCACGCGCACGCAGCCACAGTTCTGCCGCGCGTCCTGAAGGGCGAGACTGTAACCGTCGAATACCGCATCGTGCGACCGAAGGATGGGGAGGTCCGCTGGATCCGGGACACTGGCTTTCCGATTCCAGACGGGACCGGAAGGATCGCGCGTGTGGCGGGCGTGGCGCAGGACGTGACCGAGGATAAACGACAATCGGAAGAACTGCGCGAGGCCGAAGAGCGCCTGCGTCTTTTGGTCGAAGGCGCTCGTGACTACGCCATGTTCCTCATGGATCCAGGGAGCATTATCACCTACTGGAGCAGAGGGGCGGAACGGGTTTTTGGCTGGACTCAGGCAGAGGTCGTAGGTCAGCCGGGCAGTATTATTTTCACGCCCGAGGACAAGGCGCACGGCGCGGTCGAAAAGGAAATCGATACGGCTTTGGCGGAGGGCCGCGCGCCCGATCGCCGGTTTCATTTGCGTAAAGATGCGTCGCGCTTCTGGACGGATGGGGTCCTCATGCGGCTGGACGATGAGCAGGGAAATCTCCGCGGCTTCGCTAAGATTGCGCGCGACGCGAGCGAACATCGGGAGGTAGAAGACCAATTGCGTCATGCACGCGACGAATTTGAGCAACGGGTGGTCGAACGCACCGCCGAGTTAATGGCTTCCAACACGGAGTTGCAAAATGAAATGGCGACGCGGCACCAACTGGAACGCGACCTCCTTGAGATCAGCGAGCGCGAGCGGCGCCGCATCGGCCAGGATTTGCACGATATTGTTTGTCAGGAGCTGACCGCGACCGCGCTTTTTCTGAAATCGAGCGGGAACAACGCGAGCGATGAAGAGGCGGCGCGCAGTCTGAATGAAGCGGCGCAAATTGTGAATCGGAACGTGGGTCTGGCGCGCGAGTTGGCCCGCGGATTTCAACCTGTCCTGCTTGGTTCCGCTGGCCTCACGACGGCGTTGCGCTCACTTTGCACACAGGCTAACGGTCATCCCGAAATCAGGTGCAGTCTCAAGCTTCCGCAATCCATCCGCATCCGGGATGAAACCATCGCCCTCAACCTGTTTCGCATCGCCCAGGAAGCGGTCAGCAACGCGATCAAGCACGCCCATGCCACGGAGATCACGGTCTGCATCGAGCGTCAGCGCGACCTTGTTCGACTCGTGGTGGAGGACAACGGCAGGGGTTTAAAAACGAAGAAGCGCTCGAAAGGCCTCGGACTCCACATCATGCGCTACAGGGCGAGCGTGCTCGGCGGACACTTCGACATTGAAACGGGTCCGAATAATGGAACCCGTCTGGTCGCCGCCGTTCCCACCAGGACAAAAAATAAGAAATAGATCTAAGAACCATTGGCCAATCGACCGGCGATATTTATTGGACCGGTTATGCTCCCGCTTCGTTACTTGCGCGCCAACCCAGCCTCGGGTCATGCCAGGACTCTGCCGGAGATGCCACCCGATCGTTTCGGCCAGGACCTTTCATTTTCTAAAGTAACCCAGATGCCCCGTAGCAAGACTTCCCGCCGGGAACCCAGATCGTCGATTGCGCGAAAGCCACGCGCGTCACAGATTCATCCTGCCACAAACTCACGTCCGCCGGAATCTATTCGCATTGTAGTGGTGGACGATCATCCGCTGTTTCGCCACGGCCTCGTCCAACTCTTAAACTCCGAACCTTCTTTTGCCGTCTGCGGGGAAGCGAGCAGTGCGCCCGAGGCAATGACGGTCGTGCGCCGCGAGAAGCCCACCATGGTCATCGCGGATCTCGGTCTGAAAGGCGCCAACGGCCTTGAGTTAACGAAATCTTTACGAGCTGAGTTTTCGAAAATGCCCATTCTGGTTCTCTCCATGCATGACGAGCCGACCTACGCGGTTCGCTCGCTTCGCGCCGGGGCCAACGGATATGTCACAAAGGAGGAAGCACTAGGCAGCGTGCTTGTGGCCGTGCATGAAGTGATCGGTGGAAGGACGTATTTGAGTCCGGGCATGGCGAGCGAAGTCATTGCCAACGTAGTCCTGAGCAAGACCACCCCAGGCGCGAGTCCGACCGATCAATTGACCGACCGCGAGCTCGAGATTCTCGAGCGGATCGGCAAAGGCGAAGAAGTGAAGGCCATCGCAAAGGCGTTACACCTCAGTCCTAAGACGGTCGAAACGCATCGTGCCCACATCAAGGACAAGCTCAAGCTGGAGAACGCGCGACAAGTGGCGCGTTTCGCCGTGCAGTGGGCCAGCGCGCGAGAAAGCTAGGCATCGGATCGCTTTTCTGCAGGGGAAGCTGCCAGTTTCCCATCCAATAACCGGGAAGCTAACAGCTTCCCCTGCAGACGGACGCAGGGAGCGGTCCCGTCTCCCTCCCATGGGCCATTACTTTTCAACAACCCTTTGCGGACGCACATGCGTATACTACTCAACTCCCTGCGGAGGAAAATGACTAAGCGCTCGACGTCTAATGGGGCCAACCCCGCCAGCGTTGTCCTGCCAGAGAAAAAACATTTTCACGGTAAACGCGTAGTCATCGTCGACGATCATCCCCTCATCCGGCGAGGGCTCGAACGAATGATTCATTCCGAAGATGGATTCGTTGTCTGTGGCGAAGCCGGGGACGCCGAGGAAGCCGTGGAGCTGGTGCGCCGGGTGCAGCCCGATCTTGCCATTGTCGATATTGGTTTGCCCGGACGCGACGGTATCGACCTAACCCGACAGCTGGTGAGCGAGTTTCCTGGATTGGCTATCCTCATTCTCTCCATGCACGAAGAATCTGATTATGCCAAAAGCGCGATCGAAGCCGGAGCCTACGGCTACATGGTCAAACATGACGCCGTCGAGAAGATTGGCGTGGCCCTCGAGAAGGTCCTGCAACGAAAAGTCTATCTGAGTCCTGGGATCAGGGACCGGGTTCTGCTGAAAACAAGACGATCACGAAACTCACGCGGACGAGCGCGGTCCTTGGCCGGGAAGGCGATTCCGTCGCCCTCGTAAAGTGGATGCGAAGGGATTCTGATTCGAGAGCGACACAACGCTTTGTCAAAAAAAGGCTCTTGACGAGAACTACGTAAAAACTTATCTCAATCCCCTCACCGCGGAGGGAAGAATATGGATCGATTAGCCGAAACGATTAGAAAACGACTCAGCTTTCGCAAATCGTGCACTGTCTTCGAGAGCGAATTGTCGCGCGTCTGGCCTTATGATGACAAAGCGCGACAACAGCGTCATACCCTCATCAAGGCCTTTGCCAAAGCGCATGGATGGTCGGCCACCATTCTCGATCCTGGCATTCGCGTGACCTTTCGCAAATTGAAGGAAGGCGATGCCGAGTCTGATTCAACCAAGCTGGCTCGGGCCAGTTAAGCGTCGCTTAACTATTCTTCCGCCGCAGCAGCGGGAATAAAATCACGTCCCTGATCGACTCCGCACCGGTCAGCATCATGGTGAGGCGATCGACGCCCAGCCCGAAGCCACCCGCGGGGGGCATGCCGTGCTCGAGCGCGAGCAGGAATTCCTCGTCGATCTTCTGCGTCTCCTCGCCCGCTTGTTCGAGCAAACGCCGGCGCTGGATGTCGGGATCGTTCAACTCCGTGTAGCCAGGCGAAATTTCGACGCCATTGATAATGAGTTCGTAGACGTCCACCAGGGAAGGGTCTTCCACGTTTTGCCGGGCCAGGGGCACGAGCTCCTTCGGACAATGCGTCACGAAAAGCGGGTCGAATGTTTTTTCCTCCACCAGCTTTTCAAAAACATGCTGCGTCACCTCGTAATCCTCCAAGCCCGGAATGATATCGACGCCGAGATCGTTCTGGGCGCGGGCGCGTCGCTCTTCGCTCGTTAGGTCAAACCAGTCCGGGCCGGCGGCTTCGCGGATCAGGTCGCGGTAACGGGCGCGCCGCCAGGGCCGGGTCAGATTGATCGTCCGGATGATTTTGCCTTCTGCATCGCGATGCTCAATCTGGCGGGGCTTTTTCTCTTCGGGCACCCCGCCCTCCATCGCCTGGACGGCTTGTGCGAGATGGCAAATTAGCTCTTCCACCAGGTTCGCGATCTTCTCGAAATTCGCATAGGCCCAATAAGCTTCCAGCATGGTGAACTCCGGATTATGCCGGCGCGAAATTCCTTCGTTCCGGAAATTGCGATTCAATTCGAAAACCTTGTTGAATCCGCCCACCAGCAAACGCTTCAAATAAAGTTCGGGCGCGATGCGCAGATAAAGATCGAGCCCGAGCGCCTTGTGCCGGGTTTGGAAGGGTTCGGCCGCCGCGCCGCCCGGCACCGCTTGCAACATGGGCGTTTCGACTTCGAGGTAACCACGTTCCTCCAGGAAGCGCCGCATCTCCCGCAGAATGACAATGCGTTTGTGAAAGATGGCACGCGAGCGCTGGCGATAGCGCGCCTCGACATCCTGCAGCCCGTGCCACTTTTCCGGGAGCGGTCGCAACGACTTCGATAAGACTTCGAACTTCGTTACCTTCAGGCTCGGTTCGCCCGTCTTGGTCACAAAGCACGTGCCTTCAACCCCGATAAAATCGCCGAGATCGAGAAGATTAAAGATCTCAATCGCCTCCGCTCCCACTTCCTTGGCGTTGAGATAAATCTGAATCCGGCCAGTGGCATCGTGCAGATCGACAAAGTGACTTTTTCCCATGTCGCGGTGCGCGGTGATTCGTCCGGCCACGCGAAAATGTTCGCCCTCCTTGAATTGGGCGCGGACATGGGCAATGGGGCCGCCATGATCGAAAGCGGCACCGAACGGTTCTATGTGGCGCGCGCGCAGCGCTTCCATCTTGCTCCGGCGCTGGGCCACGAGTTCATTCTCTTCTTCCATGGGTTGCTTGATTGCACAGGGAAGATGCCCGCCCACCGGAAAATGAACAGTCTGGAAATGGTTGATGTAAGATTTAAGAGGGTTGATGTGGGCCCTCTCGGGCCGAGTGCCGATCATCGATCGGTTCCCATAGGTAAGGTGACCGCGCGGGAGCGCGCTCAAGGCCGCCGCGGCGGTCCAAATCATACATCAAACATCTTCCATCAAACATGGACCCCCTCCCCAACGATTCCGTTTGCCAACAAAACCCTGCCGATGAGATAGTTTCATTTCGCTCTCGGGCGGCTGCGTGCCGTCCGGAGGCAATAACCCCATGGCTGTCGATCTACCTGAAACCACTTCCAAGCTCGAGGGAGCGCTCGTAAAACAGTTCTCTGTTTTCCTGCCAAACAAGGTGGGCGCCATGCTCGATGTCGTGAAGCTGCTCAACGGGCATCACACCCATGTCGTCGCACTCAGTGTTTCGGAATCGACCGATTCGGCCATCGCTCGCCTGATCGTCAGCGATCCGGAGGGAGCAGAACGATTGTTTCAGGAAAATAATATCGCCTTCGGGGTGTGCGAAGTCGTCGTCGTGGAAATGCGGGAAGTCGCCACGCAACTGGTCAAGCTTCTGGCCACGCTCTTCATGGCCGAAGTCAACGTGCATTTCACTTATGCTTTGCTCACTCGTCCGCGCGGGATGGCCGCCCTGGCCGTGCACGTGGACGATACCGAATGCGCCTCGAATGTCCTGCTCGGCGCCGGTTTCAAGATTCTTAGCCAAAACCAGATTTCGCGCTAAAATTCGGATCTTCCCGAAAACGCCATGGATAATCGTTTTACGACTGAGACCGCCGCCATGCGGACGCTCACCTTCTCCGGCCCGCGCGGCGATACCAGCTTCAAAATCGGGCTCACCATGGTGGCGCTGTTTGCGGCCATCGAAGTTTTCTTCGCCGGGTATTATTATGCGGGTCGTCTTCGGCATCGGGCTGTTTCGACCGGCGCCACCTCAACGCAACCGGCTGAAGTCGCACCCGCCGCGACGGCTCCCCCCGTCGCAGTCGTTCCCGCTCCCACGCTGGCGCCGGCGCCGACTGCGGTTGCTTCGGCTCCAGCGCCCGGCGCAATGGCGGCGGACGAACGGCTTGTGCAGGATGGAATCGACCTAACGAATCGCGGCGATAGCGCCTCGGCCCTCAATCGCTTTCAGCAGGCGGCGGAAACCAATCCAAAAAATGCACAGGCTTACGCCGAGATGGCCAAGATCTACGAGACAACCAATAAACTGGATCGTTCCAACGAGATGTGGCGCAAGGTCCAGGAGATCGGTCCTTCCGCTGGCCCACTTTACGAAATGGCCGACGCGAGATTGAGGCGCGGCGTCACTCCGACCCCGGCGCCAGCCGTGGTCGAGGCAACGCCTGCACAGGCGCCCCCTACTCCTTCCGCGCCCTCGGAAGGAATCCCGGACGGCTCGACTTTCGGAATCAGTGAGGTCACCCCCGCCGAGACACCGGACCCCGACTCGGACATGAATCTTCTGCTCAAGATCGGGGTGAAAAAGCGGGCCAGCTCCGTGATCGATCACACCAAAGTGAAAATTCAGGTGTTCTTCTATGACACAGTGGATGATCGGGACATCAAACTGACGGACGCGGAAGTGAACTACGAATGGCTGACGCCAGACCACGATTGGGCGAGTGCCAAGCCGGAAGTGCTGGCCGTGACCTACGTCCGTCCAAAGAACAAGGCGCGCTCACAGGAAACAGCTTTGTCGGAGGCGGCCGCTTCCATGAACCCCAACAAGAAGGGGCGGGCGCCAGCCAAACCGGCGGCTCCGGCATCCGACGATTCCGGACATCGGAAATATCTCGGCTATATCGTGCGGATTTATTATAATGATAAACTTCAAGCCGTGCGGGCCGACCCCACCAAGCTGCTAAATCTCTTTCCTCCGCCAACCACCGCCACTTCGCCTTAAATGGAATTGCTCATTGTGCACCGCGACGCAGACGTGGGCGAGCAACTGGTGCAGATGGTGAAAGATTATACCACGCACGAGTGCAACCTGGTTGGAAGCGATGTGGCGGCGCTTGATTGGGCCCGTCGCCACGCGCGCTGCACGCTTCTCCTCGTCCAGCTGGAAGGCGATGGCATCGACGGGCTTTCCGTCGGCGGCGCTTTGAGTGAAATTTTTCCCGGCTTGCAGACCCTTTTTCTGCCGCCTTACGACGCCTCCGAGCAATGCCTTGCCGTTGGAAAAACCAAAGTGTTTCCGGAACCGATCGACGGCGAGAGTCTGCTCGAGGCGATTGCGCGAGCGGAAACCGCGACGGTAGGCGCGCCCGACTTGTTTCATGTGGTCGATATTCTACAGATGTGCTGCCTCAGTCGTCGCAGCGGCGCCGTGCAGATGGTGAACGGAGCCAAGAGTGGCATCGCCTTTTTGCGAGCCGGTCAGATTGTTCACGCGGAGACAACAGCGCGACGTGGCCGCGACGCGTTATCTGAGTTGGTGAGCTGGCAGAACGTCGAGTTCGCCTACGATCGAACCGTGCGGCCGCCGGTGGAGACAATCACGTCGCCTTGGGATGAGGTCCTGATCGAAGCGGTCGAACGGCACAAGCAAAGCAAGGCCTCACAGGAGCAGCGCCAGAGCGCCTGATCGGACCGCGGGCTCGCACTGGCTTTTTTCTATGCAACCCGTTGGGCTACATTACGAGAGGATGAAGATCGCCCTGACTCTTCTTCTTTTGCTCGGAGCGGCTCAGGCGCGCGCCCAGGTCCAGGTGGATCTGAAATTGCCGCGACTCCAATTCATTGCCTATGAACCGGTCGTGGCCACGCTCGGCATCACCAACCTGGCAGGACGCGACATCGAGTTGCACGATGCGGATGGCGAAACCTGGTTTGGGTTTGAAGTGACCGGTTCGCAGGGCCAGTCGATCGGCCCGATCAAGCCGCTGGCACAGCCTCCCCTTAAAATTGCCGCGGGCCAGCATGTTACCCAAAAGATCAACCTGACGCCGCTCTTCCAGGTACAGGATTACGGCGCCTACCATGTGCGGGCCCACATTTACTTTCCCGATCTCGGAAAATATTTCTATTCGCAGGCGAAAGTTTTCGAGGTGACGGACGCGCGCGCCATCTGGCAGCAAACCGTGGGCATGCCGGAAGGGGCCGGACCGGGAAATGCTCGCACCTATTCCTTGATGACGAATCGTTTTCCGGATCATACCTCCCTTTACGTGCGAGTCGCGAACAAGGACACCGGGGTTGTTTATGCCACTTATTCGTTAGGCCATCTGATCCTTTACGATGAACCCAAGGTGCAGATTGATAAGACCAATCAGTTGCATGTCCTCCATTGCTCGGCGCCGCGAACCTGGTCCTATTCCGTCATCGGATTGAACGGCGAACTCGTTTCGCATGCGACTTACATGGAAACAAAATCGCGGCCGCGCCTTCTGCCGACGGCCGATGGGATGGTGGCCGTGCGAGGCGGTATGGCCGAACTTCCCGCCGCCGCCGCGGATGCCAAATCGGCGCCAGTTCCGAAATTGTCCGATCGCCCGCCAAACGACGAATAAGATGCAACTCTCGAGACATGCTTTTTGGCTGACCTTCGTGCTGGCGCTGGCCTGCTTCGTCCAGCCAGCATCAGCCGAGGACATGCCGGTCCGGTCCAACACGGTCGTCGTCATCGACGCCGGCCACGGCGGATTCGATCGAGGTGGCATTCCCGGGCAACGCGTGCCCGAGAGCATGATGACGCTGGACGTGGCGCTCCGCTTGCGATCGGTTCTGCAGGCCAGCGGCTACCGCGTGGTTATGACTCGCAGCACCGATGTGTTTGTACCGTTAGGCACGCGCGTGGCCATCGCAAACGCCTATCGCAACGGCATTTTCGTTTGTATCCACTTCAATTCGGCCACGCGCCGTGGCGCCAATGGGATTGAGACTTACTTTTACAGCAATCAAAGCCTGCCCCTCGCTTCCGCCATTCATTATTACGTGGCCGGCGGGGCGCCCTCTCCCAACCGCGGTGTGCGCCGCCGCGGGTATTATGTTCTCCGCAAAACATCCATCCCCGCGATCCTGGTGGAGTGCGGGTTCCTGACCAACGCTTACGAGGCGAATTACGTGCAATCGACCAGTTATCGTCAGAAGCTGGCCGACGAAATTGCG
>Ga0193751_1000965_pt1 | contig 19505 bp, 18 predicted proteins | sample L1c2metaG_FD_143050 | JGI IMG/M metagenome (GOLD analysis project Ga0193751, IMG submission 143050) | Soil microbial communities from a riparian zone of the East river system, Colorado, United States - L1c2 | ecosystem: Environmental > Terrestrial > Soil > Riparian zone | place: USA: East River... | reverse complement strand
ATCATGGGTGTCCAGCCGCTCATGGCCGCGATGAGGGCATAGTCAAAATCGGGAAAAACAGCTTGCGTCGCCACTTCGCCTAGTTCCGACCTCTTACGGCAAAATGTTTTGACACGACCAAGACCCGAAGCGGACATGAGCGGCTCAGGATTGCTGTCGTGCAAACTGATCACTGAACCCCATTCCGCCGATCGTAAATCCCTGCTGTAATCGCCTCGTTCTAAGCCTTAATCGGCGCGGTGATCGATGTCGCGCAGGATCATGATTAGGTTGGCAGGCGAGCGATGAGGACCGGCGGGTGACGGCATGAAGCTTGGCCGGCGAAAGTTTCTGCATTTGGCGGCCGGCGCCACCTTTTCGCCGGCCATGTTACGGCTCGCGCACGCGGACAACTATCCGAGCAAGCCGATCCGTCTCGTCGTTCCGGTTCCGCCCGGCGGCACTTTCGACATTGTCGCGCGGCTCGTAGCGCAGGCGGTGTCGGAGCGTCTCAACCAGCAAATCGTCGTCGAGAACCGCGGCGGCGCCGGCACCAACATCGGCACCGGCCTCGTGGCCCATGCGGCACCGGATGGTTACACGCTTTTGCTGGCCGGCTCGCCCGGTGCGATCAACGAGACGCTCTACGACAATCTCGATTTCAGCTTCGCCCGCGACATCGCGCCGGTCGCCAGCATCGAGCGTGCAGCGCTGATCGTTGTGGTCAATCCGTCGCTGCCGGTAAAGACGATCGCGGAATTCATCGCCTATGCCGAGGCCAATTCCGGCAAGATCAATATGGGTTCGGGCGGCATCGGCTCGACCGGCCATGTCGCCGGCGCGCTGTTCAACATGATGGCGGGTCTCAAGATAGCGCTGGTGCCGTATCGCGGCGAAGCGCCGGCGATGACCGACCTGCTCGCCGGCCAAGTGCAGATCGTGTTCACCACGCCGGGATCGGCGATGTCATACGTCAAGGCCGGCACGCTGCCCGCGCTGGCGGTGACTAGCGCCGTGCGCATGGACGTGCTGCCGGACGTGCCAACGGTTGCGGAAACCTTGCGCAATTACGAAGCCAGTTCATGGGCCGGGATCGGCGCGCCCGCACACACGCCTGCCGAGATCATCGACAGGCTCAACCGCGAGACCAATGCCGCGCTCGCCGAGCCGAAGCTGAAGGCGCAGCTTGCCAATTTCGGCACCATCGTGATGACCGGTTCGCCCGCCGATTTTGGCAAGTTCATCGCCAGCGAAATCGACAAATGGGCGAAAGTGGTAAGGTTCGCCAATATCAAACCGGAGTAGAGCAGGTTATGAGTTTGAACGACACGGCGCGCATCGCCTATGACGATTTGCGCGAATGGCTCTCCGAAGCCGAGCGGCTCGGCGAAGTGCGTATGGTGCGTGGCGCCAACTGGCAGGAGGACATCGGGCTCGCTGCTGAAGCGGTTTTGCGCGCCGAGAACGGGCCTTGCGTCGTGTTCGAGGACATCGACGGCTGTCCGCCGGGCTTTCGCCTGTTGATGAACATGTTCGCCGGAACGCGGCGCAACATGACGCTCGGCTTCCCCGACCATTTGACGAAATGGGAGCTGAGCGACGCCTATCGCGAGGCGTTCCTGACTAAGCCGAAGATCGTGCCGCACGAGATCGTCGACGACGGGCCGATCTTCGAAAACATCCTGATGGACGACGCCATCGACGTTCTGAAATTCCCTTCGCCGATTTGGCACGAGAAGGACGGCGGCCGCTACATCGGTACCGGCACCTATTCCATCACCCGCGACCCGGAGGAGAACTGGCTCAATGCCGGCGCCTATCGCGCGCAGGTCTTTGACAAGACCACGGTCGGCATTCTGATCGCGCCGGGCCATCACGGTGGCATCCACCGCGAAAAATATTTCAAGCGCGGCGAGCCGATGCCAGTCGCCATGGTGGTCGGCGGCGATCCGCTGGCCTTTTTCTACGGCGGCCTCGAAGTGCCCTACGGCACCTTCGAGTTCGATGTCATCGGCGGCCTGCGCGGCCGGCCGGAAAAGATGGTGCGCGGCAAGGTCACGGGCCTGCCGATTCCGGCGCGCGCCGAGATCGTGATCGAAGGCTATGTCCATCCCGACCGCAAGGTCGTCGAGGGCCCGTTCGGCGAATGGAGCGGCCATTATGCCGGCGGCGCCAAGCCGTGTACCGTGATCGACATCAAGGCGATCTATCACCGCAACGATCCGATCCTGCTCGGCGTGCCGCCGATGGGCGCGGGACCGGACGAGATGGCGCGCTACCGTGCCGTGATGCGCTCGGCGACCATCAAGCAAAACATGACCAATGCCGGCGTGCCAGAAGTGCGCCAGGTCTGGTGTCACGAAGTCGGCGGCGCGCGCATGTTCCACGGCATCGCCATCAAGCAATGCTATCCCGGCCACGCCACGCAGGCTGGCATGGTCGCGGCGCAATGCGGCGCTTCGGCCTATGCTTCGAAATATATCGTCGTCACCGACGAGGACGTCGACGTGACCAATCTGGAAAACCTGATCTGGGCGATGCTGATGCGCACCGATCCGAAGGAATCGATCCAATTCATCGACGGTTCGTGGGACTCGCCCGCCGATCCGCGGATTCCGCCGGCGCAACGCGCCGCCGGCAATCTCACACACTCGGTTGCCGTGATCAACGCCTGCCGACCCTATCACTGGCGCGACCAGTTCCCGCCGGCCAATACGCCGAGCCCAGAGACCGCGCGTAAGGCGCGCGAAAAATTTGGGTGGCTGCTCAACGGATCAGAATCTCCGCCGTCGCGCTCGCGCAAAGCGTGACGTCGCGACTTAGAGCGCAATCGTTTTAGTTTGAATCGATTGACGCTCTGGTTTTTTATCGAGCAAAATCGTGCCACCTCATTCCTGGTCAGGCGGCCTAGCGGTGCAAGCGGTGGTGTGACGCCGGGCGCCCTAGCGGCCTTAGTCGACTTTCGTTGCGTGCCGCTCGGTCTGGTCATTCCGCAGTGCTGATCGCCATCCGAGATGACGATGGTCTGCGAGTTCGCTCGGCAGCAGATCAAGACCTAATCGATTTTGATCCGCGTTGTTTTGATGACAGCTTCCCACTTCTCGGTATCTGCTTTCAGAAACTTCGCAAGCTCGTCCGCAGCGCAGCTCTCGACCGTGTAAGCGTTATGTGCAAGCTTCTCGACGAGAGTTGGCTCGGCGAGAGCTTTGGCAAGGTCGCCACTTATCTTTTGCACAATCTCACGTGGTGTCTTGGCCGGCGCAAAAACGCCTTGCCACGAGTCAACCACATAGCCAGGAACGCCTGACTCAGCGATGGTCGGCACCTCCGGTTCTGCTGGGGATCGCTTGGCGCCGGTCGACGCAAGTACACGGACCTGGCCTGATCGCGAGTACGTAAGCAATTCGCCACTGCCGAAATAGCCGTGAACGCGGCCTGGGATAAGGTCGATAAATGCTGGCGCCGCGCCGCGATAAGGCGCGTGCGTCATTTGAATTCCGGCCATTTGCAGGAACAACAGTTCGGCTAGATGTGGCCCGCTCCCGGTGCCAGGAGAAGCCATGATGAAGTTTCCCGGATGAGCCTTCACATAGTCGATAAACTCTTTGACCGTCTTAGCCGGGGAGGAATTCGGCACGAACACAAAAAACGGGAACTTCGCGACCAGCGAGATCGGGCTCAGGTCCGTTACCGGACTGTAGTCGAGCGAGCGGTATAGAGCGCCATTCGACGCAAGGGATGAGGTACCAAACAATAACGTGTAACCATCAGGATCGGAGTGTGCGACGAATGCATTGCCGATGTTAGTGCCGGCACCGGCTTTGTTGTCGATGACGACTTGCTGACCCCAGATCTTGGAGAGCTGTTCAGCGACGATCCGCGCGTTGATGTCCGTCGGCCCGCCCGCCGTGAGCGGCACAACCATGCGAACGGTTCGAACGGGCCAAGGATTTGCCTGGGCCAAGCGAATCAGGCTCGGCGCGACTGCCGATGCAGCACCTAGTGCGATCAAGTGACGACGTGTAGGCATGGCCACACGCCTGGGCGACGACGATTGCTCTAGATTAGCGCGTTATGCCCACTCCCCCAAGAGCATCATGTGACCGAATGAAGTCACGCGCTTTATGAACGTGCGGAGCGGCCCGGACGATGTCTGATATTGAAGTAAGACCGGACATCGCTTGAACGCGGGTGCATGTCGCGTTTTGACCCATTTCGGAAGTCGATCGGAGCAATTTGCCGTAATGCACAACGCGGCTCTCGTGCAATGATGTGATACCGTTTTGACCTCGGTTTGCGGGTGCCGCAGGAGATGGTCACAGTGACTGAAAGGGCGACTGCAAGCCGCGTCTGGCGACCGTCGCGCGGCCTCCGCAGTCTAGCTTCTTATCTGTACTTACTTCCCGCGCTCACCGCATTAGCGCTGTGGAACTATTATCCACTACTGTTCCTCGTCGACCTGTCGTTTCATCGGCTCGATGCGAGTTCACCGGTGCCAAGCTGGGTCGGACTAGCGAACTATCGTGAACTATTCACTGATCCTTTGTTTTGGCGTGTCCTCCGCAACACGGCAATCTATACATTTCTCACGGTCCCGCTCAGCATCGCGCTCGGGTTGGCGCTCGCAGTCGCACTTAACCAACGAATCCATGGCGCTGGGCTGCTGCGCACACTGTTCTATACACCTGTTGTCCTCCCAACTGTGGCGGCGGCTACCGTCGGTTTGTGGATTTTCAACTCCAATTACGGGCTGGCGAACTATTTGCTGGAGCTGATCGGACGTTCGCCGGTCGGCTGGCTCACTGATTCTGATAACGCGCTATGGACGATCATTGGCATCGGGGTGTGGAAGACATTCGGCTATTTCATGCTGGTGTATCTCGCTGCGCTGCAGGCGCTGCCACAGGCAGTGCTGGAGGCCGCGCGGCTCGACGGCGCGGGACCATGGGATCGATTCTGGTCGATCACATGGCCGCTATTGCGGCCGACCACCTGGTTCGCCACGGTCATTGCGTTAATACTGTCGTTTCAGGCGTTCGACTTCGTAAACATCATGACGCAAGGCGGACCGAGCAATGCCACCAACCTGTTGGTGTTCTACATCTACCAACACGGATTCCAGTACTTTCGGCTCGGGTTCGCCGCCGCGAGCGCGGTCGTGATGTTCATCCTCGTGTATGGGCTTTCCGCGTTTGTCAGCTTTTGGTTCAACCGATGAAGCGTGCTTCGCTTCGCGCTGCGCTCTACCTGGCTCTATTGGCGCTGGCCGCGGTTGTCGCCATGCCGATGTACTGGCTCGCGGTAAGCGCGTTCAAGGCGAGCGATGAGATTTTCACGCCGACACCGCGCTGGCTGCCGGCCGGTATCGAATGGCACAACTTCGTGCTCGCCTGGCAGGGCGCCGCGTTCGGCCGCTATTTTGTCAACAGCGTCCTAGTCGTGCTGGCGATTCTGCTGTTGCAACTTGCCACCTCAAGCCTCGCCGCCTTTGCACTTGCCCGCCGCCGCTTTGCCGGACGAGGCATTATTCTTCTGGCTGTCATCGGCGCGCTAATTATTCCCATTCAAGTCACCTTCCTGGCAAACTTTATCACCCTGCAGCGTTTTGGCTGGCTTGACAGTTATTGGGCACTAATCGCGCCCTTTGCCGCAAGCGCCTTCGGCACGTTTCTGCTGCGCCAGGCTTTTCTCGCTGTGCCGCAGACGCTAGAGGACGCCGCGAGGCTCGACGGCTGCAGCGGGCTCGGATTCCTGTGGCATTTCCTGCTGCCGCTCTCGCGACCGACCGTACTCGCCTTCACCCTTGTCGCTCTAGTCGCGCATTGGAACGACTATTTCTGGCCACTGATCGTCACCAACCGAGACGCGATCCGCACACTGCCGATTGGCCTCGCCATGTTCGTGACTCAGGAAGTGACGACAGACTGGAATCTATTGATGGCCGCGACGTTGTTCGTCGCAGCGCCAATGCTAATCATCTTCTTTTTAACCCAGCGCTATTTCATCCGCAGCCACATGCACTCCGGGCTGAAGCGTTAGGCATTTATGATGGTCTAGACTCCGCTCGTCTATGCTCGGTACGCTTGCTGATCCAAGACGCAAGCCCAAAGCTCAATAGGGGAGGAAAGCCTATGAAAATGCGACGGATATTTGCCGGCCTGCTCACGGCCGCGACCACGGCTTTCGCAGCGAGCGCCGTAGCTGCTGAGCCGGTGCAGCTGAGCTTCTGGTATCCCGTCGATCTTGGCGGCGGGCTTGCCAAGGTGGTTGACGGCTTGGTTGGCGATTTCAACAAGACGCATCCTGACATCCAGGTGACTGCGACCTACACCGGAAATTATGACGTCACATTGCAGAAGATTCAGGCGTCAAAGCTTGCTGGAACATTGCCCGACGTCGCGGTCACCGAGATTAGCTCGGTGCCGGTGCTTGGCGCGCTGGGCGCCGCCCAGCCGGTCGACGAGCTCATCGCCTCGTCGGGGGGCAAGCAGTTTCTCGACCGGTTTTGGCCCTCGATGCTGCTCAACTGCAGGTACGGCGGCAAAGTTTACGGTGTGCCGTTCCAGCGCTCAACGCCGGTAATGTATTACAACAAAGATGCCTTTGCCGAAGTCGGACTTGACCCCGAGAAGCCGCCGATCACGTGGGACGAACTGACAAGCGTCGCACAAAAACTCACCAAGCACGACGGTGAGCGCACCACGCGATGGGGCATTGAATTGCCCCTCGAAGCTTTCAACTGGTTCTATTACGCGGTCACCTATGCCAATGGTGGCGAAACGCTGAGCGCGGACGGCACCAAAGTGCTGTGGGACCAGCCGAAAAATGTTGAGGCGCTGCAGTTCTGGCACGACCTCGTCAACAAATACAAGGTAACGCCCCCCTATACGCCCTGGAACGACGGGCCGCAGGAGTTCGCCGCCGGCAAGACGGCGATGGTGTGGCACTCGACTGGATCGCAGGCATTCATGCGCCAGAATGTGAAATTCCACTGGGGTCTCGGGCGCATTCCCAAGCATATCCAGTTTGGTCCGCCTTCCGGCGGCGGCAATATGCTGATGTACGCCACCGATCCAGTCCGGCGGAAGGCCGCGTGGACCTTCATCACCTGGATGAGCGATGCGCCGCAAGCGGCGCGGTGGAGCATCGCGTCGGGCTATCTCGCGACCAACATTGCGTCTTGGGATCGGCCGGAGATGCAGGATCTCATCAAAGATCATCCTGAAGTGCTCGTGACAAAGGCGCAGCTTGCCGATGCAAAAGCCGAGCCGGCCTCTGCGAAATATGCGCCTGCGCGCGACATACTGAACGCGCTGATTAAAGACGTGCTCGCCAACAAAGCATCGTTGGTGCCGGCTACAAAGCAGGCTGTCGAGGAAGCCAACGTGGCTATCGCCCGGTAAATGGGGCGCGTCGCACTGACGCTGTCGGGAGTGACAAAAGCGCATGGCGAGGTGACCGTTCTGCGCGGGCTCGACATCGAGGTGCTCGAAGGCGAGCTCTTTGTCCTGGTCGGTCCCTCCGGATGCGGTAAGACGACATTGCTGCGCGCGATAGCCGGCCTCGCCGATCTTGATGCTGGCCGCATTCTGCTCCGCGACGTCGACATCACCGCAGTGCCCGCCGAAGCGCGCAATGTTGCCATGGTGTTTCAGGACTATGCGCTCTATCCGCACATGACCGTGCGGAACAATCTCGCCTTCGGACTCAAACGTCACCATGTGCCGCGCCACGAAATTCCGCGCCGTATCGAGCGTGTGGTCCGCATGCTCGGCATCGAGGCGCTAGTCGAACGCAAGCCGCACCAGCTCTCCGGGGGGCAGCAGCAGCGGGTTGCGCTCGGACGCGCGATCGTCCGCGAGCCGGCGCTCTTCCTGATGGACGAGCCGCTGTCTAATCTCGACGCGCAGATCCGCGCCAATACCCGCGCCGAACTTAAGGAGCTGCAGCGCCGCTTGGGCGTAACGACACTCTATGTGACGCATGATCAAGTCGAGGCAATGACGATTGCCGACCGCCTTGCTGTCATGAATCAAGGGAAGCTCGAGCAGGTGGGGCGCCCGCTCGATGTCTACCGGGCGCCGGCCACACTCTTCGTGGCGCAATTCCTCTCCAGCCCGCGTCTCAACGTTCTTGAGGGCGAGATCGTCACAAGCCCGGATGGCGCTGTGGTGCGCACAGCAGTCGCGCTGTTTCCGGTGGTAGATACCGGCGCCGCTGGCCAGCCGATCCGCGTCGGCATCCGGCCAGAGTGGCTGCGGATGTCGATCCGGCCTTTGCCTGAAGCGAAGGCACTTGAGGTCACGCTGATCGAGCCGCTCGGTGCCGAAATCTTAATCCATGCCCGGTGGCCTAGTGGAGAGTTAATTGCTCGCGCGCCGGCAGACTTTGTGGCGCCTGAACACCGGCTCGTGTGGATCGACGCGAAAGCGTGTCACATCGATTTGTTCGATAGCGATGGCCGCAGGGTAGCCGTGAGCACGCTGAAGTGAGCGGCCAATCTCTGGGCTGACCGACCCGGTGTTCCTTCGGGAGTGTCCGTCAGGTCTTTCAATCTGAGCACACACTCGCGATACGGCCGATGAGATCGAATAGATCCGCCGCAACCTGCTTTTCTCGTGGATACCGGTAGCAACTCCGTGACAAACGCGATGCAGTGCGGACCGCGCGGTGCTAGTGCTAGGACGGAGTTGAGATTCGCCATCGGCCACGTCGAAATACAACTATGCTCGGTTGGTTTCAGGCGCTCATGCCCAGGGAGGAGCGCTTCTTTGCGCTCTTTGCGAAGCACGCGGCCATTGTCGTCGCGGGCGCCGAAGCGCTGCGCGGCCTGCTGCAGGGCGGGGAGACTGTCGAGGCTTATTGCCAGCAGATTTTCCAGCGCGAGGCCGAAGCCGACGATGTGACGCGCGAAGTGCTGGTCGCGGTTCGCCGCACATTCATCACGCCATTCGATCGAACCGATATCCAGGACCTCATTTCGTCAATGGACGATGCCATTGACCAGATGAACAAGACCGCAAAGACCATTGTGCTGTTCGAGGTTCATACTTTCGAGCCACAGATGCAACAAATGAGTGAAATCATTCTCCAGGTCGCAGAGCTGGTGCTGGAAGCGATGCCCCTTTTGGCTTCGATTGGCAACAACGCCGGCCGTCTCAATGCTCTTACAACAAAAATCGTTACACTTGAGGAAGAGGCGGACGATATCTGCAATCGAGGGCTGAAGGCGCTGTATCTGGCGAATCGTCAGGGTGGCAATCATGGCGATGCAATGAAATTTGTGGTCGGCTCAGAACTCTACGACCACCTGGAAAAAGTGGTCGACCGCTTCGAAGACGTTGCCAACGAGATAAGTTCACTCGTGGTCGATCAGCTTTAAAGCATACCGCGCATGACCGCCGAGCTGAGCCTGCCTCTGTTGATCGGCTTGATCGCGGTGGCGCTCGCATTCGACTTTCTCAATGGTCTGCACGACACCGCGAACTCGATCGCGACACTCGTCTCGACGCGGATGTTGCGGCCCCGCTATGCGGTCGTTTGGGCTGCATTTTTCAACTTCATCGCCTTTCTCTTGTTCGGCGTCCACGTGGCGCGGACGATCGGGGTGGGCATCGTGTCAGCCGGCGTGATCGATGCGCACGTGATTTTCGGCGCGCTGGTGGGCGCAATCGTCTGGAACCTGATCACCTGGTGGGCCGGTATTCCATCCAGCAGCTCGCACGCGCTGATCGGCGGCTTGGTGGGCGCCGGCGTTGTTAAAGCCGGCCTCAGCGCCATTGTGTGGCCTGGGCTAGTCACGACTGGCGCTTTCATTGTGCTCTCGCCACTGTTGGGATTCCTTCTCGCCTTATTGCTGATTCTGGCGGTGTCGTGGGCGTTCGTGCGTGCCAATCCGAGGTCAGTAGAGCCGACATTCCAATGGCTGCAATTCATCGCCGCTTCGCTGATTTCGCTTGGCCACGGTGGCAACGACGCGCAGAAGACCATGGGCATTATTGCCGTATTGCTGTTCTCGCAAGGTCATCTCGGCAGCGATTTCTACGTGCCGTTCTGGGTGGTGCTCATTTGCCAGGCCATGATGGGGCTGGGCACACTGGTGGGAGGTTGGCGGATCGTACGCACGGTCGGCTCAAAGATCACCCGGATGACCCCAGTCCAGGGCTGCTGCGCCTCGGCGGGCGGCGCCATCATGCTGTTTGCCGCAACCTTTATGGGAATACCCGTCTCGACAACGCACACGGTGACGGGCGCGGTCGTCGGCGTTGGAGCGGCCCGCAAAGTCTCGGCAGTACGCTGGAACGTCGCCAGCAACATCGTGATGGCATGGATCATCACGCTGCCGGCGTCGGCGTTGATGGCGGCATTGTGCTATCTGCTCTCGAAAGCGTTCGGCTGAACGCCGTCAACGAACTTTAAATGCCCGACAAGGTAACCTGTGCGGCAACGGGCGCCGATGCTGCACCTCACGACACAGTATATTTTAAGCGTCGTCTGTTTGGGTGAGTTGCGCTAACAATTGGTCACGAATGAAACGCGGCAACGAAAAAACGACTATCGAGCTGGGAATGAAGGTGTCGGTCCGCCGCAGCACCCAAAATCACATAGGCGTCGTGACGCGGGTCGAGGGTGACTACGTGTTCGTCCGCTGGCTCAACTCAGACCTCGGCGAGACCACGGAGTATCAAGCCCATCGCGATGACGTGACGCCGCTGGCGGGATGGCTGTGAATAGGACGTAGGCGCTGTTTGCATCATACTTGGCTTGCGGAGCCATATGCGCTCACGAAATGCCTTTGCTCGTGGCCGCTTCAGGACGGACGCCGCGGCAGCGGCAGTAATTCTGAGGCCGAACCCGCATCGGCATCCTTCAACCGATTGGGGCTGCAACTCGCCCGCAGCCTCAAGTACCGGATATGCAACCGAGCAGATGTGAGAGTGGATACGCTTTAGATCGCGCAGAACGTCGAGATGCAATGAACTTGTTTCGATGCTCTCGGGCCGTCCCTCGCGCAAGCGCGCCAAATGGCTATCGGCCGAGCCAAGCTCGGCGACTCGCAACTGCGTCTTTTCCTCGATTAGCTTGCGAGCGGTTTGTGCGTCCTGATTGATGAAGACGCTGAAGGCGAATTTCAGATTTTCCAGGATGCGCTTATGGAACGCTTCAAGTTCTGCGGATCCTTCCTTGGAGAACTCGTATTTGTGCTTGATCTTTTTGGCCGCGAGCTCCATCAGATTCTTGTCGACGATGTCGCCGACATGTTCGAGATTGATCGCGAAGGCGATTATCTCCATCGCGCGGGCTCCCTCGCGGTCATCGAGGCTCTCGCGCGTGAGCTTGGTGACATATAGCTTTATCGACTCGTCCAAGCGATCGACGATATTGTCCATTCGCGAGACTTCGGCGGCAAGTTTGCGGTCGTTGCTCAAAAGTGCGGTCATCGCCTGCTTCAACATGGCCTCGATCACGTCACCCATGTGCAACGTCTCGCGGGCGGCGCAGGCCAGCGCCACGGAAGGCGTGCGGATCGCTGTCTCATCCAGATAAAGCGGCATCGATGGATCGGCCTTTGCTGGCTCGGGCAGCATGCCCACCAACAGAAGTGCGATGCCGTCAAGCAGAAAGACGAATACCAACGCCAAGGCCACGTTGAAGACGGTGTGAAAATCGACCGCCATGCGGGCGGGATTCGGATCAAACCGCATGAAGATTTCGGCGATCGGCTGCAGGAACGGCAAGACCAGTGCGACGCCCACCAGGCGGTTGAGCATATTGCCGACCGGTAGGCGACGGCTGGCGAGGTTGGCGCGACTGCCTTCGAGCAGCGGATTGATGGCGCTCCCGAGATTGGCGCCAAGTACCAGCGCCAAGGCTGCCACGGGACTGACAAAGTGCGAATAGGCGAGCGACATGACGAGCAGCACCACGGCGGCGCTCGAATGCGCGGCCCAGGTGAGGACGGCGGCAAACAGGACGCACAGAACCGGCTCGCTGGTGATTGCCGCAAGAACGATCCGCACGCTCGGCGCATTTTCGGCGGGGGCGAGCGTATCGATCAGGATGTGCAGCGAGAGCAGCATAAGACCCAGGCCGATCGCCACCCGGCCGAGATCGCGCGTGACCGTGCGCCCGCCGAAATTGAACGCGAGCAACCCTACCAGGAACAGGAGGGGGGCCAGCGCGGAAACGTCGAACGAGAGCGCCTGAACGATCAGCGTCGTGCCGATATTGGCTCCGAGCATCACCGCCAAGCCGGGCACAAGCTCGACGAGCCCTCGCGCGGCAAAAGAAGTCATGAGCAGGCCCGTCGCCGTGCTGCTCTGCAACAGCGCGGTGACGCCGATTCCGGCCAGCAGCGCGAGAAATCTATTTTGGAGCGCCGCGCCGAGGACGCGGCGAAGCTCGGAGCCGAACGCCCGCATGATCCCGCTGCGGACCATGTGCAGGCCCCAAAGCAGCAAGGCGACGCCGCCCATTAGGTCGAGAAGAACAATGCTTCCCATCGGCTCTTATCCTTGCGCTGCTTCAGCGGCGGGTAGCCCGACAGCATCGCGCGCACAGGCGAAGCGAAACCTTGCGTAAATAGACCTATCGGCCCCCCAGTTCCACCCCAATGGCTGACGCCGCAGCGCCTGTGTAGGGTCCGCGGGTGGGAAGCTTCGTCTTCGTCGCCGTCCTTTTCGCCGCCGCATGCCACGCGGGGTGGAACGCGCTTATCAAGGTCGGCCTCGATCCCTTATCCAGCACCACATTGATCGCCATCGGCGCCGCCGCAGTGAGCGTCGTCTGTCTACCGTTCGCCGGCATGCCGGCGTCCCCAGCATGGCCGTGGCTCACGGCTTCGGCGATCATTCATCTTCTCTATTTTGCCGCCTTGATCGAGGCATACCGCGCCGGCGACCTCGGCCAGGTCTATCCGATCGCGCGCGGCTCGGCGCCGTTGATGACGGCAATCGTCAGCGTGGCCTTCGTCGGCGAGCATCTGAGCCTGCTGGGCTGGAGCGGGATCGTGACGCTCGCGGCGGGCGTCCTGCTCTTGTCGGCGCGTGGCGGGCGCGGGATCGTGAAGCCTGATCACCGCGCCGTTAGCTATGCGCTGCTGACAGCACTTACGATCTGCGCCTATTCAGTTACCGACGGGATCGGTGTCCGTCTGTCGCGAAATCCGCTGGCCTACGTGCTGTGGCTGTTCGTCGCCAACGCGATCGCGCTTGTACCCTACGCGCTGTGGCGCGACCGGAGCCGCGTAACGGCGGCGATGCGCCGCTTCTGGCTGCGCGGGCTCACCGGCGGCGCTCTGCAGGCGCTATCTTATGGCATTGCGCTCTGGGCCATGACGCTCGCGCCCATCGCCCTCGTCGCCAGCCTACGCGAGACCAGCGTTCTGTTCGGCGCCGTTATCGCCGTCCTCGTCCTCCAGGAGCCGTTGCGGACCGCGCGCGTCGCGGCAGCTGTCCTCGTCGACTGCGGGTTGGTGCTGATCCGCCTGCAGTGACCCAGGCACAACTCCTCCAAATTTGCTGCGGTGCATATGTCTCCTATTGGCCCTTCACGGACCTCGCGCGATGTCCGAGTTGAGTCTGTAATGCGCACCTTAACGGACATCAGTTGGGGTGGGACGCCAGTGTTATTTTCTCGATAAGCGTCGGGTCGTCATCGCACGCACACGAGTTAGTTACGCGCTTTGAGACGGACCACCGTTGCAAGGTGTCGTCGGCCGCAGGTTTAAGCACATCGAGGCCTCCCGCTCAGCCTCCGCGGCGCCCAACTACGCCGGTGTACCCATGAAGTCGCGCTTGCCGATCTCGACACCGCACTGCCGGATGATGTCGTAGGCAGTCGTGGTGTGAAACCAGAAATTTGGCAGGCTGTTGCCGAGCAGCAAGCTCTGGCCGGTGAACTGGCGTGTTTGCCCACTCGGGAAGGTAATGCTGATGTCCTTATTCTCGGTGCCGTCAATCTCACTCTGCTTGATGCTCCTGAGATAGTCGATGGTCTTGGCGATGCGGTCCTTCAACTGAGCAATGGTTGTCTCGTCGTTGGCGAGCTTCAAAAGGTCCATGCCGGCGAGACGCCCAGCCGCGTTCGCAGCGTGATCGGTCGCCGCCCGTACCTGCCGCGCCAGATTAAACATGTCGGGCGACAGCCGCATGTTTAATAGATCAGCCTCGTTGACCTTGCGCGCAGCGGTCCAGGCCGCGGCCTTATCGAGGATAGTGCTGAGTCCGTTGAGGTGCTGGATGAAGACTGGAATGGAAACGGTGTACATTGAAACAGACATAGGATGGGCCTTTCGTCGACGACAATATAGGTCGCGAACCTAGCACACTTGGAACAGACCTAATGTCAGCGGCGCTACTGCCGTGCTTTGTACACGACATCGTGCTCGCGCGCGTGTTCGACCACTTTTAGTCCGAAATCGTCCTTCGGTTCCACTTCGAGCACCGGCTTACGATCAACCTCTAGGGACTCGACTCTCTGGGTAAAATCGGTGGTGTGCCCAAGGATGTGGATCACATCGCCAACGCGCAGCGTAGTACCAGGCTCGAGTCGCAGGGTCGCGACCGCAAGATGGTTGAAATAGTGAGTGACGGCGCCGATACGCTGTTCCGCCGGAACAGGTTGCGGCCGACGCGGGGGCGGTCGGACTGCTTCGGCCTGTGGCTGCTGTCGCACTGGCGCCCGCTTGGCCGTGCCTTTCGGAGTCTTCGCGGCCTTCTTCGCTGATGCTCGCCGGAGTGGCGCTTTCTTTGTTGCTTTCTTTGTTGCTTTCTTTGTTGCTTTCTTTGTTGCTTTCTTTGTTGCTTTCTTTGTTGCTTTCTTTGTTGCTTTCTTTGTTGCTTTCTTTGTTGCCTTCTTTCTGATTGCGCTAGTTTTTCTGATCGTCTTTCTATGCTTGCGCCCCCTCGTGACGGGTGTCTTCTTGCGCTTTGGCTTGGCCTTCTTTCTCGTCGCCACTAATGCCTCCCCGGTCATCGCAACTTTGAATGCCAGATCGTTGCCGGATAAAAACGTAAGTCAACGGGCGAAGAGGCCTGGGGATTATGGATGTTTCCACAGGCGAGTACAGCAGGTGCCTGGTCGCGCCTCCGGAGGAGTTGCCAAATACTGTCTCAGTGGCTCCACTTGATGGAACAACCCATAGACGGAAGCTGCTCTTTCGGCCCATGACCTGTTTCGGCAATCAATCTCATTGCTTCAAATAGGTCGCGGCGTGCATTTGGGACCGGCGTCATCCGCGCAGCATCGAGTCGACCTCGGTATTGCAACTCGTCTTGTGCGTTAAAGCCGAAGAAGTCGGGTGTGCATTGAGCGCCATAGGTCCGCGCCACTTCCTGCGTTGTGTCGATGACATAGGGGAAGCTGAAGCCATACCGCGCTGCGAATGCCTTCATGTTATCGAACGAGTCCTCGGGATAGGCCTCAGCGTCGTTCGGCATGATGGCGATCGCCCCGACGCCAATCTCGCGTAGCGCGTTGGCCTCGGTCACAATACGGCTGATGGACGCCTTCACATAGGGACAGTGATTACAGATGAAAACCACCAGGGTGCCTTTCGGCCCGCGAACATCGGCAAGCGAATAGGTCCCACCGTCAATGCCTTGAAGCGCGAAATCCGTCGCCTTCCACCCGATGGCATGGGTTGTGTTCAATATCATCAGGGGTTCTCCACGAGTGAAAGTATGTAGGGCCCACCCATGGCACAACACGCGAAGGAAGGAATGAGAATATGGCAACGTGGCGCGATCAAGTGGCGCTGGTGACAGGAGGCGCTCGGGGTATCGGTCGAGCAACGTCGTTGCTCCTGGCGAAATGCGGGGCAGCCGTATGCGTGAACTATGCCGCCCATGCAGAAGCGGCGGAGAAGCTAGTCACTGAAGTTGCGGCTGCTGGCGGGCGCGCCATCGCCGTGGTGGCAAACGTCGCCGAAGCGAGTGCGGTCGAGGCAATGGTGGCGCGTACTGAAAAAGAGCTAGGACCAGTCACGATCCTGGTGAATAACGCCGGCGTGTCGTGGCGGGGCACGCTGGATACCTACGATCCTGAGCAGGTTGCACGCATGCGCCGGATCAACGTCGAGGGAGTAATCCATGCCACTCGCGCGGTAATGACGGGCATGCGGGGACGGCGCTACGGCAGGATCGTCAACGTAAGCTCGATCGCTGCAATCGGCACCGCGCTGCCTGGCAATGCGTTCTATGCGGCGACCAAGGCCGAAGTCGCGATTTTGACCAGGCGTTTTGCCATGGAGCTCGGGGTGCACAACATAACTGTAAACGCGGTAGCGCCCGGCTTTGTTCGGACTGACATGACGCAGAGCGGCCGCGGGGCGGGCGATTGGCCGGCAACTGAGGAACGGTTTGCTGCAAAGGCAATGATGGGCCGCATCGGCGAACCGGGGGACATTGCCAATGCCATAGCCTTCTTGGCTTCACCGGACTCAGGCTGGATCACGGCTCAGATGCTGACGGTGGACGGCGGACGAATGGACTACATTGGACATGCTTAGAATGAGCACCAATCTCGTCGTCGAATCCCATAAATCAACTCATGCGTATTCAAGTTGAGCCTCATCCGGATCTTAGAGCGGCGCCTCGAAGTCTTTATCGGGGCGAGCGTCGGATCGACATCATCGAAATGATGGATCAGTGGCGCGGACCCGGCTATCGCTACGTCAAAGTCAGAGGACATGACAGTAGCGTGTACATCCTCCGCTTTGACGAAATCTGCGATAACTGGGAGCTAATCATCTTCTCGACAGATCGCGCCCAACGGCTTGCAGAAATGTGAGGTGCTCGTGAGCTATTCACGCGCTTCGCGCTACACTCTTGAACGGATGAATAGCGCCTAAGTCGGATGTCCGCTTCCGAGCGTAAAGCTGCCATGACGCGGACATAGCTCGATGTCGCAGTTTGGACCCAAAGCGGACATTCGCTTCCGCATGTTGCTGCGGCGCAAGACCATTTTATGGCCCGCCATTCCGTGCTGTAATTTGAAAATCGACATCCGCTTGGTCCTGATCTCTGGGGACGCGATGCGACGACGCGATTTCAGCGTGCAGGTATGCCAACTTATAAATGCCCCGAACAGTTGCTCGATCACCTCGCCGGCGGTGGCGAGCACAGGCTTTGATCGACACAGTCCTCGTAACTATGCATTCGGGAAATAAACCCACCAGACTTGAGGCTTTCGGCCAAGCGATCAAACCCTTGACGTGACACCTCCGGCGTTCGCGCCCACAGGCCCGCGTCTCGGTAGCGTCGAAGCGAAGTCGTAAGGAGATCTGGTAGCACGTCCGGGTAGAATGGCGTGACCTCATGCGCCAATTCCTCCGCGCTGTGCTCGGCGATCCAATTAAGCGTGCGCCGCGTCGCGCGGACCATGGCGGCGAACGCCACACGGTTGCGGCGAATGCTGTCACGCGTCGTCAGGAACGTCGTATAGACGGTTGGCCCGCGGTTGCTCGCGGCATAGAGGATGTCGCCCGCGCCCGCCCGCAGGGCCATCGACACGTACGGCTCGAACATCTGCACCACGTCGACTTCGCCTTTGCGCAACGCCCTTAGATTGTCGCCCATGGTGCGATCTGTGACACGATTAATGCGCCCCGGATCGACGCCCCGCTCGCGCAGGTCGTGCTGCAGGCAGAGCCATGGGGTCGGCACTTCCGACACGGTCGCAACCTTCAGCCGTGGCAGATCAGCCAAATAGAAGCCGGAACGTTCGCACTTGCCGACCAGAAAGAACGGATCGCGTGCGGCAACCTCGCAGAAACAGACAAGCGGCGAGGCGGGATCGAGGTCGCGCGCTTTCATCACCCGCATCGGTCCACCCCACGAAATGTCGATCGATCCGTCGAGCAGACCGGCGGCAGCGGAGGCCGGCGCCGGAGAGTTGAACAAATCTACGACGATGCCCTCGCTGGCATAGAAACCGAGCACGTGCGTGGCGTAGAATGGCGCATAAAACAAAGCACGAAAGTTTTCCGCGAGCCTGATCCGCATCGTGGTAATTTAGTCCATCGACACGCCGGTCGTGTCACTCTCCACGAATTTTTGCAGATAGTTCGGCAAGCGACAATCGGGCGCGACCTGATCAGCGCCGATCTCTTGAATGCGCACCTGAACGACTGGGGTGTCTATGGTCGCGACAGTGGCAGAGTTGAGTTTTTGGACGAGCGCCGCAGACGTGCCGTGGGGCAAGAACAAGGCCAACCAGTTTGACGCCGAGAAATTAGTCAACGCTGTTCGTGTGCGGATGCCAGACCCGGCAGCGTTCTCAGCGCGTCGCCCTGAGGCCTCACTTCTGCGCCGCTGCCTTGAGGATCGGCGTTAACCGCGCAATCTCGCTTCTGACCAGCGCATCGAGCGGTGCAGGACCACGCCGGCCCTTCTCGGCGATCGCGGCGCCGAGTTCGGCGAACCGCTTGCTCGCCACCGGATCGTCCAGCGTCTGGTTGAGGGCCGCGGCAAGCACGTCGACGACTGACTGCGGCGTGCCTTTGGGGGCGAACAGTGCGAAGAACGGCGCGATGTTGAACTGCGGCAGGCCCTCTTCAGCCGCGGTCGGCACGTCTGCCAGGAGCGGATGGCGCGCTGCAGCGGCGATCGCGAGTGCATGCACATTGCCGGCGCTGATCTGGGCCAACTGGCCGATGATCGGATCGCAAAAGTAGTCGACCTGGCCCGCCATCAGCGCATTCGTCGCCGGCGCGCTGCCCGTGAACGGCACGAGGGTCGGCTTGATACCGATCGCCGTGTTGAGGAGAAGACAGCCGACATAGGACACCGAGCCGACGCCGGCATGGGCCATGTTGAGCTTCGACTGGTTAGCCTTCGCATAGGCGACGAAATCCTTCAGCGACCGGGCCGGAAAGTCCTTGCGCGTCACCAGCACTTCGGGAAACTCGGCGACAAGGCCGATCGGCGCGAAGTCCTCGGCGGGATCGTAGGCGAGGTCGGGATAAAGCGCTGGCGCCGCTGCATGCGTGCCCATGTGGCCCATGATCAGCGTGTAACCATCAGGCGTCGCGCGCGCGGCACGCGTCGCTCCGATCGTGCCGCCAGCGCCGTTGACGTTCTCAATTATGAACTGTTGGCCGAGCCGTTTGGCGAGCTGCTCGCCGACGATTCGGCCGGTGATGTCAGCGGGCCCGCCGGCCGCAAACGGAACGATGATGGTGACCGGACGCGTCGGATAATCGAGGGCTAGTGCCGCGGATAAGACTGACGCACACGCGACCGCCCCGAGGGTAAGATGCAGGAAGTCGCGACGGGCAAATACCATGGTCACAGCTTCGGCGGTTTGAACGGGGTGCCGCCAACCGATGAGATCGGCCGATCCGTCTTATCGGTCCGTCGTACCGATGCCACTATAACCTTTATTTTGTTGCGATGCCGTTGGTCTCCTATTGGCCCTGAACCGACTTACCACGACGTCCGACATGAGTCCGTTATTGGGGGCTGAACGGACGTGACGCAGATGTCTGATTTCGGTCGCGATTGACCCAAAGCGGACATGATCCG
>Ga0193751_1000964_pt1 | contig 19505 bp, 22 predicted proteins | sample L1c2metaG_FD_143050 | JGI IMG/M metagenome (GOLD analysis project Ga0193751, IMG submission 143050) | Soil microbial communities from a riparian zone of the East river system, Colorado, United States - L1c2 | ecosystem: Environmental > Terrestrial > Soil > Riparian zone | place: USA: East River... | reverse complement strand
GCGTCGTCTAGCTGGACATGCCGGCATGCCCGAATCCGTGCGGGGACGCTGCTGTTCGATCGACGATGTCTACGATGCTCGCCGCGTCGCCGAGACCCTTGGCATCCCCTACTACGTGGTCAATCACGAAGAGCGTTTTGAGCGCGATGTGGTGCGTCCGTTCGTCGAGGAGTACCTGGCCGGGCGCACGCCGATCCCTTGCAGTCTCTGCAACAATCACTTGAAGTTTGACCAGCTTCTTATTGTGGCGCAGCAAATTGGCGCCGATAAGATTGCCACCGGTCACTACGCCCAGGTTGTCTTTGACGAGCAGCGTGACAGCTGGCTGCTGAAGCGTCCAGCCGACAAGTCCAAAGACCAGACCTACTTCCTCTTCGGCCTTACGCAGGAGCAATTGAGCCGCACTCTGTTCCCGCTCGGCGGCATGACCAAGCCGGAAGTGCGCGAGCTTGCCCGCAAGCACAAGCTGGTGATCGCCGAAAAGCCCGACTCACAGGAAATCTGCTTCGTCCCCGGCGGTGACTACAAGCGCTTTCTCGAAGCCTACCTCACCGAGCAGGGAAGCCAGCCGACCGTTGTCGGTGAGATGGTTGGCGGCGAAATGGTCACCACCGACGGCAAGGTAATTGGCGAACACGCCGGTGTTCACAATTTCACGGTCGGCCAGCGCAAGGGGCTCGGTGTGACAACCGGCTCGCCGCTGTACGTGATTCAAATCAAGAACGACACGCGGCAAGTGGTGGTCGGCAAGGACGAGGAGCTTTACTCGCGCACTCTCCGCGCACGCCGGGTGAACCTGATTTCAACGGCCGAGCTGTGCGAGCCCATGCGGGTAGCAGTGAAGATTCGCCACCGGCATCAGCCCGCAGCGGCCATGATTGAGGCCGCCGGACCGAACGAAGTCCGAGTTACGTTTGATGAGCCGCAGCGCGCGCTGACCCCCGGCCAGGCTGCCGTTTTCTACGATGGCGACATAGTCGTCGGCGGCGGTTGGATCGAAAACTCCACGTCGTAAGCACTCGCTGGTGGAGAGCCGGGCGTCCCCGCCCGGCAGGATGCGTCCCACGTGTGGTTACGGCACTTGATTACCCACGATTACTTTCGCACGATTTCATAGCACCTTCGTGGCCTAGACCTGCCGATGAACCAGAGGTAAGTTTATTTCACGACGGGACCTTCGTAGTCTCTCCCCAGGAAAGGTCCGGGCGTGGGGAGCGATTCTATGAAAATCTGGCATTTGTGTTATGCGGCATTGGGGATTGCGGTGGCGCGCTGGGTTTTTAAGCGTCAACCAATGCGTGTAGCCGATCCGATTGCCCGTTTCCGTACCTCTGGCCTGCTGTAAAAAGCAGTTGGTGAAAGGGCTTGGGCGCGCCCCGTTGCGTGTCGCTTCGATCCGAGCGTGTCCTTGCCCGTTTCACCGACGCCCTTTTCCCATCCCCGGAAGTGCTAGCACTACCGTGCACCTGCGGTAACTTCTTTTCCGTTCCATCTCGCCTAAGATTTCTATGTGGACCCGCTGAGCGCACACGCGCCGCTCGGCGACCGAAATCATGCCATCCAGATTCCTCAGCTTGCGGTTGGTTGCGCCCATCGTGCCGTTCGGTATGCCGCTCGGTGCGCTGCTCTTCGTATTGCTCTGCGTATTGTTTTCCCCCTTGGCTGCTTCGGCGCAAGAGGATGCTCCGTCGCTCGGCGATCTCGCACGCTACGTGCGCAAAAATAGATTGCAGCAGCCTCAACAACAGCCGGATCCAGCCCACCCGCTAATCGATAACGACAATCTGGCCCAGGTCATGGACGATGCCAAGAAAGCAAGGCCGGTCAAACCAGACAAGACCGTCTTCTCCATCGACCCGTCCGGCAATACCCTCAAGATATCGTCACCGGATGTAACCTGCAGTCTTTCCTTCAACGCCCGGGCAAGTTCGCTGCTGATCAAGCCGGTTCTCGTCGAAGACTTGCCGCTCGCCGAACTGCTCAAGCTCGACGGCCCCGGTTCCATTCAGGATGAAAGTCTGCAACTGGAAGTATTCAACGGAACTGACTGGGACATTCGCGAAATCACCATTGGCCTGACCCTTGAACGCAAGCCTGGAGAGAACGCCGAAGTTGCCGCTCGCGCGCGTGTGATTCCCGCCGCTGAGGGCCTTGCGCCAGTGACCGTCGAGCGGCGTTCCGACGTAACGCTCCTCTATCATCTCAAGGCTGAGGCGAAGCCATTCAGCACCACTGCGTTCCACGAAGACATTGGACTCACTCCCGGCCCCGATGAAGATTGGCGATGGTCGATCGTAGAAGCGAAGGGTATCCGACCTTCGCAACCGCAGTTGGTGCCCGATTCGCTGCCAGACCCGCTGTTTTCTACCCCGTCATCGTTACTGCCCGGCCCGAACGATCCTCAGCTAGCGCCAATCGCGCCGGTAATTCCCGATCAAGCAGCACAGGACAACCCCAGGCTCGACAAGTCGCCGAGCCCAAATGCAACTCCGCAGCAGTAAAAGCTGGAACCCCAAAGGGCACAGAGGTTCAAAGAGGAGTGACGCGGAGGTCTTTTTCCCTGTGGTGTTCCCCCTGTTGTCCTCTGTGTCTTCTGTGGTTAAGATTTGTGCAGCGGCCTGTCAGGAGGCAGCCGGTATCGCCATCGTGGGCAGGAAGCGCGGCTTCTGACGGGCCTTCGTCAACTGCTCGAACGAATAGGCGATCTTGAACAGTGTAGGCTCGCTCCAGGCGCGCCCGAAGAAGGAGATCCCAACCGGCAGCCCCCAGAGGTATCCGGCTGTCACGTTGATATTGGGATATCCCGCGACGGCGGCGGCGCTCGAACTGCCTCCGGCGGCGTGATCGCCGTTGATCAGGTCGGTGAGCCAGGCGGGACCTGCCGTGGGGGCGACGAGTGCGTCGAGTTTGAACTTGTCCATGATGAAGTCGATGCCCTCGGGGCGGCTGAGTTTTTGATTCATGGCCAGCGCATCGACATATTCTTTTGTGCTGAGCGGACCCTTCTGCTCCGACTTGAGAAAAATGTCCTGCCCGAAGTAAGGCATTTCCCGGTCGCGATTGTGCTCGTTGAACTCAATCACATCCTTCAAACTCTTAACCGAAATATTACCGCGGCGAGCCAGATAGGCCGCAAGGTCGGCCTTGAGTTCATAGTAAAAGACGGTAAGCTCGCTCTCGTCGAACTTGCCGATGGTGGGAATGTCGGCGGGATCGACAATCTCCGCGCCCGCTCGCTTCATCTCGCCGATGAGCGTATCCATTAGCTGGTCGACGGCATCGTTGAAGCCGCAATATTTGCGCACCACTCCCAGGCGCGCGCCTTTGAGGCCGGCAGGATCGAGGAATTTTGTGTAGTCGGCAAACAGCTTGCCCCGACTATCAACGGTCGCGGAATCTTGTTGATCCGCACCCGCCATAGCGCCGAGAAGAATGGCGACATCCCGCACCGTCCGAGCCATCGGTCCCGCCGTGTCCTGACTATGCGAGATCGGAACGATGCCGCTCCGGCTGACCAGTCCAACCGTAGGCTTAAGCCCGGCCAAGCCGTTCGCGGAAGAAGGACAGACGACCGACCCGTCCGTCTCCGTGCCTACACCGGCAACGCAAAGATTCGCAGACACAGCGGCTCCGGTCCCGGAACTCGATCCACACGGATTACGGTCGAGAGCATAAGGGTTACGAGTAAGTCCGCCGCGGCCACTCCATCCGCTGGTCGAATGACTGGAGCGAATGTTGGCCCATTCACTGAGATTGGTTTTGCCGAGAATCACGGCGCCGGCCTTACGCAACTGCGCGGCGACAAACGCGTCGTTCGGAGCAGGCGATCCGGCAAGCGCCAGAGAGCCCGCCGTTGTCTGCATGCGGTCCCCGGTATCGATATTGTCCTTGATGAGAAGCGGGATGCCATGAAGCGGCCCACGCAGCTCTTTCGACTTGCGCTCCTGATCGAGCGCGTCGGCGATCTGGAGAGCATCGGGGTTGAGTTCGATGACGGCGTTGACCATGGGTCCGGCTTTGTCGATCTCGGCAATGCGTGCCAGGTACTTCTCGGTTAAAGAGCGAGAGGAATACTGGCCGGACTGGAAGGCCTTCTGAAGATCGTCAATCGTGATCTCGTCGAGTTCGAAATCTTTCTTGAAGTTTCGCTCGACGTTTTGGACGCCCGGCCCAGGCGCAGGGACAGGATCGGCAACGCGAGCCGCGCCGAGCGCCGGATAAGCAACCGTGGCAAGAGTCGTTACCATCCCGGCGCGAAGAAAGTTGCGGCGCGAGTTGGAATTCGAGTTGACCGTCGGATTGAACTGCGAGGGAAGGGAATCGTCGGACATCAAGGCTCCTGTGGTGTTGAATGAGCGACGTGAGATGAGTTCGTGTGCAAGTCGCGAGCGGGAATCTTACGAAGAATGTGGAAGAAAGGCAAACGCTGGGAATGGGGAAGCGGATCAGTTTGAATACCCACAGTCTCGCTTTAGCATCCCGCCTATGGCATGATGTCGCTATGACGCCAAGAGTCAAGAATGTGCTCTTCGCCGTATTTTGGTTCGTGATAGGTCACCTCAGTTGCGCCGTCATGCACCACTGGCACGACATCGCAGGGAAATAGGAAACTCGCCCACTACCGAACATTGTCTTGGATTGAGCGGAATGATAGTCTGACGAAGTTGAGCGGGAGTAGTTCAGCGGTAGAACGCCAGCTTCCCAAGCTGGATGTCACGGGTTCGATCCCCGTCTCCCGCTCCAATTTTCCAATCACTTAGCGGCGCCCCGATCTGGGCTGTGTGTTCAGTTGTGTTCAAAACGTTCTGAGTTCTCACTGAATCGTCCGCGTCAGCACCACCTGGCCCTGCGGCGCTTCGGCTGTCATCACGTCGTTTGCAACTGCGTTGACCAGCTTGCGCACGCTCTCGGGAACCTCTTGCGTGTAGACGTCGGCGGTCGTCGCGATATCCGAGTGCCGCAGATGGACCTGGACATCTTTCATGCTACCGAAGCCTTGCGCATTGGTTGCAAAAGTACGGCGCAGCACCTGGAAATTGACGGGCATTGAGATCCCGGCCGCTTCTGCGATCGGCTTGATGTGCCGGCGCAGCCAATTCTCAGGGCGGATCGGAGTACCGCTTTCAGTGGGAAACAGGAGAGCCTCGCTGGGCGCCGCTGCGTTTTGCTCCCGCCATGCCTTTACCAGCGGTTGTATGACATCAGGAATAACCACGGGCGCCTTGCTGCCCTTGGTTTTGGCCTTCCCCGGTCGCAGAATGCCGCGCCAGGCTGTTCCTTCGATCTGGAAGTGATCACCGCGCCACGATGACCAGCGCAAACCAAAGATTTCCCCGGGTCGCATAGCACAGAAGGCTGCGATCATAGCCATCAAACGATCACGGAACGGCAGTGCATCGAGCAAGGCCCGCGCCTGCAGCTTCGGTAGAACATCCTTCACCGCTTCTTTGGTTTCGGGATTTACCAGCTTCCGCGCCGGATTCTTGCCGATGAGCTCCGCGTCGACGGCTTCCTCCAGGATGGCCTTCAACATCGTCCGGTTGTGATCGACAACTGTGAACGAAAAACCTTTTTGCGCTGGTTGGCGTTTGCGGGCTGGCCGCTCCGCATTGGCTAACTCATTCAGAAACGTCTGACACTTGAATTTATCGAGCTCTGCCAGAGGCGTACTGCCCAGCTTGGGAAGTATGTGGTGCTCGATGTTGCCCAGGTTGGTTTCGCGCGTGGACGGTGCCCATAGAGGCTCGCGCATGGGCAGGAAGCGCTCACGGGTGAACCACTCGAGTGTCAAGCCATCGGCCAGCGGCTGCTTCTTGCTCGCCTTTTGGATTTTGCTCCGGAGTTCATCTTCGGCTTGCCACTTGCGCATCGTCGCCTTGTCGCCTAAGTAGACACCGCGATGCCTGCGCTTCTCCTTTCCCTGCGCGTCGCGCTCATAAACGTAATAATGGCCGTACCACCTTTTCAGTTTGTTCCCGCGCAGCTCAACCCAACCGTCCTGATGACGCGTTCGCATGCGTTTCCTCCGCAGTGTTGGCGTCATTGTGGGGCCTCATCGTCGGAAAAGAGATGACTAGTTATGAACGTCTCCACATCTTGGGGACGAAAGCGGAGCAAAGCGCGCCGGCCGCCGAGTCGAACAGTTGGGATCCGCGGATACCTTCGGGTTGCATGATCGCGCACCCAGGCTTTTGAAGTGCCCAGCCAGTCGGCGACTTGCTCGATCGTTAGCAGCGGACTTGCCGACGAGAGTGGGGTTTTGTAAGTACCGTGATTTGCTGCCTGATGCTCGGTATTCTTGAAGTTATGGATGAGATCATGCATGCGCAAGCTCCGGTCTTTCTGCTCGATGACTGTCGGGCGCGAGACCTTTCCTTTTCCCCTGGCCAAGCACGAACTTTCCTCCTTCAAACACGAAGCCTTGGCCCAATTTCCAATGAGTGAAGCACAGCCCACGGCGCCAAGGTGTGAATTTGCAGCCCTTTCGCTTGCACTGATTCATGCAGAACCTTCCCGCGTCCACGGTTTTGGTGCCATATCCGCGCCGTACCGCTTCTTGGCTTCCTGGATTTCCCACCCATCGGGATAGACGGTCAGCGAGATGTTGAGTCCGGCCGGCGCCAGCAATTCGCGCATCATGGGCAACCGCTTCGTTGCTGCGCTCTGGATTCGACTATTTGGTGGTATCGCTGCAAGAAGATGTTTTTGATCAGCACTCGCCAGCATCGCCTTCAGTAAGAACATCGGGCGGACCCAAAGGCGCCATTCCTCATCCGGGAGCTCGCCGCGTAACTGCTCTTTGAACGACAGCCAAGCCGGCATCGAGTTCAGCGCGGCATCGCCGTGCTGAATCTTTGTTTTTGAATCAGTAGTACTTGGATCAAAGGCTTTTGAATCGGGTGTCCCGGTGACACCAGACCGGTGTCCGCTGGACACCAGGTAAGCGCCGCTCGGGACACCAGTCTGGTGTCCGGTAGACACCAGTGGGCGATCTGGTATCGGTTCTCCGGGCACAGGGATGCGATAGATCCCAGGCAACTGCTGTTGACGCACGCGATAGGGCGTCATCCTCGGATCATCTTGGAAAGCTGCTTCATTGATCTAGTGCTGCATTCGCCGCCAGAACGTCGCCCGGGAGATGGGAAACAACCTCGAAGCTTTCCGAAGCTTTCCGGCGAAAGCTATGAGCGGATCTCGCACCGAAAGCAGCGGATTTTCGTGCGAAAAAAGTGGCTGCTTCGTCCGCATGGAGCCCTTGCGCCGGCGCACGTCGAGATGGCCGTCGACGATGTTATCCGGCGTCAATGCCAGCACTTCCGAGACTCTCAGGCCGTGCAGGAAGGCGACCAGGATCATCAGCCAGTCGCTCTCACGCCGGGCGCGCGCCGCCGCCAAAAGCCGCAAAATCTCCTCTTTGGAAAAGCTATCCATAAGCTATTTTTGCAACAGTACATAGAATTGTTGCGTCCCTCATCTCTGATTCTAGTTCTTGCGGCTCGACGATCATATAGATGGCCATCTATGTGATGTGCCATACTGACCCCGTGAAGCGCCTGACCGTCGAAGAACTCGACATGGCAGCTGCTCGGTTGGAGCAGATCCGACGGGAAGAGGAAACCCTGCGCTCGAAACTGCAGGAGCAAGTCGAAGAGTTCGGCTTCACTCCGCCGCGTGCGGAAAAATCGAAGCGCCTGCTTGGCACAGCGTTTGAGTTCACTCTCTCCAGCAGCCAAAGTACCGAGATTCGCGATGCGGAAGTCGAACGGATCCGCGCGGTTTGCCCAAGCCGGCTTTTCGCTCAGTTGTTCCTTGCCGTGACGAAATACAAATTGGCCAGCGGAGCGACCGCACTCCTCGCTAGTAAATTGCCGGAAGCCGCCCCTCGCAATCTTCGACTGATGTTCAGCCGCGCGGTCCAAGTAAAGGAAGGCTCGCCTCGGCTGCGCATCGAGAAGATGGAAGCAGCGGCCACGTAACGGAGACGCCGCTTTCGAATGGACCTCTAATGGCTCCAGGGCTGGAACTCGCGGATTGGCTGGAAGAGCTAGCAGTTTTCGGTACGCCTCGGCGATTCCAGGACGCGGAGACTACCCACCACCTGAGCGAAGCAATCAAGTATTTGTATCTGGTCAAGCTGGCGACCGAGTCACGCGCGCCGGCGGGATCATCAGCAGCCAAGGCGAGAGGGTGCCATGCTCACCCTCCGGGTAGTGGTGCTTTAGCGTGGAGATGGAACTCGTCGAAATTAACAAATGGAGTGTGATGGCTGTCATTGACAGGCTCAATATCAACAGGAATAATAGGCCCAAGTTTATGCCTGCCCCGTCGCCCGCTCCCACGACCGCTCCCCTTCAGCAACCTTTGATGATTGCTGCGCAGCCAACAACGGTGCCACAGCCCGTCCTGCAAGCGGCTTTTGAGTGGGAAAGGCGAGAGCATTCATCTTTATTCGTGATGGTGTGCAACCGAGGGGACGCGGTGACCTTCTCGCGATTTTTTGTCGATAAGGTTTACAGGGCAAGAAAGCAGTTTCAGAATGTAGGCAAGCTTGACGTTATTCTCGATCATTTTGGCGGTGACCTTGAAGCGGCTTACCAGTTGGTAGTTTTTCTGCGCAATCGATGCACCACGCTCCGAGTGTTCGTACCAGATTACGCAAAAAGCGCGGCGACACTGTTGGCACTCGCAGCAGACGAACTCTGGATGAGCGACTCTGCCGAAATAGGCCCTCTGGATGCACAGATACGTGATCCTCATGACCCAGATGAGTTCATTTCCGCATTGGATGAATTTCGGTCCGTCGATTATCTCCGAACACACAGTTTTGAGGTACTTAACGAGTTTGCAAGAATGCTTGAGCGAACGACAAGGATGAGCACGAAAGACAGGCTGAAGCTTGGTATCGAATATACAACGCAATTGATGGCACCGTTGTATTCAAACGTAGACCCGCTCCATTTCGGGGGTTCGCATCGTTCTGCCGCTATGGGACTGGAATATGGGAGACGGGTGATGTCACGGTATGCCTATCGCGACTGGGCAGTAGCAGAGATCAACGAACTGCTAAGAAAATTGACATGGGATTATCCGTCTCATTCCTTTGTAATCGACATTGTCGAAGCTACGGATCTCGGATTGCTGGTCCAACTTCTTGATGGCGAACTCAACGATTTAGCTCACACGATTGCAGACGGGATACCGGCCGCTTGTGGCTTCATTGGCCGCCAACCGGGTCCAGCTCTAGTGGGCGGGGAGTCAGCATGAGAAAAGACAGACAAGTATTTGTGAATAATGAAAGGGCACGCACCTCGGATTGCGGCGACAAAACTGATCCTAACTTCGTTCCGACACGCGAAGAAGTTGAGCAGTCTAGAAAGTTAGTGGAAGAGGTTCGCCGCAGTACGAGAGACGCGGAACCACTGCGCAAAGGCGAGACTAAGGCTGCTCGTCCTTTTTCTTAGCCCATCTTGCTTGCACCGCTTTCCGCGCTGCTTCGCTGCGTTCTTCTGGCGTCATGTTTGCGGCTCTGCTTGAGCCGCCGATCTTCCCGCCCTTCTTCCCCATCCGTGCAAAGTAGGCGCGCACATCTTCCGGCATGTTCTTCCTTGGCATGATTCATAGCATACGTAACCCCGTTACTGCTGCGATCAATTGCGCCCTTCCTGAAAACTCGTTGAGGCAAACCCCCGCAAGCTTGAATTTTTGGGACATAGAACGGGCTGGATTCATTAAGCGCTGATTGAAATAGAAGGGTCACCGCGGGAGTTGTGTTCAGAATCGTGTTCAATTAACACCGACAGTGCCCCACAGTGCCGCACTATGCCCGCTGTATGTGATTGATTTTGTGTTGACCGAAAGGTTAACGCCAGCTTCCCAAGCTGGATGTCACGGGTTCGATCCCCGTCTCCCGCTCCAGCCGTTTGGTTGATTCAGGCGGGTTGTTGATTCTGCAGCAATCAGAATTTACTTGGCAGTGCTGGCTGCGGATGACGCGGCCCTCAACTGGATCAGGCCTATTCCCAGGCCGCCCACGGCGCCAGCGAGCAGACCCAGCAGCACCAGCATGGGCACGCTCTCAAGAAGTGCATTCTTCACTGATTTCGCCATTCTGTAATCTCCACTCAGAAATTGTCGCCCAAATTAGTTTAGCATTTGCGCTTCCATTCCTGCCTCAGGGAGGCATCGCCAACAGGCCATGGCAGCGTTAGATCGCCGGGAAGGGCTCGCTCGCAAAGACGATTGTGAAGACTTTTGCAACTAAAGAGAAGGTGTCGCGGTAGTACCGGGAAGTTCTTCGCGAGACCCTCGCCCTCCTCCTTTTGCAGGCTAACATGGCATCTTAAGCTTTCGTGCCGCTTTGGAGGCGCAATGAACCCTTGTAGCTTCGCTGTTTGCGTGATGGTGATGCTCGTGTCGAGTCTTTGTGTTTGGGCGCAGGATAGTCCTGGCGGTGTCGCCCAACCACCAACTGAGGCCGTGGCAGCGACGCCCGGCAGTCCACGCCCCCGGATCGGCCTTGTGCTCGAAGGCGGTGGCGCGCTCGGATTAGCCCACGTCGGCGTGATCAAGTGGCTGGAGGAAAATCGCATACCGGTGGACGTGGTTGCCGGCACCAGCATGGGCGCCTTGGTCGGAGGGATCTATGCCAGCGGAGAATCGCCCGATCAGCTTTCCGCTTTGATCCGAAGTATCAACTGGAGTGAAGTGCTGACAGGTGTCACGCCCTATAAAGACCTGTCATTCCGCCGGAAAGAAGACCGGCGGGATTATCCCAATGCCTTTGAATTCGGGCTGAAGAAAGGCACGCAGTTTCCCAGCGGCTTTAATTCCGGACAGCAGGTGGGATTGATTCTGGATCGGGTCGGCCTGCCTTATTCGGAGATGAAGAGCTTTGACGAGTTGCCCATCCCATTCCGTTGCGTGGCGACCGATCTCGTAGCGGGAGACTCTTACGTGTTCGACCATGGTTCGCTGGCGGAGGCGATGCGATCCTCGATGTCACTGCCGGCATTTTTTACGCCGGTGCGCGAACGCAATCGCGTACTGGTTGACGGCGGTCTGGTCGATAACTTGCCGGTGGACGTGGCCCGGCAAATGGGCGCGGACATTGTGATCGCTGTTCATTTGGCGTTGCCGCGCCTGGATCCGAAGGCGCCACTCTCGTCGGTCGCGGTCTTGCAGCGCTCGGCAAACGTCAGCATCGCGGTCAACGAGCTGCGCAGCATGGAGGACGCCGACATCCTGCTGAAGGCGGACGTGGAGCGGTTTACTACGATCGACTACAACCTCTACGACCAGATAGAGGCCGAAGGATACAAAGCCGCCCAGACAAAGAGCGCGCTGCTTACTCGTCTCCAGGTCAGCGAAGACGAGTGGCACCAGATCGTGGATGCACGGAAAGCGAAACGCAGACCCGTGCCGGTCCCCGAGTTCGTGGAAGTCACCGGCGCCCAAGGGGACGTCCTTAAGGGGCTTCAACACCAATTGGCCGACTTGGCGGGGCACCCCATCGATCCGCATCAACTGGACGAAAAGATGATGGGCGTCACCGGTCTGGGACGCTTCACCAGAGCGGGGTATCGCGACGTGGTGCGGGACGGGCAACATGGGCTGGAGGTTGAAGCCGAAGAGAAAGACTACGCGCCGCCAACGGTGCATCCTACCCTAGTCATTGATGGGTCGGACTACAAGAATGTCCTCTTCGAGGTTGGAGCGCGCATCACGTTCCTCGATGTCGGTGGATTCGGGTCGGAGTGGCGCAACGATATCATCGCGGGCTCCGAGTACGGACTGAAAACAGAATACTTTCATCCCTTCACGTCCTACACGGGCTGGTTCGGCGCGGTGCATGGGATCGCCGACAGCAGTCCGTTTTTCGTTTACCAGCGCAACAAGCTTCTGGGTGACTATCGCAACCGCATAATGGGCGGCGGCCTGGACCTGGGATATACCTTTGGACGGGGCGCGGAACTCCGCGTGGGATACGAGGCCGGATATCAGAAGGTCAACGAGGATATTGGAATTCCAGTGGCGCCAGCGGTCAAGGGACGGTTCGGAGTGACGGCGCTGCGTTACCGGCTCGAACGCTTTGACGATCCGGTGATTCCGCGCAGCGGCGCGCGATTGGAGTCGACATTTAAGTTCTATGACACTGCCCCTGGCACCACGGATGTGGTACCGACGGAAGAACTGCGTCTGGGGCTGGCCGAGCGCACGAGCCAGAAGTCGTCGGTGCTGTTCTTCGCATCGGGGGGCACCTCCTTCTCGACCAGGAACACCGGCTTCCCGCCCTTCAGCCTGGGCGGCCCGCTGCGCCTCGGAGCATACGGGACGAACGAGTTGTTGACCAATCAGTATTTTCTGCTGCAGCCGGCATTCCTATTCAAAGTGCGGGAAATCTCGCCGTTGTTGAAGCAGAATGTATATCTGCTTACGATGTACGAGGCGGGAAAGGCTTACGGTCAACCGCCGGGCGCGAGGAAGCTCGCGCAGGATGCAACCGTCGGGCTTCTGTTCCAGACGTTGTTTGGCCCGCTGTTCTTTGGCGGGAGCATCGGAGATAACGATCATCGCAAGTTCTTCTTCAAAGTGGGCCGCTTTTTCTGAACAACGTAGTGGAGAGCCGGGCGCCCCCGCCCGGCCACCGCCGAGACCCCCTATGATAAGAAAGAATGATAAAAAAGAAACATTCGAGGTGCATTCATGACAGAACCAACTTATGAAGAATTGAAAGCTCGCCTATCCGATCTGGAAAAGCAAGTCGAGACAAAGAAGAGAAGCGGCGTTATGGAGTTCCGCGTGAGTGAGAAGGGCGGCGTCAGCGTATATGGATTGGGCCGCTTTCCGGTCACGCTCTATTACGAACAGTGGATAAAACTGCTCGATGCTGTTCCCGACCTTAAGGTCTTCATTGAAGAAAATAAGAGCAAACTAAAGACGAAGCAGGGCTAGGCCCGGTCGTGTGGGGACGCTAGTGTGGGGACGGGCACCCTCGCCCGTCCAAGCCGAGCGCAGCTCGGCAGACTGCCTCTGCTCACGGCATCCATAGGTTTGTGCCCGGGAGAAATCCGTGTCCGCCGAAGACGTTCTCAGCCGCCCGCAGCCGCCACCCGATGCGCATATCGCGTATGGCTCCGATCCTAATCAGTTTCTTGAAGTCCGTCTGCCGCGTGCGAAGGGACCGCATTCCGTCCTGTTGAATATCCACGGCGGTTTTTGGCGGGCGAAGTATGACCTCGCGCACGCCGGACACCTGTGCGAAGCGCTGCGCGCGTCGGGTGTCGCGACCTTCAACGTCGAATACCGGAGGATCGGCAATGCCGGCGGCGGATGGCCCGGTACGTTTGAGGACATCCGCTCGGCCTACCGCTTTGTTCAGCAGGAACATTCCCGATTCCATCTGGACCTCGACCGGCTGGTCGTGATGGGACATTCGGCCGGCGGGCAACTTGCCCTGTGTTTAGCGGCGCATGAGACCTCGCTCCGTCGTGTAATTTCGCTGGCCGGAGTGGTCGATCTAAAGAAAGCCTTCGCGCTGCACCTAAGCCACGACGCCGTTGCCGAATTTCTGGGCGGCAAACCCGACGCGGTGCCGGAGCACTACCGGGAAGCGGACCCGATGGAGCTCAGTATTCCGCACGCCCCGCAATGGCTGATCGACGGCAGCGAAGATGACACAGTACCGCCGGAGTTCAGCCGCGATTATGTCGTGCAAAAAAAGAAGGCCGGCGAGTCGGCCCAGTTGCTGGAGATTCCGCATGCAGGCCATTTTGATCTGATTGATCCCACCTCGGAAGCGTTCAAGCAAGTCAAGAACACAGTACTGACCGCGGTCTGACCATTCGTGCCTAGACATTCGCCCGAAGGGCTGAAATCCTGCACTGGCGGATTGGCAGAACAACGAATGATGAGACGGCGATTTGCGGGTGCCCTCGTACTGATATCCACTTTATTGACCAGCGTGCAAGTCTTACCCCAGGACGAGAGGGCGGAGAAGAGCAAGTTAATCGCGTTCGAAAACGCCTGGAACCAGGCTCAGATGCAGCGCGATGGAGAAGCGCTGAACCGACTGGTCGCGGACACGTACGTCTATACCGACTGGGATGGCACGTTGATGAACAAAGCCCGATTCATTGCCGATAACAAAGATCCTGGTGTGCAGATCAGCCTGCTTGTGAATAACGGACTTGACGTCTACTTCTACCCGGGCGTAGCAGTAGTGACTGGGGCTTATCACTTCAAGGGGACCAACAAGGGAAAACCATTCGATCGCTATGGCCGCTTCACGGATACGTGGATATCCTCCGGAGGTCAATGGGTATGCGTCGCCACGCACGCCAATCTGGTGAAGAAGCCAACTCCCCAGTAGGCTGCGGTACAAGTAACGTACGCGCGGGAATTTTCCGGGGATTATTGCTGCTTCGCCTTGGGCGCAACCTCTGGTTTTGGTTTCTGCTGCTTCTGGGCGTCTTCGGTCCACGGTGGAACCACTCCGATGAAACGCGCATAGGCGATCGACTGTCCGAGATGCTCGGCGGCGTGACGAACGACAAACAGGAGCACGCCGCGTTCGGTGTTCTTTCCCCCGAACCAGTCCAGGCTCTTGTTGAGGTCGGCGTCGGGCATGGCCGTGATCGCCTTACGGGCATGGGCGAACGAGTCCTTGAGCGTGGCAATAACCTTGGTCTTGTCGGTGGTCGACTTCTCCAGCCCTTTTACATCGACGCCGGCCGGCGGGGGTGTGCCAACGAGCTTATAGATGTTGTAGTTGGCAGCCGATACGTGCAGGAATACTTCGGCAAAGGAGCGCACATCGGGTGCCGGACGCCAAGTGTACTTATCGGCGGGTATAGCCTCCGCTAAACGCAGGAATTTGTCTTCTTGGATCATCACCTCAGCCAAGACTTCCGATCGATACCCGGTGACCCCGGGAGTGCCGTCCTTATAGGGATTGACTTGAGCGCTGAGATCGGTTCCCGGACGGACCAGCGCCAGCAGACACAGAGCCCAGAGAATGCTTTTCATAGAGTCTCCTTACCGGCTTCGCGAACGAAGTCGGTTCTCAACCCAGAACAGGTAGGTAGAATGGTGCGCCCGGAGAGAATCGAACTCCCAACCTCATGGTTCGTAGCCATGCACTCTATCCAATTGAGCTACGGGCGCATCCGGCAGAATTGCGTCTTCGGATTATAACGGAAACAGAATCGTTTCGCCCAACCCGATCGTTCGACTAGGCTTCCGCTTCGCGCCAAATCCCACGCTGGCTGTGGAAATCAGCAGCCCTGCCAAAATCATAGAAAATACAAGATTTGTAAATTAGGGTAAAAGTTTCCGGCCCAGCGCAAAACCTACCCGACCCGGCGTTCTATCCACACGTGCTGCCAACGCGTTAGCGATGGTATCCGACATGCTTCTCCTTAGGACAGACGAAGTGGCGCGCAACGGGGCATTTGGGAAAATACTTCGGCCAGAGGTCTTTCCGAATGCCCCTTTGCAACTCCGTTTGTCGCCTAAGTACACTCCGCTAAGTTTCCCGACCCTTCCCCCAGAAAGTCCTCCTAAAATGAGGATTTAACAGGGAAATGGGCGGGGTGTTGTTCAATCACCTCTGATCACCTCTCGCCAGAAATTCTCGCAAGAAACGCTCAGGCCACTACCAGCTGATCCTGCACGTCAATGCCGGCCTGGCGCAGCAATTTGGCGACCGAGTCGCTCTTCAATCGCGAGGCGTCGAACAGCACCCGCACCGTCCGTTCTTTCTCGTTGAACTGGATGCACTGGATTCCATAGACCTCGCGGACACTGTCAATGGCCCGCAACTCAGCCTCTCCGGGCGGAGTCTGGTAGCGGTACGCGACTTCGAGATATGTCATTCATTTCTCCCAGGGAATTAAGATTCGAAGATTACTCACTGATAATCCAATATGAGTATCTAATACGGTTTGGGTTCCGCCAAGCGTGAACTGCTCGTGTGGGGACTGGCGCCCTCGTAAGCCGCCCTTGTGTTGCCGAAGCCCCGAGCGAAGCCGAGGGGGAAGTCGAAGGGTCCAAGCCGAGCTAAGCTCGGCAGCTGCCGGTGGTCACGCGAATTCCGCAGTCGATATAGACTTCAAGCAACGAAACTATGGACCACCCCAGTATGGAGCACCTCGACCCCGTGGACACCTCGAACGCCGCATCGTCCCCCGCCAAGCAGAAAGACCCCGTTTGTGGCATGGATGTAGATCCAGCAAACGCTCGCTACCAAGCGCAACACAGCGGGAAAGAGTACTTCTTCTGCTCGGCCGGTTGCCTCACGAAGTTTCAAGCCAATCCTGAGAAGATTCTGGCATCCGCGCCCCAGGCGATGGTATCGGGACTTGTGTCTCTGGGTGGGCCGGCCTTGGTCAGGCCAACGATTCGGAAGGCAGCCGCTCCTGACGCGACCTCGGCGGGCGGGCCTGCAAAAGACACGCGCGCCTACGTTTGTCCGATGTGCCCGGAGGTGCGACAGATCGGGCCAGGCCCTTGTCCGAAGTGTGGAATGGCTCTCGATCCCGAGTCGCCGGCGCTCCCCGCGACTAAACGCGAATACACCTGCCCGATGCACCCACAAATCGTACGATCGGAGCCGGGGAATTGTCCGATTTGCGGCATGGCGCTCGAGCCGCGCACGGTGACAGTCGAAGAAGAGAATCCCGAGTTGCGCGGCATGACGCGGCGCTTTTGGATCAGCCTGGCGTTGACCGCGCCACTCTTGGCGATCGCCATGGGAAGCATGCTGTGGCCGCATGCATTCATGGGCGAAGCGTCCGTGAATGGGCTGACGCTGTACCGAGCGGAATGGCTACCGTGGCTCGAACTGCTGCTCGCCACGCCGGTTGTGCTCTGGGGTGGCTGGCCATTCTTCCAGCGTGGATGGGCGTCGGTGCTAAATCGCAGCACCAACATGTTCACGCTGATCGCCATGGGCACGGGCGTCGCGTACGCGTACAGCGTTGTAGCAACCCTATTCCCGCAGATCTTTCCGGCGTCGTTCCGCACCATGGGTGATCGCCCAGATGTGTACTTTGAAGCGGCAGCGGCGATCGTCACGCTCGTTTTACTGGGGCAGGTATTGGAGTTGCGCGCACGCAGCCAGACGTCGAGCGCGATCCGGGCGCTGCTCGATCTAAGCCCGAAGATGGCGCGCCTGATCAGAGAAAACGGCAGCGAAGATGGATCGGAGCGCGACATCCCGCTCGAAGACGTGAAGCCTGGAGATCGCCTGCGGGTGCGCCCCGGCGAGAAGATTCCCGTCGATGGCATTGTGCTCGATGGGTCCAGCACAGTGGACGAGTCGATGATCACGGGCGAGTCCGTGCCCGTGGAGAAGATGGCGTCGTCGCGTGTGATCGGCGCGACCGTAAACGGCAACGGCTCCCTCGTGATGCGGGCCGAACGCGTTGGCAGCGAGACCATGCTGGCGCAGATCGTGCAGATGGTTAGCCAGGCGCAGCGCACGCGAGCCCCGATCCAACGGCTGGCGGACAAAGTAGCCGGCTGGTTTGTTCCGGCCGTGATTGCGATTGCGGTGGTGACATTCATCGTGTGGGTGAGCTTCGGACCGGAGCCGCGTTTCGCGCATGCCATCGTGAACGCCGTGGCCGTGCTGATCATAGCCTGTCCGTGCGCTCTCGGTCTGGCGACGCCAATGGCAATCATGGTAGGTACCGGACGCGGTGCACATGAGGGCGTGCTCATCAAAAATGCCGAGGCGCTGGAGACGCTGGAAAAGGTGGACACCATCGTCTTCGACAAGACCGGAACTCTGACCGAGGGGAAACCGAAAGTGGTGGCGTTCTCGATGACAGAGATTTTGCCAGGTATTTCAGGCAACGAGATTCTGCGGCTGGTAGCGAGTCTGGAGCGTGCCAGCGAGCATCCGTTGGCCGCGGCGATTGTGGCGAAAGCGAATGAGCTGAAGCTGAATTTGAGCGAGCCCGCCAATTTTCAATCCACGCCAGGCCAAGGCGTACGCGGGACCGTAGAAGGGAAGACCGTTGCCGTTGGAAACAGCGCTCTGATGCGCGCTGTCGGAGCTTTTGGCGACAAGACATCGATTCCAGTTGTCAAAGTCCCCGGTTCCACTGTTATCTACGTGGCGGTTGATGGCAAGGATGCCGGAAACATCGCAGTCGCGGACCCCCTGAAGGCGTCCACCCCGAAGGCACTACTCGAGCTGAAAGCCCAGGGAATCCGCCTGGTCGTGCTCACCGGCGACAATCAGGCGACGGCCCAGGAAATTGCTCGGAGCCTCGGAATCGAAGACTTCGAAGCCGAGGTTCTGCCGGCCGAAAAAGCCGAGATCGTCAAAAAGCTTCAAAGCGAAGGCCGCATCGTTGCTATGGCGGGCGATGGCATCAACGACGCGCCCGCGTTGGCGCAAGCGGATGTCGGAATCGCCATGGGGACGGGAACCGACGTCGCAATCGAAAGTGCCGGCATCACGCTTCTTAAAGGAGACCTTGAAGGAATCCTGCGCGCCCGCAAGCTGAGCCAGGCCACGATGCGCAACATCCGGCAAAACCTGTTCTTCGCATTTGTCTATAACTCGATCGGCGTCCCGATTGCCGCAGGCGTGCTCTATCCCGTATTCGGACTGCTGCTGAGCCCGATCTTCGCTGCGGCCGCAATGAGCCTGAGTTCGGTGTCGGTAATTACGAACTCGCTAAGGTTGCGGAAGGTGAAATTGTAGAAGGCAGGTGTCAGGTGTCAGGTGTCAGGTGTCAGGTAAAGCAAAACCGCCCATATCGCTGGGCCACAAGTATCAATTGAACCACCGACCCGACGCTTTTCCTGAGACCTGACACCTAAGACCTGAGACCTGCTCTTCAAAGCTTGCTGAGGTAATCCGTAATTTCCGGGCTGCTCCAATCCACGGCCCCGATGAACTTGCGACGGATCATTCCGTTGCGATCGATCACATACGTTTCGGGCCAGCCAAACGTACCGTAGAGAGAGCTGGCTTTCTGCGCCCCGTCGCGAACCGTGATCAAGTTGATCTTATAGTCCTTCAAAAATTTGTGGTACGCGTTGTCGTCGGTGTCGATGCTGACCGCGAGTACGACGACCCCTCTATCCTTCAGCCGCTTCTGCATCTGAACCAGAGATGGAGTCTCCTCGATACAAGGCGGACAAAAAGTTCCCCAGAAATTCAGCACCACCACCTGCCCGCGAAACTGGCTAAGCGTGACTTTGTGGTCGGAATCCTGCACCGTGAAGTCCGGCGCACTCGAGCCGATGCGGGCAGGATTGCCCCCGCTGTAGCATCCGATCAGGGAGGCCAGCAATCCAATAACTAGAAGCGTGGCAAGAAGCGTTTGTCTCACCCCGCTATAATAGCGAAAAACTGATGGATGGTTCACTAATGGACGGTTCACTTCCAGGCGCGATTCCCGAGATCTCGATCATCGTTCCGGCCCGGAACGAAGAGGCCAGCCTCGGCGACTGTCTGGAATCGCTGACTGCTCAAACCGGTGTGGTTT
>Ga0193751_1000963_pt1 | contig 19508 bp, 15 predicted proteins | sample L1c2metaG_FD_143050 | JGI IMG/M metagenome (GOLD analysis project Ga0193751, IMG submission 143050) | Soil microbial communities from a riparian zone of the East river system, Colorado, United States - L1c2 | ecosystem: Environmental > Terrestrial > Soil > Riparian zone | place: USA: East River... | reverse complement strand
GCACTGGTTCGAGCGTGTGCACATCCGCCCGCTTCGTTCGCTTGCTCTGAGGCAGGCTGAGAAGTGGATGCTGGAGCGCTTCGAGATGAGCGACGGCCTGGGAGCGATCTATCCCTCGATGATGAACGCCATCATCGCGCTGCGCTGCCTGGGGTATTCGGTGGACGATCCGCAGTTTATCCGCGCGATGGACGAGTTCGAGAAGCTGGGGATCGAAGAGGGTGATACTTTCCGGATGCAGCCCTGCATGTCTCCGGTGTGGGATACGGCGTATGCGCTGTTTGCATTGGGCGAGGCGGGAGTGCCGGTGACCGATCCGCGGCTGGTGCAGTGCGCCGACTGGATATTGCAGAAGCAGGTGCGCAAGCCCGGAGACTGGAAGATCAAGAATCCGAAAGGCGAACCGGGTGGCTGGTACTTCGAATTCAACAATGAGTTCTATCCCGACGTGGACGACAGCGCCATGGTCTGCCTGGCGCTGAGCCGCGTCGAACATCCAAACGGACGGTATCAGCGCGAGTCGGTGCAGAGGGCGATTGATTGGATCTTGTCGATGCAGTGTAAGGATGGGGGCTGGGCTTCGTTCGACAAGGACAACGACCGCATGGTGTTCCAGTATGTGCCTTTTGCCGATCACAACGCCATGCTTGACCCCGCAACCGTCGATATCACGGGCCGGATTCTGGAGTGTCTTGCGACCTACGGCTACGACCAGAACCATCCGGCGGTCAAGCGGGCGATCAAATTTATTCGCAAGCAGCAGGAGCCGGACGGAAGCTGGTTCGGACGCTGGGGTGTGAACTATATCTACGGCACGATGCAGGTGCTGCGCGGCCTGGAAGCGATGGCCGTGGACCGTAACGATCCCATGGTTCAGCAGGCGGCGGAGTGGATGCGATCGGTGCAGAATCCGGATGGCGGCTGGGGCGAGACGGTGGGATCCTATGACGATCCCAACCTTCGTGGGACAGGCGACAGCACGGCTTCGCAGACGGCGTGGGCAATCATGGGATTATTGGCCGTTGGCGACACGCGCAGCGAATGCGTGGCCCGTGGCATGGCGTATCTTCTGCGAACGCAAAGCAACGACGGTTCGTGGGACGAGGCTTTCTTCACTGGAACCGGCTTCCCGCGCGTGTTCTATCTGAAATATCACCTGTACAGCGAGTATTTTCCGCTGATTGCGCTCACGACCTACTCGAAGGTGATGGCGGAGAAGAGCGCAAACTAGCGGTCCAGCCTTTGGCGTTTCAGCGACTGTGGTCGGCGGGGAGAACAACAAAGCGATGAAATGGAAAGCGTTTGCGGTTTGGATCGCAGTTCCATTTCTGTCTGCGATTGTTGTTCCGAAAGCGATCTATAGATTCTATGGTCGAACAGATGCTTCACCCGAATACAATTTGTTTCTATTGTCATTTATCGCGGCATTTTGCATTGGTTTGGCTGCAGTCGGCACTGTCGTAGTTTGGGTATTACCAGTTGAACGAGTTTGGTTGGGAATCATCGCTGGAATAATTGCAGGCGCGGGAATGGTCGGTCTTGCGGCTTGGTTTGCAATGACTTTCTACGGGGGTTTTGAAAATAATATTGGTATTTTTTTAGCCGCTATATCTTTTGGCCCTGGAAGCTGCTTGGCGGGGGCTTATGCGGGCTTCTTGCGTTCGCGAGAAAACCAAACTGTCAGAAGGCGTCGATTTTCGTGAGATTGAAGTCAGAAAGCTGAATGCTTGCCTTTGTCACCGGCGCCACCGGATTCCTGGGAACTCATGTTGCGCGCGTTCTCATGGAACAGGGAGCCAGGTTACGGCTGTTGGTGAGGCCGACTAGCGATCTGCGGAACATCGACGACTTGAATGCGGATCGCGTCGTCGGCGACCTGCGTGACGCAGGTTCGATTGAGAAAGCCCTCTCCGGCTGCGAAGTTGTCTTTCACGTTGCGGCCGATTACAGGCTTTGGGTGCGTGGGCGAGATTCCAACGAGATGTACCGATCAAACGTTGAGGGCACGCGGTCTTTGCTTGAGGCCGCGCGGAATCAGGGCGTGCGGCGCGTGGTGTACACGTCGAGTGTGGCAACGATGGGATTCACTTCTGAGCGTACGAGCGTGGCGGATGAGCAGAGCCCGGTCGGCATCAAGGACATGATCGGGCACTATAAGCGCTCGAAGTTCATGGCGGAGCAAGTAGCCGTCGAGGCGGCTCGATCTGGAGTTGATGTCGTGATTGTGAATCCCACGACGCCGATCGGCGAGCGCGATATTAAGCCGACTCCGACTGGGCGCATCGTCCTGGATTTCCTTAAGCGAAAGTTTCCGGCATACGTGGAAACAGGCTTGAACCTGGTGGATGCAACCGAGTGCGCACGTGGTCATGTCCAGGCGCTGGAGAAGGGAAGATCGGGCGAGCGCTACATCCTCGGCGGAGAGAATTTAACGCTGAAACAGATTCTGGACAGGCTCGCCGCGATCACGGGTTTGACGTCGCCGACGGTGAAACTGCCTTACGTGTTCGCGTTCGCGACGGGAGTCGTCGATGAGATGGTGACGGGCCGAATTCTGGGCCGCGAGCCCCGCGCGACGATTGACGCTGTGCGCATGGGACGCAAGATGATGTTTGTGAGTTCAGCGAAGGCGGAACGGGAACTGGGCTGGCGGACGGTTCCAGTCGATGGAGCCTTGCGCCGCTCGGTGGACTGGTTCCGGGGCAACGGGTATGTCTAGCATTTATGTCTAGGATCGCCATCATAGCCGCTATGGAGCGCGAGGTCGCGCCGCTGATCCGAAGCTGGAAGGCCAGGACTAATGTCAGAACTAGTGTCAGAACTCTGGAACATGGCGGACGGCGGTATCGACTATTTGAAAACGGCGAAGCAACTCTCGTATGCGGTGGAATTGGAGCGGAAGCCGCGCGCCGCGCTACCGAGGCGGTGATTCGGGAAGTGAACCCCGCGCGGGTGATCTCGGTCGGATTTGCCGGAGCGCTGGATGCGTCGATGCAAGTCGGATATGTTTTTGAGCCGCGCACGGTGATCAATGCTGCTGATGGCGTCCGAACAGAAGTCGGGTCGGGTAAGGGAATATTAGTGAGTTCCGCAACGGTCGCCGGCATGGAGCAGAAAACACGATTAAGCAAAGCTTATGGTGCGAGCGCGGTGGACATGGAAGCCGCAGCCGTGGCGCAGGGAGCGCAGGCGCGGGGAGTGGAGTTCGGAGCTTTGAAGGTCATCTCTGACGCCGCCGATTTCAATCTGCCGACAATGGATCGTTTTGTGGCAGCTGACGGAAGGTTTCAGTCCGTCCGCTTCGCGTGCCATGTGGCGTTGCGACCGTGGCTGTGGGGCGCGACAATTACGCTGGCGCGGAATAGTGCCAAGGCCAGCCGCGCCCTTAGCGAAGCCCTTACCAGCTACCTCGGCCGTCAGGCTCACGATCGTGAAGCTTTGCCTGACGCGCTGAATCCAACAAGAGCTGGACCAAAGTCTGCTAGCGGACATACGTTTGTCGGCCCCGAGGTACATACTGGGGCTAAACAACAGCAATAGGGCAGCACAAGAATCTGCTATGGCAATTGCTCGATCATCGATATTGGCGACCGATAAGCCTTTCGAAAGCGAAAGACGTCGTCCAGTTCCTTCCACGATGAGGGCCGCGGTGTATCGCGGCGTCAACGATGTCCGCCTGGAAGAAGTGCCTGTGCCTGAAATCGGCCCGGGGGAAATTCTGGTTCGCGTCCACACTTGCGGGATATGCGGAACCGATCTTAAGAAGATCGCTACCGGCTCGCACTCCGCGCCGCGTATTTTTGGTCACGAAACTTCTGGTGTCGTCGCGAAGGTGGGAGAAGGCGTTCGAAAGTTCAGCGTCGGCGAGCGCGTGGTGATGTTTCACCATATCCCGTGCGGAGAGTGTTATTACTGCCGCCACAAAACCTTCGCGCAGTGTGCCACCTACAAGCAGGTCGGTTGCACGGCTGGCTTCGAGCCGTCGGGTGGAGGATTTGCGGAATACGTACGGGTGATGGACTGGATTGTCGAGAAGGGGACGGTGCGCATTCCCGATGGCGTCAGCTTCGAGCAGGCATGTTTTGTCGAGCCGGTGAATACCTGCATCAAGGGTATTGAGACCCTTCGTCTGGAGGCGGGGGAGACCGTGCTGGTGATTGGGCAGGGGCCAATAGGCGTCATCCTTGCGACTCTGGCGAAGCGGGCGGGGGCTCGGGTGATTACTTCCGATTTGCATCCGGCGAGGCTTACAATAGCTAATAGCTTCGGCCTCAATCTGACAATCGACGCTTCCAAGGCTGACGCCGGAAAAGCTGTGCGTGAAATGACGGAAGGGCGAGGGGCTGACGCCGTGATTTTAGCAGTTGGCGGGAACGGCATGATCCGGCCTGCCATGGATGCCGCGCGTCCGGGAGGTCGTGTGTTGCTGTTTGCCCAGACTGTGCGCGGCGAGGCGACGATCGATCCGGCGGCAGTGTGCGTGGACGAAAAGGCCTTGCTGGGATCCTACAGTGCATCGGTCGAATTGCAGGAGGAATCGGTGCGGTTCGTCATGAACCGCGAAATGGATCTGGAACGGCTTATCAGCCACCGTTTTCCGCTGGAAGGCGGTGTGGAAGCGCTGAATCTGGCTGCCCATCCTCAACCGGACTCGATGAAGATCGTCATCCAGCCGGGTAGTACGTGGGAAGGACATCAACTGTGAATGGCAAGATGACGGCTGCCGTCCTCTACGGCAAAGAAGACATCAAGATTGAAAGAGTGCCGATCCCGCGCGTGGGTGACGGCGAAGTTCTGGTGAAGGTCCACGTGGCGCTCACCTGCGGCACGGATTTGAAGGTGTATCAGCGCGGCTATCATGCGCGCATGATTGTGCCACCCGCGTTGTTCGGGCATGAGCTGGCCGGTACGGTCGAAGAAGTCGGAGAAGGCGTCCGCGGCTTCAAGAAGGGCATGCGCGTGGTCGCGCTCAACTCCGCTCCCTGCGGCATGTGTTTCTATTGCTCAAAGCACCAGTTAAACCTCTGTGAAGATCTACTGTTCAACAATGGCGCCTATGCCGAGTACATCCGGATTCCGCGGCGCATTGTGGAAGCCAATATGCTCGTTGTGCCTTCGAACGTAAGCTTCGAGGATGCCGCGATGACTGAGCCGCTGGCCTGCGTTCTCCGAGGCCTGCATGAAACTGGAGTCGAGATCGGCGACACCGTAGCCGTCATTGGCGGCGGGCCGATCGGCCTGATGTTTGTGCAGGTGGCGAAGGCAATCGGGTGCAATGTGATCGCGGTCGTCAAGCGCGATTCGCAGGTGGCCCTCGCGCGCAAAAAGGGTGCGCACGAGGTGGTTCAGATTACAAAGGTGAACGATCCGGTAGAAGCGGTGCGCCAGTTGAGTCCCGAGAGGCGCGGCGCCGATGTGGCAATTGAAGCCGTGGGGCGTCCGGAAGCCTGGGAGTGGGCCGTGCAGATGGTCCGCAAGGGCGGTACGGTGAATTTCTTCGGCGGGTGCGCTTCCGGGACCAAAGTGCAGTTAGACACCAATCGCTTGCACTACTCAGAAATCACATTGAAGGCGACATTCCATCACACCCCGGAGACGGTGCGCCGGGCCTTCGGTTTGATTGCCGAGAAAAAAGTTCGTGGCACCGACTACATTACCGGCGAGGCTCCACTTTCGCGCTTGCACGATGTGCTGCGCCACATGCTGAACCGTAACGGCGATATCAAGACGGCGATCATCCCGGGTCACTAGCGGTAAGTCACACGTGGAGGACGGGCGCCCGCCCGGCGCTCCAAAAGCAATAATAAGACGGTATTCATTATGTCTCTGTGAAGGTGTTACCCTGTGACCTCTGTGTCCTCTGTGGTTAAGATTTTTATTGGCTAGAATTTTCGATGACAACTGCTGCCAGCCATCCTCCGACTGCGCCGCTCTCCTCCGCCTGGAGTGCGCTGCCGCCGGAGTACGCCATCCCTGACCATGCGCCTTCGGAAGCCGAAGCGCGCGAATATTGCCGCCGGCTGGCCCGCTCGCATTACGAGAATTTTTCGGTTGCGTCGTGGTTTCTTCCGGAGCGGCTGCGTCAGCACTTCTTCAACGTCTATGCGTATTGCCGCATCTCGGATGATCTCGGGGACGAGGTGGGCGACACTGCCGCGTCCCTGCAATTGCTCGATCAGTGGGAGACGGAGTTAAACGCGTGCTACGACGGTCATCATACTCGGCCGCGGCATCCCGTATTTGTCGCGCTCGCTGAGACTGTGCGCAAGTTTGAAATTCCGAAACATGAATTCGCAGATTTGTTGACCGCTTTCCGGCAGGACCAAAGTATCACCCGCTACGAAACGTTCAACGATCTGCTTGGCTACTGTCGGTATTCGGCGAATCCGGTGGGCCATCTGGTACTGTATCTCTGCGGATACCGCGATTCCGAGCGCCAATTGCTTTCCGACTACACCTGCACCGCGCTGCAACTCGCGAACTTCTGGCAAGACGTGAGCGCGGACTTTGCCAAAGGACGAATTTATCTTCCGCTCGAAGACCTGCGCCGCTTCGGCGTGCGCGAAGAAATGATACGTGACGGCGAAAATTCTTCCGCATTCTGCGAGATGATGCGTTTTGAAGTCGAACGTGCGCGAGAATGGTTCAGGCAAGGCCTGCCCCTGGTCGCGAAAGTCGACCGCACACTGGCCACCGACATCGAACTATTCAGCCGCGGCGGCCAGGAAATTCTGAACGCGATCGAGCGCCACAATTATGCGGTGCTCGGCAGGCGTCCCGCAATCTCGAAAGCCCGGAAGCTGGCTCTGGTCGCTCGTGCCGCGCTGGGGAAGCTGCTTAGGAAGCCGCGGGAGAAGCAACTTTGAGCACCGCCGTAAGAAATGCGCCCGCGCAATTTGCGCCGACCGCTTCGCAGCTCGATATGGCGTACTCCGTCTGCCGGAGTATCGCCCGCACGGCCGCAAAAAACTTCTACTACGCTTTTGTTGTACTTCCACGCCGGAAGCGCAATGCGTTGAGCGCCGTGTACGCCTTCATGCGGCGGTGCGACGACATCACCGATGACAACACGCTGAGCCCCGATGACCGCCACAACAAACTGGCGGAATGGCTGGACAAAGTTCACCGCGCATTGGCGGCTCAGCCCACCGATGATCCGGTGCTGCTGGCGCTGACCGATGCGCAGCGAGCGTACCAGATTCCGATTGGCCTTCTCGACCAGCTAGCCTACGGCACGGCTGCGGATCTCGATTATGCTCAGCCAGAGCCCACTGCCGGTGCGGAGCTGGCCGCGCGTTACCAGACTTTTGAAGAATTGCGCCAGTATTGCTACGGTGTGGCATCGGTCGTTGGATTAGTGTGCATCAAAATTTTCGGATATCGCGATCCCGCCGCCGAGCCGCTGGCCGAGCGCTGCGGTTTGGCATTTCAGCTTACAAATATTATCCGCGACGTCAAAGAGGACATCGCCATGGGCCGGGTTTATTTTCCGCAAGAGGATCTGGCGCAGTGCGGTCTCGCGGCCGCCGATCTCGCCGCGTCGAATGTTGATGTCGCCCGCATCCGTCCACTGCTGGCGATGGAGGCCGACCGCGCTCGCGACTGCTACCGCGCCGGAGATGAGCTGATTCCGCTGGTGAATGAAGACAGTCAGCCCGCCCTGTGGGTACTGATCACCATCTATCGCCGTCTGCTCGAAAAGATTGCTTCGAACCAGTACGACGTCTTCAGTGAGCGCGTCGGGTTAACGGTTCGCGAAAAGCTCACCGTCCTGGGAAAAGGATTCCTGAAGCGTCTGGTGTGATGCCGCCCTCGACAGAGCTTCCCACAGTCGCTATAGCTGGAGGCGGGTTGGCCGGCCTCGCCGCGGGATGCGCCCTCGCCGAAGCCGGGTTTCGCGTGACTCTGTTTGAGCGCCGCCCCTATCTTGGAGGGCGCGCCTCTTCTTATCAGCATCCCGGTACCGGCGAAATTGTCGACAATTGCCAGCATGTGTTGCTCGGCTGCTGCACCAACCTGCTCGATTTCTATCGGCGCGCTGGAGTTCAGGACAAAATTCGCTGGTATGAGAAGCTGACGTTCCTCGAGCCTGGAGGACGCGCTTCCGTGATCACCCCGTCAGCACTGCCTGCTCCGCTGCACACGGCTCTTGCATTCTTACGAGTGGACTGTCTGAGTTTTCGGGACAAGATGGCCATCAGCCGCGCCATGGCGGCGCTTGCTCCTTCGATTCCGCCGGATCGGGGAAAGTCGTTCCTCGACTGGCTCAATCGGCACGGGCAAACCGAGCAAGCCATCGAACGTTTCTGGAAGACAATCCTGGTCAGCGCATTGAATGAGGATCTCGATCAGGTTTCCGTTCCTTATGCGGCGCAGGTGGTGCGCGAGTCGTTTCTTAAATCGGCCGCTGCCGGGCTCATGGGAATTCCAACCGTGCCGCTCACTGACCTCTATAGCCAGACCGGAGACTACATCCGGGCTCGTGGTGGAGAGATACAGTTTCGTGCAGGCGTGGAGTCCTTTCGAGCGGAAAACTGCGAAGTAAGTGTTACAACGAACGGACAGGAACAGAAATTCGACTATCTGCTTCTGGCTGTCCCTTTTGATGTTCTGGGACGCATATTGCCGAATACTCCGTCGGCGACGCCTTTGGCCGAAGCACTCGACCGGTTCTCAACGTCACCGATCACGGGCATCCATCTCTGGTTTGATCGCCAAATCAGCGACCTCGATCATGCTGTCCTGCTCGACCGCACCATCCAGTGGATGTTTCATAAATCGCGGCTCATCGATGTTCGTAACAACGACGTTCGTAACAACGAAGATCGCAAGAATGGCAGCGGCAGTTATGTTGAGCTGGTTGTAAGCTGCTCGCGGAGTCTGGTTGAAAAATCGAAGTCAGAGATTGTTGAGATGGCGATGAAAGAAGCGGAAGAGTTTTTTCCCGATGTGTGTGAAGCGAAACTTCTGAAATCGACCGTGATCAAGGAAGTGCATGCGACATATTCGCCGCGCCCGGGAATCGACCAGTACCGGCCCAAGCCAGAGACGGCGTGGCCGCGAGTCTTTCTGGCCGGTGATTGGACCGCTACCGGTTGGCCCGCCACCATGGAGGGCGCGGTTCGAAGCGGGTATCTGGCGGCGGAAGCACTGGCGCGGTTTGCCGGCGGCAAAAGCGCCAGTTTTCTCGTCCCCGATCTTGCGTCGAGTGGATTGATGAAGCTGTTTGGCTGAGACTCATCCCGACGACATCGGTTACTTCGGTTTGCAAGCTCGCGTTACCCGCTATTCTCAAGGATCCTTCCGCGACAGACGATCTAATACTCATGGCTGAGAAAACCAACGGAGACGACGTTCGTCCCCGTAACCCGCGATTCAATTGCGGAGGTCTCGCGAAGATCAGTGTTCTCCCGTCCAACGGCGTTTTCCTTTCGGCGAAAATCCGCAACTTGAGCCTTGGCGGATGCTGCGTCAACACCCCCGTGCCGATTGAATGCGGGACGCGCGCTGAGATTGTCGTGCACGTCAACTCTGCTTCGTTCCGTGCGGTGGGTGAGGTGAGAGGGATTCGGGGCAACTCCGAAGCTGGTATAGAGTTCGTTTATTTAAGCAAGGGCGGAAAAGAGCTGCTCGCGGATCTGGTCGCGGAGTTGGCGAGGCTGCAGGCGTTCATAAACCATCTCAAAGCTGCCCGCCGTGATGAGGAAGTGGAGTCGTTCCGCAAGCAACTGGAGAGCGGAAAACTCCTGGCAGCGATGTGGAGAGAGCGGCTTCGCTCCCTGGAGGGACTGGTGTCCGCGGAGAATTCGGAAACGGATCAAGGTCCTTCCGCTGGCGAGGATCCGAGCAAGGGAGTGCAGCCGCTTGTGACCCCCGTCCGTTTATTCCGTTAGTGCAATTCAGACCGCCATTAACACAACGCCGCCCGCGACCAGCAGAGCCGCAATCCAACGCCGGCGCCCCACGCGCTCGTGCAGAAATATGCGTGCAGCGACTGCATTGGCCACAAAGGTGAGCGAGGCGGAAGCGGGTACGACCAGACTAAGATTCCCCCACGAAAGGCCGAAGAGCAGACTGTAGAACGCGACGCCCATCGCCATCAGGCCGAGAGCAAACGTGGGCGTGGCCAGAACGCGCCCAATCACCGCCAAAATCCCGCGCCGCTTCCAGAGTTCACCGACGTCACCCACTCGCTTCATGGAGTAGGAAAGCAGTACGTCCCCGGTGGTCGAGGCGAGAACGATGAGCCCAATCGCGGACCAGGCGTATAGGTCTTTCATGGTTTCACCTCCAGGGAAACGGTGTCGCGAGGGGCGCTTTGGGAATTAGGGCGTTTGCGAGCGGGCGTAAACGATGGGCCGGCGGCCACGAAGCCCACGCCGGCGGCGATCAGTGCAATGCCAAGCCAGCGCGTCGGTGAGATTTCTTCGTGAAGCCGGAAGTGGCCAATCAAGGCGACGAGCACATAGGCGAGCGAGGTGGCCGGCAGTACATAGGTGAGATCTGCCCACGACAGGGCGGACATATAACAGGCGAAGAATGTGAGCAGGAAAAGGATTCCCATTGCTACCCAAGGGTTGAGGATGGCCAGCAGCAGACCGGAAAGGTTGTGGAGGGAAAAGCCGCCGAGATCTTTCATGCCGCGAGCCAGCAGGGAATCGCCCGCAGTGCTGAATACGGTGATTCCCGCCAGGACTAGGTATTTGCGAAAGGTCACTTAGGATCTGACTCCGTGTCGGTGGAGCGCCGGGCGTCCCCGCCCGGCTGGATGACTGACGGGCGAGGCGCCCGTCTCTCCTCTAGGCTTTGACTGGTTCCGGGGCAGGCGCTTCTTCCTTGCGGTTATCCTTGACCCACTTGTGGCGCTGCGCGCGCAGTTTAAGGAAGGTTCGCGCCTCTTTGTACAAGCGCTTGCGTTCGGAGTTGTCGAACACCGCTTTCCTCAAAATGCGGTATGCGGCCTTGGGACGGAAATAATATTCGTCGTAGAAGTGGTGAACTGCCTCAAGAATTTCCGCCGCGGGCAATCCCGGATACTCGATCTGCACCATCTGGTGTCCGCCATCGTCGACCATTTTCGTGTCGCTGGTCATGAAGCCATTTTTCACGGCGAATTCGTGCAGTTCAGTTCCGGGGTAAGCGTGCGCCACCGAAACCTGGATCGTTTCTACGTCGAGTTCCTTCGCGAATTTGATCGTGTTCTTGATGGTCTCGCGAGTCTCTCCGGGCAGGCCGAGGATGAAATCTCCGTGGACGACCAGTCCCAGTTTGTGGCAATCCTTGGTGAACTGGCGGGCGCGCTCAATGGTCGCGCCTTTCTTGATGTTCTTCAAAATCTGTTGATCGCCCGATTCGTAGCCCACGATCAGGAGCCGGCATCCCGCCTCTTTCATCGCCTTGAGCGTTTCGAAGTCGGTTGTGACTCGCGAAGTGCATGACCAGGTCAGGCCGAGCGGTTTCAATTTCGCGCACAATTCGATGGTGCGGGCCTTTTGAAGGTTGAAGGTATCGTCGTCGAAAAAGAATTCCTTCACGTATGGCCAGTAGTCTTTCGCCTTGGCCATTTCACGCGCTACGTCGTCGGTTGACCGCTTACGCCACGGGTGTCCGCTGAGCGTCTGGGGCCAGAGGCAGAATGTGCACTGCGCCGGGCATCCGCGCGTCGTGTACAAGGACACAAAGGGGTGGAGCAGGAAAGGCACGTTGTAGCGGCGGACATCCAGGTCGCGCCGGTAAACGTCGGTCACGTGCGGCAGAGCGTCCAGATTCTCGATGGTCGGGCGGTCGGGATTATGCACCACGTGCCCATTCTTGCGGTACGAAATGCCAAGAATGTCTTCGATCGGCTTGCCCTGCGCGTATTCCACGATGGAGTAATCGAATTCCTTGCGGCAGGCTACGTCAATGACCTTCGCTTCCATCAAAGACTTCTCGGGCAGCACGCTAACGTGGGGTCCGACGAAAGCGATCTTGATGTGAGGATTGCTGTCTTTGATGGCCTCAGCGATGCGGACGTCGCCGGGGAATCCCGGAGTGCTGGTGAACAGCACGAGCAGTTCGTAGTCCTTGCAGGTGCGAATCGTTTCTTCCGCTGTGATGTGATGCGGCGGGGCGTCCAGCAAGCGCGCGCCCTCCAGCATTCCTGTCGGATAGGCGAGCCAAACAGGATACCAGTACGATTCAATTTCACGCGTAGCGGGCCAGCGCGAACCTGCGCCTCCATCGAAATTCTCAAACGACGGCGGATTCAAGAACAGTGTTTTTAATGGCATATTGGGAGTCTCTATTTTAGCATTCTTGCGGGCACAAAAACCCCGGCCGACGCTACCATTCAGGTTCGTCCCCAACTGCGCCGAAAGGGTGGAAATCGTTGTCTAAGTATGCCTTAGCGGTACTCAGATGGCAAAAGAACCCCGCCAAACGTCGCTTTTGCGCATTGAGGCGCGAGAATCAGGACCGGCTGGAGGAGCTGATTTGTAATAGTTTGAACTCGACCTTGCGGACAGCGTTGGCAAGGCTCCATCTGTCGGATAGAGGCAATATTCTGCCCGCCCCCGTCTTGCAGAACGCGCCGAGTGACGATGGAGTTGGGGGTTCTGAGCGTTATCGCGATATTACGTCAACCGGCGGAACACGGTCGAAAAAAGGTGCCCGCGAGCCCTGAACGCGCCGGCCCGACACGCGTCCAGGGATCCCTCGCAACGGCGTCGAATCAGTCCGCCCTCGTCAGAAATGGCAGTTCCCCGGGTCGGGAGCGTCAATCCGACCCGGCTGACCTGCCGGAATGAGCCGGACGGCGACGCTTTGTGCCTCGACAGTGCCTTCGTTTCGGACGATGTGCACGTGGTTACCATCCTCAACAAACGACATCCCCGCTGTGTACACGGTCCCCGTGCAGGTGGGATCGTCCCCTTGATAGGCCGTCACCGCTCCCGCCGTGACAATGACCAAGGTGTGGCCAAGATGCGTGTGCCAGCCTGTACTTCCTCCCACCGCCCAAACATTGTTCAGGACATACCCGTCCGACAGTCCCTTCGTCTTCTGCCGTGACAGCCAGATGTTGCCGTCATTCACGGGCGGGATGAATTGGGTAAAGGCCTGGAATTCGCCGAACTGGCCCTTGGCAAGCGTTGTGCTTGTGAACCCGGCAGGCGGTGTCGCCATGGCAGGTCTTGCATGAAAGAGCGCCGTGACCATTATCCCGGCACTCAACACGAACCACGCTAATTTTCGTCGCATGTCTATCCTCCTAAATTTTCTTGTTGGCGTCCCGGGGAATGGAGGCGTGCGGACACAATCGGACACCTTGGTGGCTGCCGTCAAACGGCAATGTGCAGAATTGCAGCCATTTCTCCACTTACCGTCGAATACCGTGCTTTGCCGTCCCCGACTGGGGAGGCTACAATCGGGTTCCCAGGCCCGCGACACTCGCGGAGCCATCAGGAGGGCGCTATGGCCGAACCAGTTCCTGGCACGCCGCCATCCCTGAGACTGCCCGAAGACCACCTGGATTCGTGGAAGGAAATCGCGGCCTACCTCAAGCGCGACGTGACCACGGTCCAGCGCTGGGAGAAGCGGGAGGGAATGCCCGTTCACCGCCACCAGCATGACCGGATAGGCTCGGTCTACGCGTTCAGTTCGGAGCTCGATGCCTGGATGCAAAGCCGCAGACTGAGTTTGGAGGAAGAAGAAAAAGAGCGTAGGGCGGAGACGCCGGTGGATGAGGATGAGGAGAGTGACCGCGGACCAACAGGGACTCCGCGGGCGCGTCGCTGGAGCAAGAAATCCTGGCTGGTGCTCGCCGCCACCTTCGGCATTTTTCTGATCGTGGCATCGGTCGGTTACATCCGTTTGTCCGGTTCGCGCAATCCGCCGCGACAGCCACGCGGACGGCTGATGTTGGCGGTCCTTCCCTTCCAGAATCTGACAGGAGACCCGGGGCAGGAATATTTTAGCGACGGCATGACCGAGGAAATGATCACGCAACTGAGCAACCTCGATCCTCAGCACTTGGGAGTGATCGCGCGTACCTCGGTCATGCACTACAAGAACGGCCAGGCGCCGCTGGACCAGATCGGGCGTGAACTGGGAGCATCCTATGTGCTCGAGGGAAGCGTGCGTCGCGATTCGGATAAAGTGCGAATCACCGCCCAGCTTGTACAGATGAAGGACCAGAGTCATCTCTGGTCGCGGACCTACGACCGCGAACTGAGCCACCTGCTGGCACTTCAAGGTGAGATCGCGCACCAGATTGCCGACGAAATTCAGTTCACGCTGGGTGATCACACTTCGAGCGGGCCGGTGCACGCGTCAGCTTCTTCTCCGGTGAAGTACGAGGCCTACGACCTCTATCTTCGAGGCCAGTATTTCTGGAATAAGAGAACAGTCGAGGGATTTCAGCAGGCGATTGCGTATTTTCAGCAGGCCATCGCCAAAGATCCGAGCTATGCGCGTGCCTTTGCCGGCTTGGCGGACTCGTACGCGCTGCTGGGCAGCTACAGTTTGGCTCCGCAACTCGACTTTATGCAGAAAGCCCGCGCAGCCGCGCTGCGGGCACTCGAGCTCGACGAGAAGTTGCCGGAAGCCCACACCGCGCTGGCCTTGATTGTCCAGAATTATGACTGGGATTGGCAAACGGCGGAGAAGGAGTACCGCCGGGCCATTGAGTTGAATCCCAACTACGTCACGGCCCACCATTGGTACGCCGAGCATCTGACTTACCGCGGGCGTTTCGACGAGGCCTTCGCGGAGTCCGAGCGTGCCCGTCAGCTTGATCCGCTGTCGTTGATCATTGCTGCTGACAACGGCGCGATCCTGTATTATTCGCGCCAATACGACCGTGCCATAGAAAAGTGGAACGCTGTCCTCGCGATGGATCCGGCATTCTCGCGGGCTCACCTTGTGCGTTATGCGTATGTAGAAAAGGGCCGCATTGCGGACGCCCTGGCCGAGGTCGAGAATTATCACCCAGTTGATGACACCCCGTGGCGCTGGTCGTCGCTAGCTTACATCTATGGCCGTTCAGGCCAGCGGGCACAGGCGCTGCGCGCGCTGCGAAAATTGGAACAGATCAACCGGCGTCAACCAATGGATTCCGCAGCCATTCTTTGGGCACACGTTGGTATAGGCGACAAGGACCAGGCTTTCGTTTGGTTAGAAAAGGCCTACACGGAGCACTCTAATACTCTGATCACCCTCAAAGTGGAGCCTGGCTACGACTCTCTGCGCAGCGACCCGCGATTTCAAGACGTGATGCGACGGGTCGGGCTGGAACAGTAGTCCGTCTCTCTGCACCAAGAGATCACCCGTGTTGCAGCTTGACAACCTTGCCGAATGTTGCCCAATCATGCGCGCGTTGTAATCGGCCCTATCGTGCCCGAGTCACGGGCAAAGCGGGAGTATTTAAGTTAGCGCTTATGAAGGGCGAAGACCCGGCCACGCTCTGGAGAACTAAGGACGCAACAAAAACCTTAGCAAGGCGAACGCCCGCCTCGTTAGAAAGGTCAGTATCGCCGAGCGCGGCGGCGCTTCCGCCCTACGCTCCTTCTCTTCCTCCTCCAACCGCAATCTGCGGCTTTGCAACCAGGCATCGAGCTCCGAACTGAACGCGTAGACCGAGCCGCGCTTGTCGTGGACATGGCGATGAATCGCGGCATCCCCTCGCGCCTTTCCCAGCGCTGAACCGTGCTGACGTCCCGTTTTACATAGCCGGCAATTTCCTTCCACGAATCAAGGGGAGCTTCGGAGGGCTGGTCGGAGAGCCCTGGGGACGAGACTGGCGAGGGATCCTTCATATCGCACTCATTCTCGCTCGGGAAGCTTCATGCGACGAAGCAAGGCCTGAAAGCGCGGACTGGAACGGAGGTTGTCTAATCGGGGATCCACCTTCAACTGAAGCAATTCGCTGTCGTGCCGAGCGTAGGCTCGTTCCAGCAAGTCCAGCGCTTTGTCGTCTGCTTCACTCGCGGCGTACAGTGTGGCGATGAAATACGCGTCGTCGTTCTGGTTGATCGCATCATTAATCTCCTGGCGAGCCGACTCGAACCACCTTCGATTAATGTGTTCCCCGCCGGATGTTGGATAGGCCTTTTGGTAGAGCGAACAACGATTCTTGAACAGCGCTTTTGCGAACGGGTCAATGTTTGGCAGGGCCGGAATTTTCAGGCACTCGGAAATCGCCTCCTTGTACATGCCCTTCAACTCGTAAGCGCGGGCCAAGCCCCACCGCGCCCGCCGGTAGTTCGGGTCCATCTCCAGCACGTTGCGTAATTCATTCACCGCCTCATCGTATCGTCGGGAGTACAAAACAAACCATGCGAAGTCGTTGGCCATCTTAAGGGACAGAGGGTCCAGTTCGCGCGCTCGATGCATTTCTTGAAGAGCCTTATCCATTTGCGCAAGAGCCCGGAAATAGTACCCATAACCCGCGTGCGCAACCGATGAGTTGGGATCGAGTTCGATAGCCCGCTTATACTCCTGCGCAGCGGCACTGAAGTCCCACGCTCGTACTAAATAGTAGTCACCCAGCTCAGTGTGACCTTCGCCGAGTCCGTCATCGAGTTCCACCGCCTTCATCGCCGCAGCTTTTATCTTCGGAGCCGCCTCAGGTTCGGACATAGGATTAAAAAAAGTTCCGAGGTCAATGCAACGGGAAAGCCCGGCATACGCCTCCGCGTAACTCGGGTCCTTGGCAATCGCTTCCTGGAAATATTGCAGGCACTTGGTTGCCCCTTCCTTGTCGTCTTTGTCGAAAAAGTAACGGGCTCGCAAATAGGCGTCGCGGGCTTCGGGATTGGTCGTCGATTTGTGTTCCAGCCGGTGCTGTACCTGCGGCGTGAGCTTGATTCCCACCTCATGGGCGATGGCCTGCGATACTTCGCCCTCCAAGCGTAGGACATCATCGACATCGCGGTTATAAGTCTCAGCCCAAAGAACTTCGTCCGTACCGGGGCGAACCAGGTTCGCGTGGATTCGTACTCGGTTGGCCGATCGCTCGACCGTTCCGGTGAGCACTGCGTCGACATTCAGATCCTTTGCAATTTGCGGCAAGGGTTTGTGAGTGTCTGCGTATAACATTGCGGAAGAATGGGAAATCACGCGCAGATTGCCCAGCTTCGCCAAGTCCGTCGTCAGTTCCTCCGTCAGACCGTCGACGAAGTACTGTTGTCCGGGATCGCCCGAGAAGTTCCGCAACGGCAGCACCGCTAGCGACTTGATCTTAGGACCAGTCGCGTTCACCGTGTGGCCCCGGGTCGTGATGTAGGTGATTCCAATCAGGGTGGCTGCCGCCACTCCACCCAAAACAAGCCAGCGACGTAGCCGCCAAGTCTGACTTGGTCGGTGGCCACCTTCCGCATCCGCCGGCGTTTCGGCCCCGTGATCTTCTTCTTCCTCCAAACTCAGTTTGCGGCTTTGCAACCAGGTGTCGAGTTCGGAACCCAAGGCGTAAACAGAGCCGCGTTTGTCATGGATGTGCCGATGAACCGGCATCGCCTCGCGTTTTTCCCAGCGCTGAACGGTGCTGACGTCCCGTTTTACATAGGTGGCAATTTCCTTCCACGAATCAAGCGGCGCTTCGGGGGACTGGTCGGAGGGCTCTGGGGGTGAGACTGGCGAGGGATCCTTCATATACCACTCTTTCTCGCCGTTGCCGACAGCGTGACGTGGCAAAGAATTTTACCCGCTGGGGCCGCAGAGCGCAAATAGAACCGTATTAGGCTGCAATCAAGCTGTGCGGCCTATTGCAGCTTGCTCTCGGCCGTGGCCGCGGGCATTCTGCGGGATGTGCCATGCAAGGGACGCGCTTTTCGGGTCGATCTGCCCCGGATTGGCACTAATTTCGGTTCGCCAGGAGTGTTCCGCGTGAAAAAATCGATCGTTTGCACACTTGTTGCAGTGGTCTTCTTGTTCGTCGGGCTTGCTCCCCGGGCAAGCGGTACCTGCGCCAACCCCAACAGCATTCTGCACGCCACCTATGGATGGGAAGGCCACGAGCTGGGAGCAGCCGGCAACACCCAAGGAGCGAAAATCGGCGCTTTTCTGCCTTTCGTACACTTCGGACACTTCACCTTTGATGGAAACGGAAATTTCTCTGGAGCACACGACACGAACTTCGGCGGCGGACTACTCCCTCACGTTGATTCGGGCACTTACAGCGTGAATTCAGATTGCACCACGGGCACAATTTCCTTCGCTACCGGTGCCGGCATCAGACTGAGTATCGTGATTACCAGCGGGGGCCAAGAGATCAAATTTGTCGGCGCAAATACCGGCATAGTTGAGTCCGGCACCCTGCGATTAATGGCGGCATCATGCTCCGCTAGTATCCTCAGCGGCAACTCGTATGGCTACTCAACGGACGGTCTCGTCGCGGCTGGGGATAGCAATAGCTTTCCGCGCGTCGGCGGCTTCGTGCCCTTCGCGCATGGTGGTCAGATTTCATTCGGGGCCGATGGGAGCATTTCGGGCGTGGACAACGCGAGTTTCGGCGGCGTGTTTATGCCCGGCCAATCGGTTTCAGGTACCTACAGTGTGAATTCGGACTGCACCGGAACGACCACCATGACGATTGCCGGCGTCGACAACAGTTGGCATTTTGTCATCCTTCAAGACGCCGGTCAGATCATTTTTGTTGCGAGTCCAACCGGCTACGTCTGGGCCGGTACTCTCACCAGGGATTAGCCAGTTTTTGCTTATCTGGTCGCTTCAGCACGCCGCAACTTGGGCTGCATTACGCCGCAACCATAGTTGTGAGGCCTTTTGCAGCTTGCTCTCTCGCATCGCGGAGGGTATTGTGGCGGACATGCCTAAGGAGGAACGCACCGTGTCCACTTTTGAGAAACAGATAGCTCGTTTCACCCTCTCGTTTGCGATCACACTGCTACTCGCCGCTTCCCTAAGCGCACAGAACGTCGTCGCGCAATGGAACGCAATTGCTTCGACAACAATTGTTACCACTGCTAAGGAAGCTCCCGGCGCTTCGGGGGTATGGTTTGCCTATGTGCACTTAGCTGCCTTCGACGCGGTAAATGCCATTGACCATCGCTACCAACCCTACCTGTTTACCGCCAATCCGCCAGCCGGTGCAAACAAGGACGCTGCGGCTGTTGCAGCTGCCCATCGGATCCTGGTGAACTATTTCCTCTCCCAGCAGGGGACGTTGGACACCGCCTATGCCGCCTCTGTAGCGGCAATCTCCGACACTCCAGCCAATATTTCGGCAGGCCTCGATGTGGGGGAAGCTTCCGCGAAGGCACTGATCGCAGCCCGGGCCAACGATGGCTTGTTAGCCAATGTGCCATACACCCCGCCGGTAGGGCCTGGTTATTGGTTGCCGACGCCACCGCTTTTCGGACCTCCCGTGACCCCCTGGCTGGGGCAAATGGTGCCTTTCACGATGTCGGGTCCGGCGCAGTTCTTCCCTGACGAGGGCCCCCCTGCACTCGACAGCCAACAGTGGATTGATGACTACAACCAAGTAAAGGCTCTCGGTGCTCTCCACAGCACCG
>Ga0193751_1000962_pt1 | contig 19537 bp, 20 predicted proteins | sample L1c2metaG_FD_143050 | JGI IMG/M metagenome (GOLD analysis project Ga0193751, IMG submission 143050) | Soil microbial communities from a riparian zone of the East river system, Colorado, United States - L1c2 | ecosystem: Environmental > Terrestrial > Soil > Riparian zone | place: USA: East River... | reverse complement strand
CGTGGTCGATGAGCTGGATCCGCACGCGCCGATCGTCCTGATCTGCATGTCGGGCGCCCGCTCGGCTCAGGGGTGCCAGTATCTCGCGCAGCGCGGCTTCACACGGCTCTACAACCTCGGTGGCGGGCTTGTGTCGTGGACACGTTGCGGCCTTCCTCTTACCGTCTAAGGAAATGCCCCCAGTGGATCAGACAGTCCAGTTCGATCGTGAAGTCGATGCGCGGGGCTTGAACTGCCCTTTGCCCGTCCTGCGCACCAAGAAAGCGCTCAATGGCATGGCGAGCGGAAGTGTGCTGCGCATCCTGGCGACAGACCCCGCCTCGGTGCGCGACTTCGAGGCGTTCGCGAAGCAAAGCGGTAACCAGCTTCTGCAACACGGCGAACACGATGGCGCATTCTTCTTCCTGTTGCGGCGCAAGTGACCACCGCCGCCTCCGCCGGCTTGCGCATCGTCATTCGTATGGGAACTTTCGACCCAGAGCGTGCCGATGGCTGAAACGACCCCGTACATCGTCGAATTGACCAAGCAGAACTTCGCCGAATCGATCAACGACCATCCATTCGCGGTCGTCGATTTCTGGGCACCGTGGTGCGCACCATGCCGAGCGTTCGCTTCCATTTTCGCCGCGGCCGCGCAGAGGCATCCCGATGCGCTTTTTGCGAAGGTCAACACCGAAGAGCAGCGGGAGCTCGCGGCGTACTTTCATATCCGCTCGATCCCCACCCTGGCGATCTTTCGCGACAACATCATCGTTTTCTCAGAGGCCGGCGCGCTTGCGGCCGGCGCGCTCGAGCAAGTATTAAGCGAGGCAAAATCGCTCGACATGGAAAGTGTTCGACGTTCCATTGAAGCCGAGAACGCCGCCGAGCCCGCAAAAGGCAACTGAGGGCAACTGAAGGCGGTTTAAGGCGGGAGAACCCGGACCGTTAGCGGCGATAGCGGTTGAGAAAGTCCGCGACGATCCCGCGCTGGCTCTTGTCGATCGCCGCGTCGAGCGTGCGATCGCGCGGATCGTATTGCGCCGCTCTGCGGAATGCGTTGATCGCTTCCCGGTGATAACCCTGCGCTTGGTACGCATAGCCCAGGCACCGCCAAGGTTCGGGGTTCCAGAATTCGAGATCCGACCATGCGCGGCAAAGCTCGGTCGCGCGTCGCCAGTTTCCCGCGTGCAGCATGCGCGGTCCTTCGCCGCGCAGCAGCGCAAGACGCGCTTGCCGCTCGGCGAATAGCGCGCGCGTGTCGACGTCATCGGCAAACGCGGCCGACGAAGTGGTATCCCCTCCGCTGGCCGACGGGGAGATCATTTTGTCGATCGATACGATCTTACCCGCGTCACCCTGCAATCCCCGCGACAAAAGCGAAGGCGGAGAAGGCACCCACGTCACGATGGCGTTCTTTGCAGCAGCGATCGACTCCGCCATCGGTTCGTGCCACGCAACGCCGTAGAGCCAAAGCATCGCGGCCAATCCCACGACACCGGTTATGGCGTTGAGAACCCCCGGAGGACTGTGCGTCACCAAGCAATCTTCGGCCGAATCCCAATCGGTCTCCCCGTGTTGCGCCACCTTTTCATAGGCGACCGCGATGAAAACAGGCGTGAGAAAAGGAAATCCGCATGCCATTCCCTCCCACCAGACGCGAAATGCTCTTCGGAGCGCACGGCGCAGTTGCGCACGCACATCTCTTCTCGCATACGCATCGCTGATCGAGAATTGCAGATACACGCCGAAAAGCCACTTGCCCGGCGTCTGCTGCAACGAGGCGATGAGCAAGGCCTCGATGGCAATCCACGTCAGGGTGATCAGCATGGGAGCGACCAGAGGATGGCCTGCCCAATAGGCGGTGGTGTCGCTCACCACGCCCGCGCTGTGCAGCGCCGAGAGCAGCAAGGCAAGCATCAACCCCCAGATCGCGTAGTCGAAAAGACGCGCCGCGAGACGGTTCCAGGGTCGCGGCTCGCTGGTTCTACCCGCCTTGGCGCGCTCCAGCTCGGCCATCCGCAACTGGAATATCCAACTTGCATCTTCCTGCGGCGCGTCGGTGCCCAGAAAGACGCTTTTCTCACGTCGCCAGTTGAGAATGGCGAGATCGGCCTGCGGCACAAGCCCAGGGGACGAACCGCCCCGCCGCCGTTGTATCCACGCAAAGCCGTGAACTATTCCATACACGACGGATAGACCCAACAGTGTCAGCGTCAGCCACACCAGAACCTGCTTGGCGACCAGGACCGCGTCCGCCGGGGTCACGAATACGATGGCAGCGGCTATAAACGCACCGAACAACACGCACAGAGCCAGCTGGCCCAAAGTGGAGCGCCCGAACGAGGCAACCCGCTCGGTGAGCCCTGGATGATGTGGATTCTTGTTCGGCAGCGTTAGCACTTTTTCGTCGGCGATATCGATGACGTCGTCGCGAGTCGCCGTGCCCTGCGCCGTACCGGCGACGTCGCTTACGAAGCTTGCGATTCTCTGGTCGGTGCTGCCCTCGGTAGTGAGGGCAAGTATCTTGTCGTAGTGCTGCCGGTGCTGCGAATCGCTGAGTATGCGGCTGGCATGATTGATGAATCGCAGCGCTTCTTCGACGTTTCCCTGGCCGTCGCGCGTCTTAGCATAATATTTTCGAATCAAACGGCGAAGCGCGGCCCGCACCTCCTCATCGGTGGCGCCTTGGGGAATCGCCAGGGCCTCGTACAGCGACGCTTTCATGGAAGCAATGCGGGCAAAACTAACCAGTATCTGACATTGGAATATTCAGGTAAATACCGCGCCAATGCAAGCTGATGTCTCCGCCTCGAGACGGCGTTGGCGCTTTGGCGGACGCACAGCGTCATACGCTGCCGCTGTGCGTCACGACGCAAAACACGTTACCGCGCGCTATTTTCCTAGGCGGGGATAAAAAAGGGCGGCCTGCCGGCCGCCCTCTTTCGAAGCGCGAAGTCCTCTATTCGCCCTGCTTGCCCTCGCGATGCGCGAGCTTTTCGCGGATTCGCGCGGATTTGCCGGATCGATCGCGAAGGTAATAGAGCTTTGCACGCCGTACGTCGCCCTTGCGTTTGACTTCGATGCTCGCGATCAGCGGCGAATAAGTCTGAAACGTCCGCTCCACGCCTTCACCGCTGGAAATCTTGCGCACGACGAACGACGAATTGAGCCCGCGGTTGCGCTTGGCGATCACGACGCCTTCATACGCCTGCACCCGCTTACGTTCACCTTCTACAACGCTGACGTTGACGATGACGGTGTCGCCCGGGGCGAATTCAGGAATGGTCTTGCCAAGACGGGCGATCTCTTCCTTTTCCAGCGTGTCGATGATGTTCATTGCATTTCCTTTCGTCCGATGGGCGCTTGGCCTGGCGCGAGAGCCGCGGCGCCCTCTGATGCGCGTTTGATCTGCTGAAATTGTATTACGTCTGCTCCTGCTTGAATTCATCGAGCAGGCCCTGTTCCTCCCCGCTCAATCCCCGTGCAGCCAAAATCTCCGGGCGCCGTAGCCAGGTTCGCCCGATCGCCTGGCGGCGCCTCCACCGGGCGATCTCGGCGTGATTGCCCGACAGCAGCACCGGCGGCGCCGCGCGATCTTCGTAAATCTCCGGCCGCGTGTAATGAGGACAATCGAGCAGGCCGTCGACAAACGATTCGTCGACGCTGGACTGCGCGTCATTGAGCGCGCCCGGGATTTGCCGGACAACCGCGTCGATCAGCATCAGCGCAGGCAGTTCGCCGCCTGAAACGACAAAATCGCCCACCGCGAACTCCAGATCGACGACGCGCTCGATGACACGCTCGTCGATGCCTTCATATCGTCCCGCCACGAGCACCACTCCGCGCTCCTTCGCCAGCTCGGTTACATGTGCATGGGTAAGCGGTCGACCCTGGGGCGTCAGATGAACGACCCGAGGCTCGACGACTCCCGACTCTCGCATGACCTCTTTCGCCGCAGCGATCGCCTTCTCCAGCGGTTCGGCCAGCATGACCATGCCGGGGCCGCCGCCGTAGGGTCGATCGTCGACGGTCCGATACGCGTCCGTGGCGAAATCGCGCGGATTTCGGCAGTGCAAGGCCCACAAACCGCGCTCCCGGGCACGCCCCGTCACGCCGTAGCGGGACGCGACATCGACCATCTCCGGAAACAGCGTGACGACTTCGACAAACATCACGGCGTACCGCTCTTTCAATAGCTGGCGTTAAGCCAGCTGCGACGAATCAAAAATCAAGCGGCCAATCGACCAGAATCCGCCGCGCGGCGATGTCGACTGCGTCGATGTACGCGGGTACCCAGGGGATGAGCCTGGCGCGGCCATCCTGCGCATCCACCTGAAGTATCGGATGGGCGCCGCTTTCCAGAAATCCCGCTACGAACCCCAATGCCTGCCCGTCGCGATTCACCACGCCCAGTCCGACCAGCTCGTCGCGGTAATACTCGCCCGACACCGGGGGAGGCAACATATCGCGGGGCACCCCCACCAGCGCTCCTCGCCACGTCATGGCGTCTTCGCGGGCCGCGATCCCTTCGAGCTGGGCCACCACGGTATCGGCATGAAGGCGCGACTTCAGGACGCGAAACATCTGCCACGCATCATCGCGCTCCTGCCTGGCGAGCCACCAGCGGTCGTATTCGAGCAACGCGCCCGGCGCAGCAGTAAATGGACGCGCCTTGATCCAACCCTCGATGCCGTACGGGGCGGCCAAGCGCCCCATGACGACAAATTCTGCGACCTTGCTAGCCAGCGGCCGCCGCCGGACCCGCCGTCTGGGCAGCGGAAGCCTTTTTGACCAGCCCGGCCACGGTGTCGGAAAGTTTCGCGCCCCTGTGCTTCCAGTGGTCGATGCGATCCAGCGCAAGCCGCAACGACTCCTCTTTTTCGCCCGCGATGGGGTTGTAGAAGCCGACGCGCTCGATAAAGCGACCGTCCCGCCGGTTGCGCGAGTCGGCGACGACGACGTTAAAAAAAGGCCGCTTCTTGGCGCCCCCCCGGGCAAGTCTGATCACCACCATGTCGGTTTCCGCTCAAGCAAAAGATGTTGATTATACGATGAAAATGAACCGTGTCGCAAGATGTGGCCGGCGGCTTTCTCAGCGCATCCCGGGAAACGCGCCCTTGAGGCCCCTCAACATTTTTTGCATGCCCCCTTTGGCGATCATTTTCATCATTTTTTGCGCTTGTTCGAACTGCGAGAGCAAACGGTTGACTTCCTGCACAGATACGCCGGCTCCCGCGGCGATGCGGCGCTTGCGCGACGCCTTGAGCAGCTCAGGCTTTGCCCGCTCGGTCGGGGTCATCGAGTTGATGATTCCTTCGATGCGGCGGATCGTGCGCTCGTCGACCTGATTTCCCTGCGCCGCACGAGCAAGCTCGCCGGGGAGTTTGTCGAGCAAGCCCTGCATCCCTCCCATTTTCCTCATTTGTCCGATTTGCGCCTTGTAATCCTCGAGGTCGAAGCCCTTGCCGGACTTGACCTTCTTGGCGAGCTTCTGCGCCTGCTCGACGTCGACTTGCTTGTGCGCGTCCTCGATGAGCGTGATGACGTCGCCCATGTCGAGGATGCGCGATGCCATTCGATCCGGGTGAAAAACTTCCAGACCATTGAGCTTTTCCCCGACGCCGGCGAACTTGATCGGCGCGCCCGTGACTTGCCGGACCGACAGCGCCGCTCCGCCCCGCGCGTCGCCGTCGAGCTTGGTCAGCACGATCCCGGTGAGAGGCAGCGCGTCGCCAAACGCCTTGGCCGTGTTAACGGCATCCTGTCCCTGCATTGCGTCTACGACGAAGAGCGTCTCCACCGGCCGAGTCGCCGCATGCAATGCGGCAATCTCGCGCATCATCGCCTCGTCGATCGCGAGGCGCCCCGCGGTGTCGACTATTACGACGTCGTGATAATGACGACGAGCCCAGTCGATCGCCGCTGCGGCGATGTCCAGCGGCTGCTGCCCGACCTCGGAAGCGAAGAAATCAACGTCGACTTGTTGCGCAAGCGTCTGCAACTGCGCGATCGCCGCGGGTCGGTAGACATCGCAACTTACCAGCAGCACTTTCTTGCGCATATCTTGGCGCAACAGCCGCGCGAGCTTGCCGGCAGTGGTTGTCTTTCCCGAACCCTGCAGCCCCGCGAGCAGGATGACCGCAGGCGGCGCCGTGGCCAGGTTGATGGGCACGGCTTCGCCTCCCATCAGCCGCGCAAGCTCGCGCTGCACGATGCCGATCAGCGCCTGGCCGGGCGTCAGCGATCCGGCAACATCCTGTCCCAGCGCTTTTTCGCGCACGGCGGAGATGAAATCCTTGACCACCGGCAGTGCGACGTCGGCCTCGAGCAACACCATGCGTACTTCGCGCAGAGCTTCCTGGATATTGGCGTCGGTGAGTCGCGCTTCGCCGCGAAGGCCCTTGATGATGCGGCCAAGCCGCTCGGTGAGATTGTCGAGCATGGGTTTTGCGATGGGTGAGCGGCGAAAGACGCCGCGTCGTTGGTGTAAACTCGCGCTGCCGGGATGCGAGCCTTAGATGATTTTACTCTACCTGGCGGTTGCGACCGCGTACCTCGCCGCTGCCTGGCTCGAATGGAAACTGCTCGCCAAACCGGCGCATGCGGATCCGGCGCGATTGGCCGCGGCGACGAGCTGGCTCCCCGCCGCCGCACTCACGGGGCATTTCTTTATCGTGGCAAGAGCGCTGCTCGTCGCCGATGAACTCGACTTGAGCCTCGTCAATGCGCTGTCGGCGGTCGGTGGCCTTACCGCGCTTTTCGCGTGGCTTGGCTCGCTTTCCCGCGCATTGCCCGGAGCGACCGCGGTCGCTTTTCCCGTCGCGGCGATCGCACTGCTTCTCTCCGCGGTTTTTTCGAATCCGCATCCCTTTGCCCTGAGCGAAACGCCTCTGGCGCGCGCCCACATCGCGATTGCGCTCATCGCATACGCATTGCTGATCGTCGCCGCGCTGCAGGCGTTGGTATTGATAGGACTCGAAAAGCGGCTGCATCGCGGACTTCCCGAACCTCGCGCCGATTCGATGCCGCCTCTGCTCACGCTGGAGCGGTTTCTGTTTCGCATCGTCAGCGCCGGCTTTATCCTCCTTACGCTGACGCTAGCGAGCGGAATACTTTTCTCGGAAGAGCTCTTCGGCAAACCCCTGACGTTTACGCACAAGACCGTCTTTTCGGTGCTCGCCTGGCTCGCCTACGCGGCACTGCTTCTCGGGCACTATCGCTTCGGTTGGCGGGGGCGCGCCGCGCTGAACTGGATCCTGATCGCGAGCGTCCTGCTTGTACTTGCCTATATCGGCAGCAAGTTCGTCCTGGAGGTCATTCTTCATCGATAGGTCCGGTGCTTCTCGTGAGGTCCGGCGCTTGTTTCTTGACAGCGCCCGCAACCGGCCAAATACTGGTCTGGATGTTCCGCCGGCGCCCGTAGTTTGAACGACATACCGTTTTCCACGCTGGTCGCGTGGTTGGTCGCGCTGCTTGTCGTCTCGGGTTTCTTTTCGATTGCCGAGACGGCGATGATGGCGGTCAACCGCTACCGGCTGAGATTGCGCGCTCAAAAGGGAGTCCGCGGCGCGAAGCTTGCGCTGGGGTTGCTCGCACGCACCGACAAGCTCCTGGGTGTAATCCTGCTTGGCAATACCCTGGTAGCGGCAGGCGCCGCCACCCTGACGGCGGTCATCACCAAGCGCCTCTTCGGAGAAGGGGAGTTGGCACTGGCTCTCGGAACTGTCGCGATTTCGTTCGGATTGCTGGTCTTCTCCGAAATCACCCCGAAAGTCCTGGGGGCGGCGCACGCGGATCGGCTGGCGCCCATCGTGAGCTACATACTCTCGCCGATGCTGAAAGCCGCGACGCCCGTCGTGTGGTTCGTGAATCTTTTCGTGCAGGGGCTTTTGAGTATTTTGCACCTTCAACCCGGCGCGGAGCCGGAAACCGCACTTTCGCCCGAGGAAGCGCGCAGCCTCGTTCTCGAGGGCCACTACTTTCGCGGCAGGCATCGGGCGATGCTCGCGAATTTGTTCGACCTCGATTCGATCAGTGTCGACGATGTGATGACCCCGCGCAATCACATCGAGGCGCTCGATCTCTCGGCGAAGCCCGAACTGCTCGCTCAGCAGCTCGCGACGAGCTATCACACGCGCTTGCCGGTGTATGACGATACCCTCGACAACATTATCGGCATCATCCATATCAAGCAGGTGGTGCGCCTGCAGCAGGCAAACGAGCTCGATGGCGAGCATTTACGGACGATCCTGCGCCCGCCCTACTTCATTCCCGCGGGAACGCCGCTGCTTGCGCAGTTGCAGCAATTCCAGGCAGACCGTCAACGCCTCGGACTTGTAGTAGACGAATATGGCGAACTATTGGGACTTGTGTCGCTGGAGGACATTCTCGAGGAAATCGTCGGAGAATTCACCACGCAGGGTCCCGGCGGCGCCGATATATTTCGCCGTGAACCGGATGGAAGCGTTCTCGTCGACGGAATGGCGCCCCTGCGCATCCTGAACCGGAAGCTGGGGACCGCATTTCCTCTCGACGGGCCAAAAACGCTGAACGGCCTGATCGTCGAGTATTTGCGCGACATTCCGGACGCTGGCATCAGCTTCCGGATCGCCGGCCAGGGACTCGAAGTGCTGCAGGTGCAGGATCGCGCGGTCAAGGTCGTCAAGCTCCTGCCCCCGGTGGGCCGCGCGCAGGCACAGGCTTTACAAAACACGGGGCAGCAGGCATCATCGATAAGTTAACTTTTATGCCTCCGGAATAACAGGCAGAAGCACCGCCTGTCACCAAGACTGCTCTCCATGGCAACGCACGCGGCAACCCCGAACATCAGCGGCCTCGCACGGGCGATGGTCCAGCACGGTCTTTTGTCGGAATATGACGCCGAAACGCTTCAAGGTCAGGCGAGAACCGCCAACATCGGATTTGTAGAACAAATCCTCCTTGCCAAGCGCATGAACTCCTCGCAGGTCGCGCAGTTTGCGTCGCGGGCGTTCGGCGCGCCTCTGTTCGATCTCGGCGGCTTCGACTTCGACCAAATCAACAAGGAGTTCATCGATCCCAAGATTGTCGCGACCCGTCGCGTATTGCCACTGCACAAGCGTGGCAATCGCCTTTTTGTCGCGGTTTCGGATCCGGCGAACATGCAGGCGCTCGACGAGGTGCGGTTCAAGACCAATCTCGTCATCGATCCGGTGGTTGTCGAGGACGACAAGCTCGGCAGTGCAATCGCCAAGGTTGTCGAGATCATGGGGCAGAGCCTCAAGGATCTGGTCACTACCGACGACCTGGAAGTCGATCTTCAGGAAGGCAATCCGAGTCCTGCCGATGAAGAGACGAATCAGGAAGTCGAGGATGCGCCGGTCGTCCGATATCTGCAAAAGATCATGCTCGATGCCATCGGCGCAGGCGTGTCCGACATCCACTTCGAGCCGTACGAAAAGTTTTACCGCATTCGCTACAGGCTGGACGGAGTACTCAAGGAAGTCGCGCAGCCGCCGCTCGTCATCAAGGATAAGATGGCATCGCGCATCAAAGTCATTTCCAAGCTCGACATCTCGGAAAAGCGAGTCCCTCAGGACGGGCGCATGAAGCTCGTGCTGAACAAGAATCGCTCGATCGATTTTCGGGTCAGCACGTTGCCGACCTTGTACGGTGAAAAGATCGTTCTGCGTATCCTCGACGCGGCCGGCGTCAAATTGGGGATCGAGGCGCTGGGCTACGAGCCTGACCAGCAACAGCTGCTCATGAGCGCGATCGCGCGGCCGTACGGAATGATCCTTGTCACCGGCCCAACCGGCAGCGGCAAGACGGTATCGCTTTACACCTGCCTCAATATTCTCAATCAACCCGGGATCAACATCTCGACCGCCGAGGATCCTGCAGAAATCCAGCTGGCCGGCGTCAACCAGGTCAACCTGAACGAAAAGGCCGGCCTGACCTTTGCCAACGCGCTTCGAGCCTTCCTCCGTCAGGATCCGGATATCATCATGGTGGGCGAGATACGCGATATCGAGACCGCGGACATCGCGATCAAGGCCGCGCAAACGGGTCACCTGGTTCTGTCGACCCTCCACACCAACGACGCGCCCGCAACACTCATGCGGCTGGCCAACATGGGGGTGCCCGCGTTCAATATCGCGTCCAGCGTCATCCTCATCACCGCCCAGCGGCTGGCGCGCAAGCTATGCACCCACTGCAAGCGGCCCGAGGATATCCCGCCCGAAGCGCTGCTCCAGGCCGGCTTCCAGGAGCAAGATCTGGACGGCTCATGGCAGGCATACGGCCCCGCCGGGTGCGATAATTGCTTGGGAACCGGCTACAAGGGGCGGATGGGGATCTACGAGGTTTTGCCGATCACCGACGAGATGCGGCAGATCATCATGCGCAACGGCACGGTCCTCGACATCGCCGAGCAGTCGCAGAAGGAAGGGGTTCGCAATCTACGGCAGTCCGGCCTGTTGAAGGTCAAGCAGGGAATGACGTCCCTCGAGGAAATCGAGGCAGTCACCAACGAATAACGGTATCGGAAGAGACATCATGGCAATTGCAACTGCACAACGCAGGGAAGTGCGCAAAGATCCTCGCAGGGAGGTGAAGGAGTACACCTACCTTTGGGAAGGCATCGACCGCAGCAACCGCAACGTTCGCGGTGAAATGAAGGGGGCGTCCGAGACGGTCGTCAGCACCAACCTGCGCCGCCAGGGGATCCGCATCAGCAAGCTGAAGCGGCAGACTTTTCGTGGCGGCCGCTCCGTAAAGGACAAGGACATCACGTTTTTCACCCGCCAGCTCGCGACCATGCTCAAAGCGGGTGTGCCGCTTCTGCAGGCGTTCGAAATCGTCGCCCGCGGCCACAGCAATGCGCGCTTCGCGCGGCTGATGATGGACATCAAGTCGCGCGTGGAGACGGGATCGAGCCTGTCGCAGGCGTTTCGGGAGCATCCCAAGCACTTCGACGCCCTCTATTGCAACCTCGTCAACGCCGGAGAAATGGCGGGCATGCTCGACGGCATCCTGGACCGCCTGGCGACATACAAGGAAAAGATCCTCGCGCTCAAGAGCAAGATCAAGTCGGCCATGTTCTACCCGATATCGGTCATTGTCGTGGCGACCGTTGTAGTCTGGGTAATCATGATTTGGGTCATCCCTGCCTTCAAGACGGTGTTTACGAACTTTGGCGCGAATCTGCCTACGCCGACATTGATTGTCATGGCAATTTCCGATTTTTTCGTCGCGTACTGGTGGCTCATGGCGATGATTGCCGGCGGGGTGATATTCGGATTCTTCTTTTTGCATCGTCGCTCGCAGGCATTCCGCTTCGCCATCGATCGGCTTTCGCTGAAGCTTCCCGTCATCGGCGCGATCCTCGAGAAGGCGACGATAGCCCGCTGGACCCGTACGTTGGCGACGATGTTCGCCGCGGGCGTGCCCTTGGTCGAATCGCTCGATGCGGTGGCGGGCGCGTCGGCCAATGCGGTTTATATCGCAGGGACCCGTCGAATCCAGACCGAGGTGAGCACCGGGACGAGCCTGACCAACGCCATGCACAACACCGGCCTGTTTCCTTCGATGGTCCTGCAAATGACGCAGATCGGCGAGGAATCGGGTTCGCTCGACGGAATGCTCTCAAAGGTAGCCGACTTCTACGAACGCGAGGTCGACGACGCAGTTTCGGCGCTCACCAGCTTGCTCGAGCCCATCATTATTGTCTTCCTCGGCGTCGTGATCGGCGGGCTCGTCGTGGCGATGTATCTGCCGATATTCAAGCTTGGCTCGGTCGTCTGACGGCGACGCACCGTTTACGCGGTGCGTCCCTTTAGCGCAAGCAGTCCCGAAGTCGCGCATAGGTAAGCGATGAGCGTCGACCTCGTCAGCGTCACCATCGCCGCCGCGGTAATCGGGCTCTGCATCGGCAGCTTCCTCAACGTCGTTATCCATCGTGTCCCTAAAATGCTCGAACAGGGTTGGCGCGCGCAATGCGCCGAACTGGCCGGCGAGCCGGCTCCCGAGACGCCTCGCTATAATTTGATCGTGCCCCGATCGCAGTGTCCGCAATGCGGTCACCGCATCGGCGCCCTGGAAAACATCCCCGTCTTGAGCTACCTGGTCCTGCATGGCCGCTGCGCCGCGTGCAAGCATCCCATATCGTCCCGCTATCCGATCGTCGAGCTTGTCACGGCGGCGCTGACCGTTGCGGCCATCGCGCGTTTCGGCGTGAGCGCCGAGGGGCTGGCGGCGTGCGTCTACCTCTGGACGCTCATCGCCCTGACCTTCATCGATTTCGATACCCAGCTGTTGCCGGACAATCTCACCCTGCCGCTGCTCTGGACCGGCCTTCTTGCCAACCTGCTCGGCGCCGTTCCATCGGTCACGCTGCGCGATGCCGTGGTCGGCGCAATTGCCGGCTACCTGGTTCTCTGGGGCGTCTACTGGGCGTTCAAATTGATCCGCGGCAAGGAAGGAATGGGGTACGGCGACTTCAAATTGCTCGCGGCGCTGGGCGCGTGGCTGGGTTGGAAGGCGCTGGTCCCGATTGTCGCGCTGTCATCGCTCGTCGGTGCCGCGATAGGTATCGGTCTGGTCGTTTTCAAGGGCCGCGATCACCAGGTCCCGCTGGCGTTCGGTCCGTATCTCGCCATCGCCGGCGCAATCGCGCTTTTTTTCGGCAAGCAGCTGATCTCGCTCTACCTCCCCGGATAAGGATCGTCGTGCCGTACGTCGTCGGACTGACGGGGGGCATCGGCAGCGGTAAATCGGAAGTAGCGAATGCCTTTGCCGGAATGGGTGTCGAGATCGTCGATGCCGACGCTCTCGCGCATCGCTTGTCGGCTCCGGGCGAAGCAGGCCACGCCGCGATCATCGAATCGTTCGGACGCGACGTGTCGACGCCTTCGGGTGAAATCGATCGCGTCAGGCTGCGTCGACTCGTATTCGCCGATGCCAAAGCCCGCGCGCGACTCGAAGCACTCCTGCATCCGCTGATCCGCGCAGAAGCGCAGCGGCAAATCGGTGGCTGGCGCGGACCCTATGGCATCGCCGTCGTGCCGTTACTGATCGAGCGCCGGGGGCTCGCCGACATCATCGACCGGATTCTGGTGGTCGACTGCCCCGAGGAAGAGCAGGTGCGCCGCGTCGTCGCGCGCAATGCGATGTCACCCGAAGAGGTCCGAGCGATCATGGCAACGCAGGTCGATCGGTCGCGCAGGCTTGAGGCGGCCGACGACATTCTCGACAACAGTGGAGCGAAGCACGACATTGGCGCCCTGGTCCGCGACCTCGACGTTCGCTATCGGCGATTGGCGACCCAGCCTTTGCAATCGCATTGACCCCGAATTCGGACATGCCGCAACTCGCGTACTTGGTGCAGAATGTTGCAGATTGGTGCTGGCCGCCCGCGTGATCCGGTACGAACATCCGCTGAATGAACGCATCCGCACGATGATGCGGCTTGAGGGTCTGTACGGTCGCGCGTTGTTTTTTGCCGAGGCATCGTCGCCTGCCGATCACCATGCTGCGCTTCTCGCGCTATTCGAGATCACCGATGTCGCCTCGCGCGCCGACCTGAAGACCGACATTCTGCAAGAGCTCGAAAGACAGCGGCAGCTGCTCGCGCCACTGAGGCACAATCCCGCCATCGAGCGCGAGGCGCTCGATGCCCTGCTTGCCGAGATCGACAACGTCAACGGCCAAATGCTTGCCCAGAGCGGCAAGGTCGGTGCGCATTTGCGGGAAAACGAATGGCTGATGGCGATCAAGCAGCGCACCGGGATCCCCGGTGGAGTCTGTGAGTTCGACCTGCCGGCGTATCACTACTGGCTTCATCTGGATCCGATGAAACGCCAACAGGACCTGCGCGCGTGGCTCGCGCCGCTGCTCCCGATACATTCCGGCCTGTCGATTGTGCTGAGAATACTTCGAGAGAACGGCAAGACCAGCTTTCACACCGCTTACCGCGGTGTTTTTCAACTCATGCTGACGACCGCGAAGGTCGCTCAGCTGCTGCGCCTGTCGTTGGCCGCCGACTTGTCTTGCGTACCCGAAATCAGCGCCAACAAATACGCGCTGAACATACGCTTCCTGGGTATCGCCGGCATGGACCGCGGCGCGGTGTACGACCGGGACGTCGAGTTCGATTTGATGTTCTGTAATCTCTAGCTCTGGATTGCCGCGCTGGTATCTAGCAGCGCCTTGATTTCCGCGTCGTCCAGGCCTGCTTCCGTCAGGACTTCCCGCGTGTGCTCGCCGAAAAGCGGCGCCGGCCGGCGGATCTGCGCGGGCGTATCGGAAAATTTCATGGGGCAGCCTATCGCGCGCGTCGCGCCGGCATTGGGATGCCTGGTCTCGACGATCATCTCGCGCGCCAGAACTTGCGGATGGTCGAGCATCGCGGCAATCGACAGCACGGGGCCCGCGGGCACGCCGGCCGCACCCAGCGCTGCCAGCCATTCCGACGAGCGTTTGCGTTTGAAATGCCGGGTCAGGCGATCGACCAGCGCGGGCAGGTTGGCCATCCGCGACCCGTTGTCGCAAAACCTCTCGTCGGCGAGAAGCTCCGGCGCTTCGAGGACTTGCGTGAGTCGAACGTAGTTGGCCTGATTCGAGGCTCCCACGGTAATCCATCCATCCTGGGTTTCGAACGCCTGGTACGGAGCTGTCAAGGGATGCGCCGAGCCCAGCGCGCCGATTTCTACGCCGCTGCCAAGAAAGACTGCACTTTGCCAGAACGTTTGCATGACACCCGCCTCCAGCAGCGATGTGTCGACCATTTGTCCCTTGCCGGTGCGCAAGCGGTGCACGTACGCGCTGACGATCGCCAGGGCGGCGAGTATTCCCGCATTGATGTCGGTGACGGGCGAGCCGACTTTGGTCGGCGCGCCACCAGGCTCGCCGGTGATGCGCATCAAGCCGCTCAATCCCTGCGCCACCAGGTCGAAGCCGCCTTTTTGCGCGTCGGGACCGGTGCGTCCGTAGCCTGAAATCGCGCAATAGATGAGCGCAGGGTTGCCTAGGCGCAGGACGTCGTAGCCTAGATTCAGTTTTTCCAGCGTGCCGACCCGGAAGTTCTCGATCACGACGTCGGCACGGTCGATCAATCGCCGCAACACGGATCGCGCCGCGTCCTGTTTGAGGTCGAGCGCGATACCGCGCTTGTTGCGATTCATCATCATGAACGCGCTCGCCTCGCCATTGACCTCGGGCGGAATGAAGCGCCGCGTATCGTCGCCGCCCGGTATCTTCTCGACCTTGATTACGTCGGCGCCCATGTCGGCCAGCAGCATGCCCGCGGTCGGTCCCGACATGATGTGCGCAAGCTCGATGACCTTGAGACCGTCGAGGGCGCCCATCACTTCCCCCGGAAGCGGGGGTCCCGCTTGGCCAGGAAAGCGCTTAGACCCTCGCGGTAGTCCTCCGTGTCGAAGCAGGCGTAGCCTTCGTTCCAATCGGTCTCGGTCAGCGAGGGCGGGATCGAGAGGCGGTGGATGAAGCGCTTGTGCCATCGCGCGACCAGCGGCGCTCCGGCGGCAATGCGCGCTGCCGCCGCTTGCACCTCGGCCTCCAGCGACTCATCGGCAACGACGCGGTGCACGAGACGCTTATCGCGCGCCTCATGTGCGTCGAATACGCGCCCCTCGAGCAATATCTCCTTGGCTACGGCAGGCCCAACGACCGCGAGCAATCCAATCAATTCACCGTAACCCATGGTGAGGCCGAGGCGGTTGATCGGAATGCCGAAGCGGCTTCCTTCGCTGCAGATGCGCAGGTCGCAGGCGAGTGCAACCTCCAGCCCCCCGCCGATGCACACGCCCCGGATAGCCGCAATCGTCGGATGCGCGCAGGTGCCGATCGCCTGCATCGTGTCGTGAATCAACTCACCATACGCCCGGCCCTGGACTGCGTCGGCGCGCACCGTCTGGAATTCCACAATGTCGGCACCCGCCGCGAATGCCTTGACGCCCGCACCGCGCAGAATCACGCAGCGCAGATCGGCGGCGGCGGAAAGCTCGCGCATGCGCTGGCCCAGCTCCGTCCACGACGCTTGTGACAGGGCGTTCAGTCTCGCCGGCTGATTAAGCACAACGGTCGCGACCGGGCCGGCCCGTTCGACGACGATCAAATCCGACATCTGGCGATCGGCGATACAACGATGACGGCTGCGAACGCCATTTCAGGCCGCAGGCGCCGCGACCGCGCGGCGAATCCGAACCAAGGCCGCCGTCAGCATCGGCCAAAGCAGAAGCATCACGGCCAGGCTCGTGATCGTTCCGACCAAGCCGTTGGACCAGAACACTCGCAGATCGCCGTCGGCGCCGATCATCGACAGGCGGAACGCATCCTCAGCGCGGTTGCCCAGCACAAGAGCGAGCGTGAAGGGCGCCAGCGGTATGCCGATCTTCTTGAACACGTAGCCGACGACGCCAAACACCAGCATGAGCCAGATGTCGAACATGGCGTTCTGGATGGCGTAGGCGCCGATGGCGCAGGACACGACAATCATGGGCGCGACGGCGGAGAACGGAACGCGCAGGATCGCGGCGAAGACCGGCACCGTTGTCAGCACGATCACGAGTCCTACGACATTGCCGAGATACATCGAAGCGATGAGGCCCCAAACGAAGTCCTTGTGCTCGACGAATAGCAGCGGACCGGGGTTGAGTCCCCAGACCATCAGGCCGCCCAGCAGGATCGCCGCAGTGCCTGAGCCCGGAATTCCCAGTGCCAGCATCGGCAGCAAGGCCGCGGTCCCCGATGCGTGCGCGGCCGTCTCGGGCGCGAACACGCCCTCGATGCGGCCTTTTCCGAAGCTAGCCGGATCCTTGGAAAACCGCTTGGCCAGGTTGTAGCCCATGAACGAGGCCGCGATCGCCCCGCCGGGTGTGATGCCGAGCCAGCAACCGATGATCGACGAGCGCAGCAGCGTAACCCAGTAGCGAGGCAGATCCTTCCACACTCTCAGGACGACGCGCAGGCTGATCTTCGCCGAGTGACCGCGCAGCTCGAGGCGCTCCTCCATGGTGAGCAGAATCTCGCTGATGCCGAACAGCCCGATGACCGCGACCAGAAAGTTGATGCCGCGCAACAAGGAATCGAAGCCGAAGGTCATCCGCAACTGGCCGGAGACGGTATCCATGCCGATGGCAGCCAGCAGCAGGCCCAGCGTCATCGAGATGATGGTCTTGTGCTTCGCTTCGCGCCCCAGGCCGACAAACGAGCAGAAAGTCAGCAGATAAACGGCAAAGAATTCCGGCGGGCCGAACCGCAATGCGAAGCTCGCGATACGCGGTGCAAGAAAAGTGATCAACAGTACCGCCACCAGCGAGCCGATGAATGACGACGTGAACGCCGCGGTGAGCGCCTCCGCGGCCTTTCCCTGCTGCGCCATCGGATAACCGTCGAAAGTGGTCGCAACCGACCACGCCTCGCCCGGAATGTTGAACAGGATCGACGTGATCGCGCCGCCGAACAGCGCTCCCCAATAGATGCAGGAAAGCATCACGATAGCGGAAGTCGGGTCCATCGTGAACGTAAGCGGCAGCAGGATCGCAACGCCGTTGGGTCCGCCCAATCCCGGCAGCACGCCCACGAAGATGCCGAGCACCAGACCGACCATCATCAGCGACAGCGTTTTCCACGTCATCAGGACCGCGAAGCCGTGAAGGAGAAGTGAGATGGCTTCCATCGCGTTGGATCCTAGTAGCCGAAGAGGGCTTCGATCGGACCCTTGGGCATGATCACGTCGAACGCGACTTCGAACGTGAGAAACATGATGAGCGCAAAAAGAAAGCTCGTGAGCAGCGACTTCCACAGCGCGATTCGCCCGATGATGCGCATGAAGCCCGCGACCAGCAGGAAGCTCGCCACGTAAATCCCGAGCCATTGGGTCAGCAGGCAGAACAGAAAGGTCGGAACGAAGACCTGTGCGACGCGCCGAAGCTGGTCGCGAGTGACGAAGGTGGCGGCCGCGTCCGCCCGCTGCATGAACGCGACGCCGAGGCCGTACAGGGATGCGCCGGCGAGGATGACGCACAGATAGAACGGAAGATATCCCGTCTGCGGGCCCTCCCTGGCCCATCCGATCCCGCTGCGCCAATTGTCGAAGCCCAGGAGCAGCGCCAACCCGAGCAGCAGCAGGTATACGACCACCTCGACCTTGCGAGTGGTCGTCACCGCGGGCGAGTCGTCGCTCGGCGCGGTCGGATCGTCGACGATGATTTCGCTCTCGGATTCCGGCATGGTGATCCTCGCGGAAGGACAGGTAGCGCCAAGGCTCCTTCTCTCCCCGCGGAGAGAGGAGGCCAGCAAATGCAACGCTGATTATCCCCGGGGCTACGGGGCGACGAAGCCCGCCTCGGTCATCAGGCCCTTGTTCAGCGCGTCGTCCTCCTCGAGGAACGTCAGCATGTCCTTGCCTGCCAGGAATACCGGTTTGAGCGCCTGCTTTTCCATGTAGTCCTTGTACTCCGCGGTCTGTGTCAGCTTCTTGAACAGATCGACATAGAACGCCGTCTGGTCGGGCGTCACTTTGCCGGGAAGGAACATGGCGCGCAGCATCAGGTATTGCACGTCGAGCCCTTCCTCCTTGCACGTTGGAATGTCGTTCCACGACATGGTGTCAGTCACTTTCGTCTTGTAAGCGATCCGCTCTTTGTCGAACACGCAAAGCGCTCGCACCTGGCCGGCGCGCCAGACTTCGAGATTCTCTGAAGGGTTGTTGACGTTGGATGCGGTGTGGTTGCCCACAAGCTGAGTCGCCGCCTCCCCGCCCGATTTGTAGGGCAAATACGCGAATTTCGCACCGGTTTTCTTCTCGATGAACACGGTTAGGACGTGATCCTCGCGCTTCGAGCCGGTGCCTCCCATCTTGAACGGCGGGTCGGCGGCCTTGGCCCCAGCCACGAACTCCTTCACCGATTTGTACGGCAGCGTCGTGTTGTCCCACAGCACAAACTGATCGAGCGCAATGACGGACACGGGGGTGAGGTCGCGCCAGTTGAACGGGATCTTCGCAGCGAGCGGCAGCATGTAGATGAGCGAATAGGCGATCAGGACCTTGTTGGGGTCACCTTCGCTCGACTTCATGTACATCAGCGCCTCGGCACCCGACGCGCCGCCTTTGAGAGATACGACCATCGGCTGACTCATCAGTTTGTTCTTCTGGATCGCGGCTTGCATCATTCGCGCCATCTGGTCCGATGCCCCGCCAGCGCCGGCGGCCACCACGATCTCGACGGGCTTGGTGGGCTCCCACGCGACCGCCGGCACGCCCGCCAGCATGATCGCCAGCGCCCCTGCTGTTTTGGCGAATCTTTTCATCTATCCTCCTTTGCGAAAGTGTCTCGGTGACTCAACGACCTGACTTGCGTTTTTCCAACGTTCACACGAGCGAATCAAGCGCTTCCGTCTCGTTTGGGTCACGCGACGCGCCGTTGCGCCGCGGTCGCGGTCTTTTCGCCGCTTTCACGCAAGTGCGACAGCGCCGCTTCGACGCCGTTCTTCTTGTGTGGCACGTCGCGCACCGCCAGGCCCATCTCGATACCGCAAAGCGTTGCGCAAAGCA
>Ga0193751_1000961_pt1 | contig 19543 bp, 20 predicted proteins | sample L1c2metaG_FD_143050 | JGI IMG/M metagenome (GOLD analysis project Ga0193751, IMG submission 143050) | Soil microbial communities from a riparian zone of the East river system, Colorado, United States - L1c2 | ecosystem: Environmental > Terrestrial > Soil > Riparian zone | place: USA: East River... | reverse complement strand
CCGGGCCAGCCGCAACACCCGTCACCACACCGCTCGAACTCACTGTCGCCGCGGTGGCATTGCCGGTGGACCAGGTAACGGTCTGTCCGGTCATCGGGTTCCCGAACTGATTCGTCACCGTCGCCTGCAGCGCGGAAGTCGCCCCCACGTCCACCGATGCCGATGCCGGCGAAACCGTCACCGCTGTGACGACGGGATTGGGCGGCGTGGTCGGCCGGGTCGAACCAGCGGCGACATTCGAAAGTTCCCCAAACACCGCGGCCCCATTCATGTCTCCGCGAAATGCGACAACCTGGAAGTTGTAGCTCGTCGACGGCAACAGGCCGAGAATCGTGCACGAGAACGTGCTGCCCGCTCCTGTGCCGGCAATCGGTGCCGCGCACGTGCCGCTCGCGGCGGAGGTGCCCGAGCCCCATGACATGGACCCGACGGCGTAACGTACATCGTACTGGGCGGGTTGCCCCATACCGTCATCGACCTGAGTGAACGAAAGCAGGGCCGATACGTCGGTGGTCCCTCCCACGGTCAGATCGGAGACCGCTCCCGGGTGGCCGGCGACGAGCGGGCCGGACGCATTGTCACCGGCGCAGACGGCGAGCACAGGACACACGACGAGCCATCCCCAGCGACGTGCGATTTGTCCAGCGGTTGCGAATATGAATGACATGGGCGCGGGTCCCCCGTTAGATCGATTGGGTGCCGAGGCAAACGTGTCGGCTGGTCCGGGCAACAAAAAAAGCCGCCGCGGCACCGACCATAGTCGGATTCGCTGGCGGCTCGGCTGGCATGGCGGGTTGTCCCGCTACAGCCCCGTGGCTCTGTGCCACCGTCTTTCGACGGCTTTACTCTGGGCAGCGTACTGCTGGTGAATCAAGTCACTTAACGTGTCACACGCGCATTGTATGCATTCCCGCGTGTCATAAATCAGACGCCCCGAAACCGCCAAGCGTCACGAGAATCACCCCAGGAAACCATCGTTCTTTAGGCGATTTCCTGATCGCATGTTCCGACGGATCGGGCGGCTACGGAGCTCGCTTCCGCATAATGGCCCGCGCGGGCGCGCCCTCGTGCCCGGCAACCTTGATCGGCAACACAATCAGGTCGTAATCCCCGGGAGTTACCGCCCCGAGAGCCAACCCTTCGACGATCGGAATTCCCCTGCCGAGTAGAATCTGATGCGTCCTCGGCGCCGGCGCGCCGAACTGCTCGGCCGAGATGTAGTCTATCCCAACCAGCTGCACTCCCGCGTCTGCGAGCAGCTGCGCCGCATCGGGTGCTATATACGCGAAGTCGCGACGAAATGTGGAGGACGCCATCCAGCCGCGTAGCGAGCTTCGGGTGCGGAAGATCACTCGCGGGGCTCCCCGCCAATCGTGCCGGTTCAGCTCCACGGCGTCAATCGACTGTACATCGTCAGGGATGTCGATCACCCGAGCTGGGCCGATTAGTGACGCGAGCGACAGTTGTTCGATGGAGGCTCCGTCGCGTACGAAGTGCATTGGCGCGTCGATGTGCGTCCCGCTGTGCGCGCCCATCGAATACGCTGATAGCGTGAAGCCATCGCCTTTGCGCATGTCCTTGAGGAACTCGAACTTCAATGGGGCGTCGCCGGCGTATATGGGCGCCGTCGCATCGATCCATCCAGTTGCAATCAGCGTCCTGGGTGCGCCGGTGTCGGGGGCCGGCAGCTGCTGTGGGGTGCACGCCAGTGCTCCCCCTCCCAGTGCCACCACGACAATGGTGATCCGGCCGCGCCAGACGCTGCCTCGCTCCGTCCCCATGTAACCTCCTCTTTCAATGTTCACGTTTGCGTTGAGAGCAATTTCGCCTGACCGGAATCGGCCGCGTACTGTGCGAGCTCGCGGGTTAGAGCGCAAGACTCAGAAGCAGCGTAAATCCAAGTCCCGCAACTCCGATGATCGTCTCCGCCACTGTCCACGTTTTCAGCGTCTGCGGGACGGTCATGTTGAAGAATTCCTTTATCAGCCAGAATCCGGCGTCGTTCACATGCGAGAGCATAAGCGACCCGGCCCCTGTTGCGAGAACCAACAGCTCGGCATGTGTTCCGGGCATCGCTACCGCGATGGGTGCCACGATTCCCGCGGCGGTCGTCATCGCCACCGTCGCCGATCCGGTGGCCACGCGAATGAGCGCCGCAACGCCCCAGGCAAGAAGAAGTGGCGAAGCGTGTGATCCAACGGCCATGTTGGCGATCGCTCGCCCCACGCCGCTCTGCACGAGAACCTGGTTAAAACCACCACCCGCGCCGATCACCAACAAAATCGTCGCCGTCGGGGCCAGGCAGTCGTTGCAGAACTTCATCAGCTGTTCTCGCGTGAAATGTCGCGGGCGGCCCAGAGACCAGAACGAGAAGAAGAGCGCCAGGAGGAGCGCAACGATCGGATTCCCGACAAAATGCAGCGCCGAGCGTATTGGGCTCGCTGAGTCGAACGTCAGGTCGGCCGCGCTGGCGAAGAGCATCAGGATCACGGGGATCAACACCGTGAAGACCGAGATGCCGAAACCCGGCGATTGTTGCACCGCACCCGAGGCATCGGAGCCATCCGAGGTTCCTTCGAGTTGCCTTGCGATCGGATTATCTGCTGGGAGCACGATGCGCGGCGAAATCCACGTGGCGAAGATGGGCCCCGCGAGCGCTGCGGTTGGCAGACCGACTAAGAGCCCGTAAAGAATCGTGCGCCCGACATCCGCATTGTACGCGATCACGGCGAGCATAGCCGCGGGGTGTGGTGGTAGCATCCCGTGCACCACCGAGAGTCCGGCGACAAGCGGGATCCCGATCTTGATGAGCGACATCCCCGTGCGGCGCCCGATGGTGAACACGAGCGGAACCAGGAGAACGAAACCGACCTGGAAGAAAACAGGAATCCCGACGATAAAAGCGACGACCATGATCGCCCAGTGCACATAGCGTTCGCCGAACGCATCGATGAGCGTCGTCGCGATGCGTGCGGCGGCGCCAGACTCCGCCATCATCTTTCCGAGCATCGTGCCGAGTCCGACGACGATGGCGATGAAACCGAGAGTATTTCCGACGCCGTCCTGAAACGCCTTGACCGCGGTGCCAGGAGGCATCCCGGCCGCCACTCCTAGCACAAGCGACACGGAAATCAGCGCAACGAAAGGGTGCAACTTGAAGCGCGCGATGAGCACGATGAGCGCGATCACGGCGACGAGCGCGAGTAACAGGAGACGAGTGTCAGAGCTCATGCCGACACGCGGGCGATGAGAGCGGCGACAATATCCTCTGGTGACTCTCCGATATCACACACCCATGCCCGCTCGTCCGACGCTGGTTCCTCGAGGGTCTCGAGCTGGCTTTCCAGGAGAGATGAAGGCATGTAGTGTCCGCGGCGGCTTGCAAGACGTTCGATGAGCAAAGCCTGGGAACCTTGGAGAAAGATGAACCGGAGCTCGCTCGCTGCACCGCGAAGGCTGTCCCGGTATGATCGTTTGAGGGCGGAGCAAGATACTACCAACCCGGTCCCGGAGTCCTTCGCGTCTCCAATTCGCAGGGCGAGCGAGCGAAGCCATTCCGCACGATCATCGTCGGTGAGTGGAACTCCTCGCGACATGCGCTCAACGTTCGCGACAGTGTGGTAGGCATCGCCCTCTACGAAGTCAACGCCGAGCGAGCGCGCGAACGCCGCACCTATGACGCTCTTGCCCGAGCCGGCGACGCCCATCACGACGTAGAGGCCTATGTTCACGATGCCCATGGATGGGTAATTAATCCACTTCTGGTGAACTACGCAGCAAGTTACGATTGCTTTTGTGAGCGCCGTTATTGTGACGTTCGCTGGAGGATGGGTAGCTGAAGGGCTGCGTAGAGCGAGCGCTCGAACCCTCTATCTAAGGTCCGGGTTATGCTGAAACTGCCAATGTCCCGGCCTTTCATCGATCGTTTTGCCAACCAAGAGGACGATGTTGAAGCTTTCTCCATTTCTGGCCGCAGACCAAATCCGTCGTGTCTTCACCTACCCCTTTCTTCACGGCCTCGGCGTCGCATACGCAATGTGCGCGGTCGTTGGATGTTGGTCGCCTCTACATGCGGCCCAGCCATTGGGTCACGCTGCGGCCTGTGGCGACAATCAAGTGCCCGTACTCCACAACCCCACGGCGCGAAGAGCCCCCATCTTTGTTAGCGACCCCGTCAAACAGGTTCTCCCTCATCAAACAGCCCCGGATTACGGCACCAAGGAATTGGGATGGCTTCCAGCCGGCGCGACTGACACGATGTTTGAGGTTTGGGGGCGAGAGATCGCATGGTCCCCCGGCGCCGACTTTGCCTGTGTCATGCGACCAAAGACCGTGGAATAGCCAAACGCTGAACGGATTCTACGGCAAGCGTGGGCCGACCTGGTCAACAGCGAGGTCATAAGGCCCTTACACGGACGGGGTGGGATTCGAACCCACGGTACGCTATTAACGTGCACACACTTCCAAGCCTGAAAGTATAGGCAGGGAATCGGACGAGATGGCGGGGCCACAAGCACACCGAGTTCGTCGGTGCCGGAGAGATTGGCAGGCTGCTAATGACGCGACTGCAGCTCACGTTCAAGGCGCCACTTTTTTGCAGCGGATGATATTTGCTTGAACGTTCTCCTCGAGCTCGACCGAAGACCGGTGATCGCGCACCGCGGCGGAGGAGCGCGCGCGCCGGAGAATACGATCGAGGCGATGCAGCTCGCCATCGCCGACGGCGCCGATGGGTTGGAATTCGACGTGTCGCTCTCCGCGGACAGCGAAGTCGTGGTGATCCACGACCCGACGGTCGATCGCACGACCGACGGAACCGGCGCGGTCGAGCGGATGACTCTCGCCGAACTGAGATCGTTCGACGCGGGATTCCGGTTCAGCGCTCGATCTCTGGATACGGTGACCACGAACAAACATCGCATCCCGACGCTCAACGAAGTCCTTCAGAGTTTTCCCGGCGTTCCGCTTCTTATAGAGATCAAGACTCCACTCGCCGCCAGCGCGACACGCCGATTGATTGAGGATCACGCAGCCGAGGACCGGTGCCTGATCGATTCATTCAGCTCAACGGCGCTGAACGTTTTTCGAGGCTCGCGCATCGCGAAGGGCGCGGGCCGGAGTGTAGTGATCGGACTGCTGGCGAGGTCATTTACTGGAGTCCCTACCCCGGTGCCCGCCGATGTGAGCGCGCTGTCCATCCCGCGGACGTACCACGGTGTGCCGTTGCCCGTCAGACACCTTGCCGGAATAATGCGATCGGCGCGCAAGCCGGTTCACATCTGGACAGTGAACCACCCCGAGGAAGCGCGCGCGATGTGGGGGCTCGGCGCTAGTGGAATTATCACCGACGACGTGCCGGTGATCCTCGCGGCGCGGTCGCCACAAGAAGCGCCAACGAGGCACAGTCGCGAAATAGCGCTCTAAAAAAAAAGAAAGGCGCAGCGACGACTAAGTCGTTGCGCTCCCACGGACGGGGGGCTCTTAACCGGTACCTTCGCCAGTGATCATCGGAGCTGTCAGCGTCGTGGTGGGTATCCTGCCCAAGAGGGACAATTCGCAGTTTGACCTTCGCGCAGATGCACAGCCACGAAACTTTCCTTTGTGTTCCCTTTACGCGCCTGATACGCCACCACAAACCTTCCCTTTCCATCAGCACTATGACTTCCTACCAGCTTCGTCATAACCACAGGGCCCTGTTGCACTACATCCTTTGTGCGGGGTGTGCGTGCATTTCACTTGCGTCCCCGACAACTGCGAAGGCCCAGTCACAGCCAGACCGCGGGACGGTCCGCGTCAGCGGTGGCGGCGAGCCCCGCGACACTACACTAACTGAAAAGAGTCCTGAGGACGCACGCCTGTACGGCTTCCTGTTCCCTGGTGGTGGCCAGTACTACCTTGGTGAAAACCGACACGGTGCGGCGATCACTACGAAAAGTATCGCACTGCTCGGCACGGGCACTTTGACGCTTCTTATTAACAACTGTAGCTTCACGACCTCAGACCAAGGACAATGCACCCCGCACCGGCATGTCGGACAACTGGCGATTGGCTCCCTGCTGATTGCTGCTGGAGCGTGGGTCTGGGCAGAGGGCGCGCTAGAGGCCGGCCGAAGCGCGCAGCAAATACCGACCGGTCACGTTCAGTCAGGCACGACGCTGCGGCCATTCGTTGACACTTCCCCCGGAGGTTCAATGCGTCTTGGCTTGTCGATAGCTGCTGGGCCGTAGCGCCCTCTGGCGAAGGCCTTGATGTCGGCGGAAGTACTGACGAGTCTTGTCTAAACCGGGGATAAGAACTTCGAGACGGACGGGGTGGGATTCGAACCCACGGTACGCTATTAACGTACACACACTTTCCAGGCGTGCGCCTTAAACCACTCGGCCACCCGTCCCAACAATCTGTAAGTTACCAATTCACAACGGCTTCAAGAAGCGTAGAGCGGCAGCACTCGCCGCTCATTTTCCGTTGCTACTTTCCGTTGCTGACGGAGAGCCTGCCTAGCGCGGTGCGCTGCGCCTGTTCGTCTGGCTGGAGATACACTTTAACAATCGTAGCTGCCGACTTCCAGCCGCCGAGGTCTTTCAGCTCGCGGAGTGGAACATCCCGGAGAGCGTTGGCAAATGCACGCCTGAACGAGTGCCAGCCGTACCCTTCACCGCGCGGAATACTCGCGGCTTTCGCCAGATTGCGCCACAGCTTCTGCACTGTGTCTCGTGGCAGCGGCTGCGATGAGTCACGCATGGCGGGAAACACAAACGCCTCGCCAATGGCTTTCGCTCGCGTGCGGTCCTGCTTTAGAAATGCGAGCAGATCTGGATGCATCGGGTTCCGGTGCTCGTAGCCGATCTTGTCTGCCGCAGCACGCCAGCGAATAGTGCCGCCCTCAAGGTCAATGTCTGACCACCGAAGTTGTCGGATCGAGTTCGACCGATGGCCCGTGTACCAAGCCATCATCACGAAACGCGCAGCGAGCGGTGAGTGCTCGACAGCAGCGCGTCGTGACGCCACGCACTGCTCAGCGCTGAACACTGGCTGTCGCGGACTTTCCTCCTTTGGAATCTTTAGTCCTCGCAACGGGTTCCGCTCAAGCAAATAACCGGAGCCGTCGGGGTGTTGTGCCCGCTCTGCCCAGTTCAGCACGGCGAGCAACAGCTTGAGGTTCTGCTCTATCACCCTCGCGCGGACTGGCTTTGGCGCGTGCTTGCCTTTCTTCCGGCGCCTTAGCTGTGGTGCCAATTCTCCGGATTGCCTGCGCCTAATGAAACCCTGCCAGTCGCGCACGTTCAGTGTTTCAGGCGGAAGACGGGGACCGCACGGGTTAAGCGGTCAGCGATTTCCAACTATGGATACGTGGCTTTCAACCTTGGCGATGCGACGCGCGGGAATCCCGCTATATAAATCGAGTCTCGTTTCATTTGGGCCCGCATGGACGCGGCGACCCTAGTTGATTCTTCGATGCGTTCTGTCGCCTGTAAGACGCCCGTCCTCGCGGCGTTCATTCGCCAGTTTGCCGCGCCCACATGGCTTTCAAGGGCTCCGCGCTTCCAGTCAATTGTCTCCTGGCGTGCTGAGTCCTGGGTGGCGAGGACAGTTAGTCTCACCACGGCGAGCTTCTCAGCGGCGATGACACTATCGCTCCTAGCGAGCGCAATATCACGCACAGCCGACTGCAACCCCCCGATGAGATCCTTGTACTCAGCTCTGGTAGCCGCCAAGGTACTGGCCATTTGAGCCGCGGAAAGCGCAGCGATTCCTTTTCGACCTACAATTGTCATCGCCGACGTAGCTGCTGCTGGCGAGGCACTCTTGAATTGGAAACTGTGTACTCCTGCGGCCCGGGCGGATTCGAGTACAAAGCCCGAACTTTCCAGTATTGCAGTTCCCCAAGTCGCCTGCAAGCCGAACAACCCATGCTCACGCAGGACTACACGATCTCCCTCGGTAATTCCTTCAACACCCAGATGGGTGTCTTTGAATCCGCGGCGCTCTCCCAGGTCCACCGAGCGCACATAACAATCGCCCGATACAGTGCCTCTCGTATTTACGAGTTGACAGTACGCAGCCACGCTGTTATCGGGTGCCGACCATAGGAACAGGCCGGTGAATGGTCCTGAAAGAAAGGCCAGGAAAAGTGGGAGCATTTTTGGGTTGGGAGTCTCTCCACATCGACTAGTTGCGGCCCGAGCCGTAACGATTGCCTCCTTGGAGTTCCAAGCACTCTCCTTTTACCAACACCGTGGGTTCCGGACTTTCGGCGTGTTGGAAGGCTTTCCGCCTAGTTCTCGCCGATACTATCTCGAAGAAGCGCGTGAGCCGTTAACCGAATTACGACTCTTAGGCGTACTTAACGGAGCTTGTCTGCCGGCCCACGACGCCGGCTCTTTCCCAATCGTCCTTGGAACATGACTACCCCGCAATACTCGCGTTTTTTTGCGCTTGCAGCCCTTGTTGGCGTTGCAGCGTGTGAACGGCCGACAGGTCCAGAGCTTTTGGCCAAAATGGATCAAGCCCAGACCGATATACTCTCCGACACGACAGGTGAACGGCTGCCGAGTTGGAGGTTCGCTGGAAGTTGGGAGTTGATCAGGCTTCTACCGAACGGCCAGGTCGATCAAAATCTTGTGGCCAACATTGACGGCGTGGACCATCGCTTCAAGGCGTTCGTCTTCGAGCGCGTGGTGGTCCGCCTGGATCCACACGATGGCTACCCGTGTCCCCTCGGTGAGCGATCACTTCTCGCGATCGAAGGAGGGCAGCAGGCCCTCTTTGTCCAAGGGTCTGACTTCTCCAAGGATGTGGGCGAGCACCAATGGTGCGCATCAAATCCCTTCACTCAGCCACACAATGGTACTTCGCCCTTTCTCTGGATTGAGCGCCTCAGCGAAAAAGGCGTGGAGGGTATCTCCGGAACCGCTCGCATCGATGACGCAGGGAGAACAGGAGATTGCAGCTTCTTGAAGGTCGCCAATGACTCCCTCTTGAAGGTCGAGTGCGAGCTTCGGGATTACACCGTCCAGCTAGCAGTGCAATTGGGCTTGTCCAGGCAGGACACCGCTCCCATTCGTGGCTCGCGACCGCGAGCACTGAGAGTCTCGTATCAGCGACTCCCAGGACTTCGCCTTGTGATTCACTGCAGCGAGAAGGATACTGGGATCGGTGGATGTGAAGCCCCGTATCCGGCTTGGCGAAATCGCTAGCGCAACAGCTTGCGGAGATCTGTGGTGAGGTTGCCCTACTTTGAGGTCGGCTAGCTGACCCGCCCACGCACTTGCAACCACTCCACGCCAATCCGTTCTGGGACCTCGGGCGACGTGATGCCGTGCTTGCGATTGTACGTACCGATCGCAGCATCAGCTGCCTCCGCCAGAGTCTTTCCCTTCGAGATCGATCGAGCGTTGACATATTTCGCGAGGATTGCTCGTAGTCATCGTGCTTCTACTCGTGGTGTCGCTAATCTATCGGCGCATGATTCAGTGAACTGCGCCCGCGTGGGGTCCGATAATTGGTGGATGTCAAGGGAAGAGCCGTGGGTCGAGTTTCTCACTGCAGAGTGCTACCTAAATGGTCTGACAATCGGACGCCGACGCCCGTTTCCCCTATGAAACACGACTTTAAGTAGTATTTGAGTGTCCCCTAAGACTGAATGGGGTTCAGCGGGTCGCGGGTTCAAAGCCCGCCGTCCCGATGAGCGATAAGGAAAGAGCGACGGGCACTTAGCATCGTCGCTCTTTTTGCATCGCTCGGCTGCTTTCTACGTTGTGTCCCCGTTTATTCGGCGTGTGCATGATTCCGGCACACGTTTTTGGAGCTGTAAATGTGCGTTGCGAGAGAGTCCCACATTAGCCATGCATAGGCTACTCTTTCACCAGAAAGGTCGAAGACGCGGTTGCAACGTAGGAGCCTGGGCTGGGTGGGTCCCTAGGGGCCTGCCCCAGTCCAATTCCAAAAATCAGCCTATATTCGCCCGGCGCTACCACAGCTTTTGTTGGAGTGGCTTGCACTGTCGCAAAGCTTGAAACACTCATCGGAAAGACGGCGGAATCGCCGGGCGCGAGCGTGAAAAGCGGACCGACGCCAGTGCACACAGGCTGATAGACCGTGACCCACTGACCATTTATCAGTCGCTCGGCTGCGGCTCGACAAGGGGAGAGATAGACGGAATCGGATCCTTGGTTCCTCGCCACTACCGTCACGACAAAGGACGGAGAAGTGCCCGGGCTCCTAACTAGCACTGTGTCCTCTCGAGTCACGATCTGTACAGATGGCCGCGCAACGCTGCCCGTGGAAGTCGCGCACCCTTGAATAGCTAACCCAAGCGCGGTAGCAACGAGGAAAACGCAACGACATGTCCAAGAGATCGGCATTCGGCGTTCCTCCTTAATTTGTTTGTGGCAGCAGAGAACCAAGCCCCAAGCGCGCCTCAATCTGGTCCCAGCGCGCAAGCGCGAATGTACAGCTGGTACACGGATATGAGCTAGCATGACTACCGGCGAGCAGTATTCCAATCGCAGCGTAGGGCGCCCCTGTTCCTGGATTGCCAGTGAATACGGGCGCGCCGCTATCTCCCGCATCGGAAACGGCCTGCACGGTTGTTGCATTTCTCAATAAGATGTATCTGCTGTTGCAAACCTGATCGGCCCGGCTGAAGCAGATGAGGGCGGAGACTGGCCCCACGGTGAAAATGATCGGACCGCTCGTAGTCCCTGTGGTCCTACCAGACTTTGCCGCGTCATGGTGCATTACCGAGTCCACGTACTCAGGGCTCAAGACGCCATTGATGGACCAAAAGTTATTAATAGTTATCTGACCCGGGTACCCGTTCACGCCGCCATATGTGGATGTGCCGACCTTTCTGACGTGCGTAACGCCCGACAAATAAGTCCCGAGCGCCACGTCTGCATTCGTGCAGAAATCGAAATTGGTGAGCGTCGCGGGATTAAATGGACAGGATGACCCCTCATCGTACGGGGGATTGTAGACGTAAGTGCCAATGAGTCCTCCGCTTTGGCGACTTGCCTGAATCGCAGTGTCCCCTGTTGCGCCGTTGACACCCGCGTACTCCACCTCGCAGTGGCCGGCTGTCATAAAATATTCGGCCCCAGATTGGGTCCTCACATTAAAGCCTAAGCTGCAAGTGCTGGAAAAGGTGTAGTAGAAGGGATTCCCGTTCTTAGGGTCAGTGCCCCAGATACCGGGCTCTCGAGTATCGTTTTCGGTCCTTATCTGCAGTCCACCTCCAGTAGGACGGTAGCCGGTGATGAAATAGCCGGAGCTGGTTCGGATCTCTGGCACCACCATCGGCGACAGCGCCGCTAGTGGTACACCTATCGACTCCATGCGCTGGAGCCCGACGGCCAATGACGAACTGTCCTTGAACATCACGACGACTCTGTTTCGTGTGATGCTTGCTCCTGTTCCTATCCAGCCAGGAAGAACTACAGGGCTAGAAGCAACCCGGTTTTCAATTGCGATCAGTTCCGATAGACTGTAGTCGGCAGGGAGAACTGTGGCGCGGTTAAGATTTGCCACCGCCTCCCTGACACGCGGATTGGGATGCGTGCTGTAAAACGTCACGAGCTGATCTCGTACAACTGAAGCAGATTGCGCCGAACGCTTCATGTATATGCGCACTTCTCCGTTGGCGATGTAGAGGCCCCCAAACCCCGGCAGTTTGTTCTCAAGTCGCACCAACAGGTCTTCTTCCCCTCGGCCAAGGCTGCCAGCGACGGCGGAGGCCATGACGTCTGGCGCGTCAAGAGTCGCGGGCCGTAGCTGGCTGTTAACGGTCAGTTTCGGTCCAATAGGGGGGCTATCGGCCGCGCAGGCTGCGAGGATTCCGAGACAGCAAAGTGCTGTGAACCTGTGGATGGACTGGCGGACCATGGCATCTCCTCGGTGGGGTTGTATCGATCTCCACCCTATTTGCGCCCCCACGCGCCGGCAATGCCTGATTCATACCAGCGAAGTGCTATTTCCTATCATCTGCATTCGTCAACAGCTATCGCTGCCCGAGAGCTAAGGCGCTGCGCAACGTACGATTAGCTCACGCGACCATTTCGAAGCAACTGTTGCTTCGCAATTGGAAACGTTGGCTACCCATTACGAGAAAACCCGCAATTGGGTGTGTCGATTTTTTTACCTCTCTCGCGCGCATGCCTCCGCCGAACTAACTTGCCGCGCCCAAGTAAGAATTGCTTTCCTATTGCTGGACTCTTGCTGGACGACGGCGCCCCGAATGTCGAACACACACGCCGATAGGACGTGATGCTATCCGTTGCTTCCCGTTGGGTGTGCAAAAGTCCGGCAATGGAGACCGGCAGGATGACGGCGGTAGCGGCTCCTGCCCTATGAAAACCGGTCCCATGCAGGACTTTGCAGTCGTGGCTTATGACACTTTCCAGGCGTCTGGCGTCCACATCAGACGTATGGCGTCCACCTTAATAGTAGGTAACGCGAAATCGGACCGGGCTTTCTGCATGAACGAGAACGCTAGCCGGCCAGGGCAGAAGCCGGAGTTGAATGGGAGTCAAGATATCCCGAAGCCGGTGGGCTTCGACACGATTGAGTTCCCACGCTCGGTCCGTTGCTGAATCAACCCGTTGACGCGCTGCTTCAACATCGAATCCAGCGGGCAAATCGGACAATTCCATCGCCAGTCCTTTCCACAATTGTCCCAGCGTACCTTCATATTGTGGGCGCTCTGCAGCAATCCACGCAACCTGAGACGGCTGCAGAAACAGCGCGTCGGATTCCGCCAACACAGTTTCATACAGGGAAGCGACGTTTCGCGCGAAGCGTGTGGCCAAGGAATCTACTGGCATACGGTCGCCAACCCCCCGCGCTCGCAACCATCTTTCTATCTGCTGACGCTCGATGGGCGGAGCCAGGGGAAACTCAAACGACAAGCTGATTCGGTAGCCGTCACCTGCGTTTCCGTTCTTCGGAATTCTTCCGAATTGAGGATTAACGGCGTATCTAAATGCACGTTGAAGTGAATCGAAACCAGTTACGCGAAGCAAGAACGGATCCGGTTCTCCGCTATTGCCCCAACCACGTTCACGGGAACCATTAATCAGTCGGTCCGCAAGAGCGCCTAGATTCTCGATCGCGAGAGTAACCATACCTCGCCGGCCAATGCTTAATGTTCTAGTCTCAGCGCTCATGAGGAAGGAACTGGTTACGGTCCATGGACCGCGACAGCTTCCTCTTTCCGCCGGAGAGCCACTCTGGCGCGCCAGACAACTTACAACTCTCTTTGGGGCGCTGGCGATGAACGCCGGAAACCCCTCGACGAGCGACGCTCCGGTGTTTGGGGGTAGGAGTGGGATAAACGCACGATCGTTTCCACCATCTCCGTCGCCATTGACATCTCCAGCAACGAGTGGCGAAAAGGGAACACCGGAAGAGGCTCGAGTCCATAACAGGAAAGAAACTCGACCGATTTCCTTCCCAGACTCCAACTGAAATTGATGCCGGCGATCAAGACGGCTGGGACCCCACGTCCGTTCATGGGGATCACCAAAAGTGTCGCGGTCCCAGCCTCCTTCAAGCGAGCGGCTTCGAGTCCAAACGTAGCCCAATCGGAGCGCTTGGTCACCCTCCATCAAGCGTGGCGACAGTTGAATCATGAATTGCGTAGCGCGCGATCTTCGGTCACTCGTTATCAGCATGTCATTTTGCACCAAACCGCCTGATGAAGAGAGGTCTGGGCGTACGATACCCGTCGCAGGATCGATAGCGATATCAGGCGAAAAGAACGCGCGGTTCCCTTCGCCAGTCAGGATACTTCGCGGTTGAGTCACTAAGGCGAGGTCTTGCAGGCCAGGCTGTCGCATCGCTTCGTTCCATAAACCACCGAGCTCGATATCAAGCTGTCGCCAACTCCAAAGAAAATTGGTCGTGGCTCGAAAACTGGAAGGCGGTGCAAATGTTGGCGAAATCACTTCGCGGCTTTGCCGAGCGGCTGGGGCCAGTGAACCGTTAGACGCTGCACAACTCTGCTCGATAACCTCTGGGGCGAGCTGTTCAAGGGTCCAACCTTGATTAGATAACGGTCCGCACCACCGCGTCGCTATAGGTCCCCATGCCCGGGACCGTCCAAGCGCCATATCGGGATCAAAATCTCGCTGAAAAATACCGAATCCGAAGTTGACTATCCCGGACGGGAGAAGATGCCGCGAGAACAGGTTAGTTGTTCGATAGCCCTCGCCGGTTTTCGACTCCACAACATTCCATGAGAGGCCAAAGCGCGGCGACATTGATACAAAGGTCCTCCCCCAGATATTTCTTGTTCCGATCTGCTCGAATGTCGTACTGAGCGGTCGCTGAAAACCTTGAGCATCCAACCGTAGCCCGTACTGGAGTTTCAGTCGAGGAGTGGAACGCCACTCGTCGCCCAACCCAGTGGAGATTCGAACAACGGTCGCCGCAGCTTGCGTCGTCCCTACTGACGTGCTCGCCCAGTCGGGGACCGAGGCTTCAAAATCCGCAAGGGATGCGAATCCAAGTGTCGCGGTAGTGGCGGGACGATCTTGTCGCATCTCGTCGAGCCGTGCGGCACCAATGAGCCGGACTCGATGATTCCCGCTACCGCCCGCGAAAACGTCGCGTTGTAGCGTGCTTTCCAGAAGGAATCCGTCCTTCCGTTCGCGGCCAGCCGTTCCGCCCATGACGATCGGAGTCCCAGGAACAGCGCTTTGGGCAGTCGCTCGGGTGTCCAGTTGAATCGTTGCGACACGCGGCAGCGCAGGGATTAGATTGTCGCGCGAGAGCGAAATTCCCGTGTTCCAATCCCAAAGTGCCAAGGCGTTAGAAATCCACCTGCGCTGCCATTGGCCCACAATGTTAAGGCCGGTATGGCGGCTTCCTAGTGTGGGAGCTGCAAGTGGAGTTTGTGTGCTGGCTGGATCGCTGGACAGGTCAGCCCCAATGATGAACGCATTGGTTCTGTCCGGTTGAAGAATCGGTTCGAACCGGGCTAAGGCCGATAGGTGGACGCGTGACTGAACGGGCGTCTCGCCCAGCATCGCAAATGCTGGCGAGCGGCTTGAAAGGAGTTGTGTTGCTGTTCGCGCGACAGTCGGGTCTGCGCCGAATTCTGTGAGTATCGCATCGCTCGCGTTCGCTAAGCTCAGTTCCCATTGTCGCTGAACTGCGAGGCGGGCACCCCCGCTGAACCCCCACTTTTGGTCCCTAGTCCTCCAATCGCCGCCCGCATCAATGGCGATCTCGGGAGAAGGCCTCAAAAAGGGACTCATCGCCTCTCGGTTTGCAACTGCGGCATCGACAGCGAGATTCCTGAACTCTCCAGCTCGAGGCAGTTCTATTGCAACGAGTCCGCCGCTGAAACCACTGTTCGCGATGTCATAAGTACTGGCAGAAAGACGAATTCGTCGAGGGATATTCCGTGGTATTGAATTACCACGAAACAAGAGTCCGTTTAATTGTGTCTGTGACTCGGCTGCCGGGAGGCCGGCGACAGACCATCCATCGGTGGTTGAAACGCCCGCAACCGACGCGCGAGCAAGGTCGGACAGTCCGTCAATCAGTGGTGGTCCGACCGCGAGGGAGCCCTCCACCAATCTTTCCGTGGCTCCTGCTCCAACGCTGAAGTCCGAGCGACGTTGTGGATGCGCGCGTTCGGCTAGAACCTCTACAGTCTGCAAAATCGGGGACCATTCCTGGAGAACGAGAACTGCCACTAAGACCCTGTTCGCGGGAGCGCCAACAAGGCGGCGCCGCACTGGCCTGTATCCCGTAGCCGATACAGCTAGAAGGTACTCTCCACTTCCGCCGGGTTTCGCAAACGCGAATCGGCCCTCGACGTCAGTCTGACTATTGCGTTCGGCCATGTCCGGTCCACGAGTCAGAACCACGTCGGCCCTCTCGATGGGTTTGCCGCCCTCCTCTCGTACAATTCCGCGAACCGTATCAGGGACCGAGATGCTATCGCCCTGCTGCGCCGAAACCTTCACTGGCAACGGGGTAGTGGCTAAAAGTGTTAGGATGAAACGCCCGCGTGGACCCAATGGGAAAGGTCTCACCGAAAAGCGAAGCCACCCTCGTGCGAAGGCAACGACATTCTCAGCACTCGGAGCATCGGTGTCGGGAGTCGCGACTCGGATGACGAGTACACGACACGCCCATCTGCATCGACGATTACAGAATTGGCGCCAGCCGCATCCATTGCTCGACGAACGGATGTCCACGCTCGATCTTCGGTTGGAAGAACAGCTAGCGACATTCCCGAAGAACACCGAATTGCCTTACGCGTTGCGGGAGTCGGCAAGATGACCAACTGGATAGGCGGCGGTTCTGGATCACCACGATTTGCTTCGCGGCAGGGCATCGCAATGTCGGAACTGATCGCGACAACTGCCCACCGACTACCAATCGCGACAGGATTGACCAGTTTGTATTTGTACTCAAATGGCGAAGCTGAACCCCGTGTCTGCTCCTGCCACGATCTGTTGATTCTTGTCCGGAACGCGGAGGCGATCACGAAACTTGACACCGCTCCGAGAACGAGAATCAGAATATCCACGCGGCGCAAACTTTGGTCAATATTGCCGACCCCATGCCTGCAGCGAGCGAAACCGGTGGACCACGGAATCATTGTAGAAGCCTGAGAGCGCGCGCTTGACGCGCCGGTCCAAGAATACCTAGGAAATTTCCGACAATCTTGCCATCGTGGATCACGATGGTAGACGGGACGTTATCAGTTCCAAGACTAGTCGTGAGCGCAGTAACATTAGGTGACGTGAAGAGACGGACACCCTCGTCCGATAGCGAACTCCAATACGCCCGTTGCGATTCTGCCGGCTCGACACTGACGGCGGCAACCATTGTTTTTGGGTACTCCTGGTTCGCCGCCAAGATCAGCGAAATCCAATTTGCCATGTTGTAATTGCACACTTTGCAACGACTGCTGTACAGCAGAACGATTGCATCCCTGTCGCGGGGAACAGAGCTACCGTCGAGCGCACGAAGCGATTCAAAAACTGGGATTGCTGGGCGCACTTGGCTCTCTTGAGCCAAGCCGTAGTTTCCCCTCGTGGCTCGTACGTAAGCCACGCCCTGACGACCCGCAATGGCGAAGCCTGTCGCTGTAACAAGTATGAGTAGCCATACAGCAGCAGATCGCATCACGCGACGCCAACTCCGCGGGCGAATATTCACGGCGTGTTATGAGATGGCGGCCTGGGAGTACCATCTAGACTAACTCTTCCGTCAACGATCCCAAACCGCATGCATCGAGCAGAACCGTTGAGTTGAACGTCGCGGTCTGCCACCTTTAGCGTCACCGCGATGTACTGATTTGGATCTGTAGCGCAAATTGTTTCTGTTGTGCGTGTCAACGTTCGTGACAACTCGCTAGGGGTCCGCCCACTTTCGATCAATTTGTTAGCGGAATCGAGCAACAACCAATCGATCGGAGGTGATTCTGGGCGGATGGTATTAATAGCTATTGTCGCCTGCACGCTGTCCGGCGTTTGTAAAAGCAGCAATGAAATTAGGGATGCGAGTAACATAGAATCGTCGTTAATAGGGGGGAGGTGTCCTGAAAATCGAGCAGCTCTCTTGCTTAGCTCCAACCACCTAATATGGTGGCTGGTCTGGAGAACGGTCCAATTTGCTGTTTCCGTATGGGGCACGTAGGCAAGCCGGTCGCGCTATCAATTTTCCAATTGAAAGCGCGACGAGACTTTTCGCCACAGCAGTATCTGGCCGCGCCATTGATGTTATTGCCTAGATTTGCAACCGCAGTGAGGTGCCTGCAGCAGAACCTCGTAATAGAAAGTGCATCCGCTGACGCTCACGCTGTATTCTTCGCGTGGGCTTCTAACACTACAGCCGCCGGCCACTTAGCGCCTCGAGTAAGCGCGGTCACTACTACGTTTTGCATCCACAGTGAGGGTTACCTTGAACATCGCAGGAGCAGCTGCAGCCAGTACCATTCGCGCTGCAGCTCCCATTAGCACAGCTAACCGAACAACTCCCAAGAGCAACACCCTCAGTACCTGCTGCGAGAGTAGAAGGGCTCACACTCAGTGCCGCTGCGAGCGCAGCGACTGCCAACATAATTCCTAGGATGTACTTTCGCATAATCAGACCTCCACGATGTTGAGTAGCCCGCGCCACAACGAAAAATTATCGATATCAGAGCCGAGTGCATTTTTGACCGAATTTCTTGGCCTTGAGCTCCGTTCACGATGACCATTTGCTGTGGCAGGAAGTGTGTCACAGCCGATTTGGAAATGCCTGCTTATCGCGTGCCAAGAAGCATAATTTCAGATCGATCGGATAAGGAATCGCAGCCCGAGATGCGCGGTGCACATCACCCAACTGTCAGTTTTATGTCATTACACCGACTGTGAGTTTTATATCGTTATCACCCAACTGTCAGTTTTATATCATTCAAGCAGTTTACTTCGGCTATCTGTTCTCGACCGACACCAGGCTGTACCTCGTCAAGCAAAATGCGCGGGAGGATCAGGTTCTAGCCTGCGGCCTTTTTGCTCCGCTCTAATCCCTTGATAGCAGTGAAGTCTAGGTCAGTTCGGTGACATGCGCGCGGTACGCCCGACTATCCGCTCCATGGAAGGTGCATTCGACCAATTGCGACTCGGTGCAAGCGCGCCTGCGTCGACTTGGCCACAACAGTATTGGGATCGTTGCATGGCAGAGACAGAGTGCTAACCCATAGCGCTGCTGCCACGCACGGCCCGAGAACCACCTGTGGTGGGTTAGCCGCGCACTCAGATCGGGTGCGAACATACGCCAGTCGGCGTGGTGCGCATTCTCTACTGTCCGTTGCTTTCCGTTGGGTCCACAAAAGTCCGGCAAAGGGACCGGCAGCATGACGGCGGTAGCGGCTCCTGCCCTGTGAAAAACCGGTCCCATGCCGGACTTCGCGTTAGTTCTTAAGCACTTTCCAGGCGTGCGCCTTAAACCACTCGGCCACCCGTCCCAACAATCTGTAAGTTACCAATTCACAACGGCTTCAAGAAGCGTAGATCGGCCACCGTGTCCGGCAATGTGTACCGGCGCGGTGACGGTGATGGCGGCCCTGCCCAATAGCAGGCAGGCAAGTTGCTCCCAGGCTAGTTATGACTTCGCCTCAAAGACTGATGGAAGCGCTACTCGAGAACCCATTGGTTTTTGAGGAACTCGTACGCATTCGAACTGAGGTGGCTCAAAGACTTAAGCGCTTCTGCTCTGATTTGTCGGATGACCAGTTCGGAGCGCTTGTCCACTCCGTTTCCCGGGTTCAATTCACCGAGGGATTGGACTGGCCAGAGAAAGAGGCTCGCCGAAAATTCTTCGATCGCCATTTCCCTACAGAGTAGTTGCGCAAAGAGAAAACCCGCGGACAACTGCGAATTGCACAACTCCGAATTGCGGATAACTCCGAATTGCGGACAATTCGGCTCCCCGCACAATTCGTACGGATACTAAACGGACAGGGAGAGATTCGAACTCTCGATACCGGGTTCACCGGTATGCCGGTTTTCGAGACCGGTGCCTTCAACCCCTAGGCCAC
>Ga0193751_1000960_pt1 | contig 19569 bp, 23 predicted proteins | sample L1c2metaG_FD_143050 | JGI IMG/M metagenome (GOLD analysis project Ga0193751, IMG submission 143050) | Soil microbial communities from a riparian zone of the East river system, Colorado, United States - L1c2 | ecosystem: Environmental > Terrestrial > Soil > Riparian zone | place: USA: East River... | reverse complement strand
CTGAATACCGTGCTCAATACCGTCCTCGGGCTGATGGTCGCCGCCGGATTGGCGCTCGCCGCCGTGTGGACGGTGCCGCGCGGGATCGACGCCGGGCGCTCGCTGGCGGCGCGCAACGACCCGGCACAGATCGCCGACCTTGCGCTCGAGCGCGGGTTCGATGCCGGCGTCGCCGAGCGGGAAATCCGCGCCGCGCTCGCCGCCGGCGATCCGGAGCTGGCGCAGAGCTTCATCGCGCTGGCGCGCGAGCGCGCGGTCGCGCTCGATCCGCAGCTTGCCGCCCAGGCGGACGCCGACATGCGGGCGTGGTCGTCCTTCGGCAGCACCGCCTGGCGCTTCGCCCGCGGGTTCGTCGCCGGCAACCCGGACGACATGGCGAGCCTCGCCGGAACGGCGGTCGGCGACCTCTGCGTATTCGGCGACATGCGCGACGCCGCCCGCGAGGGAATGCATTGGGTCCGCGGCGAGGAACCGAACCGGTTGGTGCTCGGCCTTTCGCTCGGCGGCCTCGCGATCACGGCCGGGACTTTCGCGAGCTTCGGCCTGGCGACGCCGGCGCGTGCCGGCTTGTCGGTCGTCAAGGCGGCGGGAAAGACCGAACGGGTGGGGGCGCGGCTCCTGCGTTTGGTGCGATGGGAAAAGCCGGCGGCATTGGCTGAATTGGCGGGCCAGGTCGGCACCATCGAGGCGAAGGCCGGCGGGCGGGCGGCGCTGGAAACCGTGCGGCTGGCGGAAGAGCCGAAGGACATGGCCGCTTTCGCCCGGCTCGCGGTCGCCAAGGGCGGCAAGACCCGGGCGATCCTCAAGCTCCTCGGCCGCGGCGCGATCGTGCTCGCCGGCTCGGTGCTCGATCTCGCCGTGTTGCTCCTGTGGGCGGCGGCGAACGTGATCGGCTTCTGCGCCACGCTCAAGCGGACCACGGAACGGGCGACGCTTAGCGTCATCCGCCGCCGCAAGGCGCGCCGCCTCCGGGCGGCGGCGATGCTCGCGCCGGCCGGCGCGGGCTGATCGCCGGTCGCCGCTCACGCCATTCCCGCAAGGCCATGCCGCGTTTCTCTCACGGACCGGTCGAGATCGATTATCTCGACGAGGGCGAGGGCGATCCGGTGGTGCTGGTGCACGGCTTTGCCTCGACCAAGGAAATCAACTGGGCGTTTCCCGGCTGGGTGTCGACCCTGCGGCGGGCCGGCCGGCGCGCCATCGCGCTCGACAATCGCGGCCATGGGCAGTCGACCAAGCTCTACCGCCCGGCGGACTACACCATCGCCGCCATGGCGTCCGACGTGCGCGCGCTGGTCGACCACCTCGCAATCGCGCGCGCGGATTTCATCGGCTATTCCATGGGCGCGCGCATCTGCGCCTTCCTCGCCGCGCACGAAGCGGCACGCGTGCGCGCGGCCGTCCTCGCCGGCGTCGGCCTCTCGCTCGTGACCGGGCGTTCGATCAGCGACACCGTCGCGGCGGCGCTCGAAGCTCCGGCGCTCGCCGATGTGACCGATCCGATTGGCCGTACGTTCCGCACTTTCGCCGAGCAGACCCGGTCGGACCTGCAGGCCCTGGCCGCGTGCATCCGCGGTTCCGGCGACCGGCTGTCGCGCGCCGACGCCGCGGCGGTCCGGGTGCCGATCCTGATCGCGACCGGCACCGCCGATGATGTGGCCGGCCCGGCGCGGCCGCTCCTCGAGCTCATCCCCGGCGCGCAGGTGCTCGACATTCCCGACCGCGACCACATGCGGGCGGTCGGCGATCGGGTGTTCAAGGACGGGACCCTCGCGTTCCTCGACGCACGGCCATGACGGCGCGCGTAACGCCTGGCGTCAACGCAGAAGAGTGAATGATATCAGCGTCTTAACCCGCATCATTGGACGCCGGTGGGAATGCGTCGCGGGCGGGCGCGATCCCGCGGGTCTGGCGGGGCTCTATCCCGCTGCCCACCTGTGCTAAAACCCTCGCGTCGCGAGAAACCGGGAGGCGACCATGGCCCAGCAGCACACGCGGCTCGTCAATGCCATCGACAAGCTCGATCCGGTCTGGGCGCGCATCCGCACCGAGGCGGACGAGGTGGTGCGGCGCGAGCCCGAGCTCGCCTCGTTCATCTATTCCTCGATCCTCCACCACGACACGCTCGAAGGCGCGGTGGTGCACCGCGTGGCCCAGCGGCTCGATCATGCCGACGTCTCCGGCGAGCTGATCCGCCAAGCCTATGCGGACGCGCTCAAGGACGATCCGGCGATCGGCGCCGCGTTCCGCGCCGACATCGTCGCCACCATCGACCGCGACCCGGCGGCCGACCGCTATCTCGAGCCGACGCTCTACTTCAAAGGCTTCCACGCCATCCAGACCCACCGACTCGCGCACTGGCTGTGGGGCAAGGGCCGCAAGGACTTCGCTCTTTATCTGCAGAGCCGTTCTTCGGCGGTGTTCCAGACCGACATCAATCCGGCGGCGCGGATCGGCCGCGGCATCTTCCTCGACCACGCCACCGGGCTCGTGGTCGGCGAGACCGCCGTGGTTGAGGACGACGTGTCGATGCTGCAGGACGTGACCTTGGGCGGCACCGGCAAGCAGGACGGCCAGCGGCATCCGACCATCCGCCGCGGGGTCATGATCGGCGCCGGCGCCAAGATTCTCGGCAACATCGAGGTGGGCGAGTGCGCCCGCATCGCGGCGGGTTCGGTGGTGCTCAAGCCGGTGCCGCCGCACATGACGGTCGCCGGCGTGCCGGCAAGGGTGGTGGGCGAGGCCGGCTGCGCCGAGCCTGCCCGCGCCATGGATCAGATGCTGCACGACGTGGGGCTGTGACGCCGCGAGCGTTTTGCGCGAATCAACCGGGCATGCGATGCAGCCGGCGGCTGCGCGGGGGGAGAGAGCTTTGGACGTTCAAGAGATCAGGAAGCTCGACGCTTATTTGAAGCGCCTGTTCGGCAATGCGCGCATCCGCGTGGTGCCGCGTCCGAAAAAGGACGATTCCGCCGAGGTCTACATCGGCGAGGAATATATCGGCGTCCTGTTCGTCGACGACGAGGACGGCGAGCGTTCCTATAATTTCAACATGGCGATCCTCGGCATCGACCTGGAGTGACCCGCAATCCGCTCGATTGCGTCGGTCGTCTATTGTCCGCGGCGTCTCGCATGCCGCGCGGCGAGAGCACGCAGCCGTCTATGCTGCGGTGCACGAACTAAAAATGAAGTTCGCTGTCACGTTGCAGCCCCAATTTCTCCGTAATATGCCGACGCGCATTCACACCGGGGAGGTTGGTCATGGCGAAGCGGACACTGGTCCTGGCGTCTCTCGTGCTGGCACTCGGGGTTGCGGCGGTCTCGGGCGCCTATGCCGCCGGAATGACAACGCCCATCGGAAATTTTACCCCGATCGATCGTGATGTCGTTGCGGTCAAGTTCTGCCCGATCATCATCGACTGCATCCACGGCAAGGTCGGCAAGTGCACCTATAGCACGTACAAGCACCGCTGCGTGTGCCGCTGCGTGTCGCGCCACCACTGAACGCAACCCGCACCAAACAGTCTCGCCGGCCCGCCGGCGTCGTTGCGGTTCGTCCCGTCAGCGTCCCACCGGCCGCAGGCCGGCGAGGAGGCGATAAAGGCACATGCCGGGCGTGCCGCCGGGGCCGGGCCGGGTGCAGCGCGTCATGAAGCGTTCCGGCGCGGCGGCATCGAGATAGAGGTCCTCGCCCTGATACGGGGTGCCGTCGCGGAAGCTCATGATGATGAGGCCGTCGGGGCTCTCGAAGTGCTCGTCGGTCAGGTAGCGCCGGAAGATCGCGTTGATGCGGTCGACCGGCGGCAGCGTCCCGTCGGTCGGCGCGATGGTGACGAACAGCCGGTCGAGCGCGTTCGGCTCGTCGGCGAGCGTGGGCTTGGCGGCCGGGTCGGGCGGGCTCAACGCCGGCCACAGGAACGCGAGGTCGACCCGTTCCTGCGGGCCGGCGCGCTGCTGCAGCGGCTGGCGGATCGCCGCCGGCGGCACGTTGAACAGCTCGCCCGCGACGGTGATCGGCAGCGCCGGCGCATTGGGGGCGGCGGCGCCGGGCCAGCGCGGCCACAGCACGACGCCGACGAACCCGACCGCCATGAGCACAAGCGCGAGCGAGGCGACGAGCGGCACGCGCAGGCTGCCGCGGCGGCGGCCCGGGGACAGCGAACGGTGCGTGCTTTCAACAGTCCCGGCCATGGGCGTCCTCGCGCGAATCAAGGCGAGTATGCCATGGCCTCCGGCCGGGCAAGCGCCGGCGATCCGCGGCGGTCTTAACCCTTAATTAAGGATGTCCTGGGCGCGCGCCGGGTTTCTGGGATGGGTGCCGCATGTCGCCGGACGCCCTGGACTCGTTCTTGTCGCTTGCCCTCGGCTTCGCCGTTGCCGGGCTGGTGTCGGCCGTCTACCAGGCCGTCGCCGCGCGCCCGGCGAGCTTCCGGCTGCTGCACGTGGAGCCGCGCCCGGCCGCGCTCGCGGCGGTGCCGCTGCTGGTGTTCGCGGCCCCCTTCATCATCATGCGCAACACCGTCCGCGGACGCCGCATCGAGGGGCGCCCGTTCGAGTTCGTGATGCTGGCGACCGTCCTCGCCGGCATCTGGAGCATGATGTCGGGCACCGCGCTGATGGCGGCGCTGCGCGGCCTGGGTTTCTTCATCTGATTTCTCCGCCTCGCCAAGCAACAGCCGAAATGGCAAGGTCGCGTCCCTGAACAGGAGCGCGCGCATGGCGATCTACGAACTCGACGGCCAGAAGCCGGATCTGCCCGCGGACGAGCGCTATTGGGTGGCCGAGAGCGCGGCCGTCATCGGCACCGTGCGGCTCAAGCGCGACGCCAGCGTGTGGTACGGCGCCACGTTGCGCGGCGACAACGAATGGATCGAGCTCGGCGAAGGCTCGAACGTGCAGGAGAACTGCCTGCTGCACACCGACATCGGCTTCCCGCTCACCGTCGGGACGGGCTGCACCATCGGGCACGCGGTGATCTTGCACGGCTGCACCATCGCCGACAACAGCCTGATCGGCATGGGCGCGATCGTGCTCAACGGCGTGAAGATCGGCCGCAACAGCCTGGTCGGCGCCGGCGCGGTCGTCACCGAGAACAAGCATTTCCCCGACAACTCGCTGATCGTCGGCGCGCCGGCGCGCGTGGTGCGCCCGGTCGACGACAAGATCCTGCAGCTGATCGCCGAGTCGGCGCAGTTCTACGTCAACAACTGGCAGCGCTACCGCAAGGGACTGAAGAAGATCGGGTGACGGAAGAACAGATGTCGGATGACAGAGGTCGGATTGTCAGACAGGAACAATCTCTAACATCCGACCTCTGACCTGTGACATCTGACCTCCGACATCTGACATCCGATATCCGTCATCTGCCATCCGCCCCCCAAAAAAGGTGCGGCCGGCCTTGGGGGAGGCCGGCCGCCGCGGACCCGGTCTGGGGACGGGGAGGGGTGGGGACGTGACCGGGTGCGCGTGTTCCTTGCTCGTTTGCGTCAGTACGAGGATGCGGTTGCCGCGGCGGGGCGCTGATCGCCGAGCGAAATCCAGACATTTTGGTTCGACTGCGACTGCCGCTTGACGAAGCGGTAGCCGGTGTCCGACCACAGCACGATCGCCTCGTTCTGGTTGTCGAGGATGAACTCGCCGCGGTCAGTCTTCACTGTGAGCACGGCGTGGCCGTCGCCTTTCTTGTCGCGCACGACGGTGATCAGCAGGGCCTCGCGCGGCCAGCCGGCGTCCATCAGGGTGCGCCGCTTGAGCAGCACGTAGTCCTCGCAGTCGCCGTAGCCGTCGTCCGGGTAGGTCCACTTCTCGACGACGCCGTAATGATCGATGTCGGTCATCGGCTTGATCGTCTCGTTGATCCGCTTGTTGATGCGCACGAGGTCTTTCCACGCCTTGGCGGAGAGGACGACGTCGCGCGGCATGGTCGGCGCGGCGTCGCATTCCTGCGGCCGCTCGGCGCAGAACTGGACCCAGCCGATCGGCGGGCGCGCCTGCTCGCCCGTCGTCAGGAACGCCAGCTCGTTGGCTGCGTGGGCGTGCGTGGAGGCGATCGTCAGGGCGGCGGCAAGCCACCCGTGCCTCAGCATTCGCCAGTAACCGGAACTCATTTGTGACCCCTCCCGTCTTCTTGGGGTCACGTTTCCCACAAAGATTTTGAGTTGCCGCTAAGTTGCGCAAGTCTATTTGAATAGAAGGCAAGTAAAACAAGAAGTGAATGCTTCTAAATATGTCGGACAATTTGATTAAAATGCCGGATAATCTAAATTGAATAAAATTTTACACATCGGAACGCCGGCGTGTGCGAGGCCAAGCGGATGCGCAATGCGCAAGGCAAAGCCGGCGCATCGCCGGGCGCACCGGGATCCGCTTTGGTCGTTGTGCTGGAGGTTGCGTGCCGGCGCGGCTGCCGGACCGGAGCCCGGCGTCGTCGTCGTCGGCAGGAGCGGGGAGGCGGCCGCGTTTACGGTCCGGTGACGTTCTCTTCGAGAAAATCCGGATGCTGCAGGCGGGTGAACTCGACGGCAAAGCCGTCGTCGCTCACGCGCACGACGCGCCCCTGGGTCTTGCCGAGCCAGATCAGCGCGCCGACCGGCGGCTTGGTCTCGCTCGTCACCGAGGCGCCCGACAGCGACATGTCGATGATCCGGCAGACCACCGAGATGCCGTTGGGCATCACCAGGGTGGTGCGCGGATTGCGCGGGACGATGCGCTCGTGGCGCCGGTCCTCGGGCAGGCCGAGAATGTGCCGGTTGGCAAGCCAGGTGAGCTGGGCGGCGAGCTTGTCGCGCTTGCGCGAGGTCGCCGCGATCGTCATGGCGAAGCCGGTCGGATAGACGCGAACGATAGTGCCTTCAAGCCGGCCGAGGTGGTCCACATAGGCGACCACCCGTTCGCCCGCCTTGCCGGCGACCGGCGCCACCAGCGCCATGCCGCCCGGCGACATGTCCTGGACCTGGCAGGGATACTCGCGGCGATCGGCCAGCATGTAGCGGCCGAGCAGGTTGACCCGAACGCGCTGAAACCTGCGGCGCTCGTCCGCCTGCGGCAACACGTCGAGGATTTTCTGCAGCACCGACATGACGCGGCGGCCTTCTCGCCGAAGTCCCCATTCGGAGGCCGAGACTATGCACGCATAGTTAAGGGGCCGTTAGCCGCCGCGCCGTTCGCGGTTGCGCGTGTGGTAATTTCTATGACCGGCCGCCGTCGTAGACGACGAAGCCGTGCCGCGGCTGCTCGCGGGCGAGCGCCGCGACCAGGCGCGAGGGCGCCGCCGGCGCGAGGACGGCGGGGCCCAGGTGGCGCAGGCTGCCGAGCGACAGGAGATCGAGGCGGCTCGCCCCGAGCCAGAACGGAACCGCCACGGGTGCCAGCACGCCGAGCATGCGCCGGCCCGGCCGCCCGCGGTGGCGCAGCGGCAGCAGCAGCAGTTCGAGGTCGGCGGAAAAGCCTTCCGGGGTCCGGCCGCGCGCGCCGGCGATCACCCCGATCTCTTCCTCGCCGACGATGGCGAGCAGGCGGCACACCAGCGACTGGTGTGCGGCTTCCCACAGCGCCGCAAAGGCCTCGTCCTTCAGCTCGCGCCCGAACAGCGCGCACATGCGGGTGCCGGCCAGGCGAAAGCGCAGGTCGGCGGCGGACTCGCTGCCGAGGATGAACGTGTCGCCGAGCGATTTGCGGATGACGGCGGGCTCGATGTCGCCGCGCTCGGGCAGCGCGCGCGCGCCGCGCCGCTCGTTCCAATGGGCGAACAGCTCCCGGCTCGATGAATGCTTCATCCTCGACCCCTGTCGGCGGCGCCGGTTGCGACGGCCCGCTGTCTCCAATCGGGACACGGGCGCAACCAAAACGAGCGCAGCGGACCACCCCGAGCACGCCGCATGCCGCGCCGGTTGTGCCGGCGCGGTCGGGGCGCGATCCGACCGTTAGGGTTAAACGAGGGTTGACGTTGGCGGCCGGGCCAGGCGCGGCTAGAGTCGGGGTCGATCCACGTGGTTCGCCGATCACCCGGCGAACGGCAACGACGGGGAGGGGTGGGGCGTGCGGCGTTCGCGCGCCCTTTTTTTATTTTCCGCCGGTCAAATTGCCCGCTTGCCCCGGGACGGCCCCGCGGCCTATCTCAGCGGGGCGCAACCCCGGGATTCCCCCATCCAGCGCCGCCCCGGACGCCCATCGCACTCGCGCGACGGGGAACCCGGGCTTGCCCTCCGAACGAGGACTGTTCTTGAGCGCCCGATCGGAACCCCTATTCAACGTCCCGCGCGTCGTCACCGCGATGCTCGGGCTCCTCATCGTCGTGCATCTGGCGCGCGAGTTTCTGCTGTCCGAGGATCAGAATATCGAGTTTCTGTTGCTGTTCGCGTTCATTCCGGTGCGCTACGACCCGACCGTGCTCGCCATGGGCCCGCTGCCGGGAGGGTTTGCGGCGCAGATATGGACGTTCGTCACCTACGCGCTGATCCACGGCGATTTTCTCCATCTCGGCATCAACGGCGTGTGGCTGCTCGCCTTTGGGTCGCCGATCGCGCGCCGGTTCGGGACGCTGCGCTTCCTCGCGTTTTCCGCCCTCACGGCGGCGGCGGGCGCCGCCGCGCATCTGGCGACCCACCTGGGCGATCTGCAGCCGTTGGTCGGAGCATCCGCCGCCATCTCCGGCTACATGGCCGCGTCCATGCGCTTCGTGTTCCAGCGCGGCGGCCCGCTCCACCTGTTGCGCGAAAGCGACGCGGATGCCTATCGGGTTCCCGCCCTCCCGCTCGCCGCGGCGCTGCGCGAACGGCGCATTCTCGTGTTCCTGGCCGCCTGGTTCGGCCTCAACGCGCTGTTCGCCTTCACGGCGGCACCGATCGTCGGCGCCGGCCAGGTGATCGCCTGGCAGGCGCATATCGGCGGGTTCCTCGCCGGCCTGCTCGCCTTTGCGGCCTTCGACCCGGTGGCGGGGGATAGGGCGAGTAGCGAGGTAGCGAATAGCGAATAGAGGGCTCGTGTGCGGCTTACTTCCTATTCGCTATTCGCTATTCGCTATTCGCACCTTCGTCAGACCTACTTCCGGCCGCGATCATTTCCTCGCTGCGCTGCAGCATGCATGTCAACCATGCAACACCGCCCTTGCGGCGGGGGCGCGCCAGTCTCATGATGAGCGATCGGCGCCAGTACCGAACGTGCGGGTTCGAGCGGCGCACTCGGGTCGGCATGACTTAAGTCGACATGCTCAAGTCGACGTAACTCAAGTCGGCATCTCGGGCGACGCATCTGACGCGCGGCATCGGTACATGGACCGTCCGGAAACACGGAGGGTGCCATGACCGTCAAGGCAATTTTGTCGCGTAAAGGCAGCGACGTGCTCACGATCGAGCCGACCGCCACGCTTGCGGCCGCGGTCGAGCTCCTCGCCGCGCGCAAGATCGGCGCGGTCGTCATCACCGGCCCCGAGCGCCAGGTGATCGGGATCCTGTCCGAGCGGGACATCGTGCGCGCATTTGCGGCGAGCGGCGCGGCGGCGCTCGATCAGCAAGTCGGCCAGGTGATGACCCGCAAGGTGATGACCTGCACCGAGGCGGAGACCGTGGCGAGCCTGATGGAGCGGATGACCCAGGGCAAGTTCCGCCATCTGCCGGTGGTGGAGCGCGGCCGCCTCGTCGGCATCGTGTCGATCGGCGACATCGTCAAGCACCGGCTCGGCGAGATGGAGAACGAGTCCTCGGCGCTGCGCGAGTACATCCTGACGGCGTAGACGGATGACGGATGTCAGATGACGGATGTCAGACGATGACGGACTGAACAACTACTTCTGCTATCCGACATCCGACATCTGACATCCGACATCTGACATCCGTCATCTGCCGTCAGGTGAGCGCCTCGATCGCCTCGAGGAGCGGCTCGATCGCCCGCTCCGCCGCCTCCGCGCCGAGCGCGACGGCCTCGTCGGCGCGGTGGAAGTCGAACAGGCCGATGCGGCCGACGCGCGGCGCAATGAGGACGTCGGGCGGATCGCCGGCGAGCCGCGCCCGCGTGATGCGATCCTGCATGATGTTGAAGGCCTCGCTCATCACGGTCAAAAGGCCGGGACTGCCGGGCGCGCCGAGAACCTGCCGCTTGACGTCGCGCTCGGTGCCCAGCATGCGGCGCAGCCCGCGCCGTTGGGCGAGCCCGCCGACCAGCGCATCGTTCTCGTCCGATCCGTGGCTGGCGATGGTTGCGCCGCGGCCGAACAGCTCGGCGTTGACGTTGACCGCGATGACGAGCCGCGCGCCGAGCGCGCGGGCCGCCGCGACCGGCACCGGATTGACCAGCGCGCCGTCGACCAGCCAGCGGCCGCCGACCCTTGTCGGCGCAAAGATTCCGGGAAGCGTGTAGGACGCGCGCAACGCGTCGGCGAGCCGTCCGCGCGTCAGCCAAATCTCATGGCCGGTGCCGATCTCGGTCGCGATGGCGGCGAAGCGCACCGGCAGGTCTTCGATCGCCGTGTCGCCGAGCGCCTGGGTGAGCCGGGTGGCCAGGCGGCCGCCGGTGATCAGGCCGGATCCGGCCAGGCTGACGTCGAGATACCCCAGCACCCGGCGCGGGGAGAGCGAGCGGGCCCACGTCTCCAGCACGTCGAGACGGTCGGTGGCGAGCGCGCCGCCGACGACGGCGCCGATCGAGGTGCCGCAAATGACGTCCGGCTTGAGCCCCTTGGCAAGGAGGGTGCGGATCACCCCGATATGGGCAAACCCGCGCGCGGCTCCGCCGCCGAGCGCCAGCCCTATGGTGGGACGGCCTTTCGACGCGGACGCCTGATTGTCGGTGCCGGCGGCGCGGTCCTGCGTCCGTCCGTTGGACTTGAGAAACTCGAGCAACGCGAGATCCTCCTGACGGGAAAATCTATGATGGCGGAGGACGGCCGCGCCGATGGCGTGGCGCTCAGCCGGTTCGCCGGCCGCCCGCCGCGGCGCGCGGCGGGGACACGTGCGCCACCTCGGGCCGCACGATCGAAAAGACCGCCTCGACCACCGCATATTCGTTGTAGCCGCAGCGGGCGATCGGCTTCATGGCCGCGGTGTCGAGCAGGCCGTTGGCGATGAAGCGGTCGTCGATATGGACGCCGACCACCTGGCCGAACGCCACGTGGCGGTCGATCGGGCGGCCGTCGAGATCGTGCAGCGTGACGGTCTGCAGCCATTTGCACTCGAGCGCGCACGGCGCCTCGGCCACGCGCGGCGGCTTGACCAGCCGCGACGGCGCCGGCGTCAAGCCGCCCTCGCGCATCTCGTCGACCCCGCGCGGGAACGGCGCCGAGGTGAGGTTCATCGCGTCGCGCAAATCCCAGGTCGCGAGGTTGCACACGAACTCGCGGGTTTCCTCCACCAATGCCAGCGAGTCTTTGCGGCCCTCGCTGGAAAAGCACACGATCGGCGGCCGGGTGGAAACGGCGTTGAAGTACGAATAGGGCGCGAGGTTGACCTCGCCGCGCGCGCTCAGCGAGGTGATCCAGCCAATCGGACGCGGGGCGATGATCGCCTTGAACGGATCGTGCGGCAGGCCGTGGTCGTTGCTGCGGGTGCTGTAGAACATCCTGTCCTCGGCGTCAGGGGGAGAAGTGCTTGACGATGGCGGCGAGCGGCGGCCGGTCGCGGTCTTCGCTCCCGCGCGCGGGGCGGCCGATGTGGACGAAGCCGGCGATGCGCTCATGTGGGGCGAGGCCGAGCGCGTCGAGCACGCGCCGGTCATAGGCATACCATTCGGTGATCCAGCTCGCCGCAAACCCCATGGCGTGCGCCGCGTGCACCAGGTTCATGGCCGCGGCGCCGGCGGAGAGCACCTGCTCCCATTCGGGGATTTTCACGTGCGGGGCGGCGCGGCTGACGACCGCGACCACCAGCGGCGCGCGCGCCAGCCGCCGGCGCTCGAACTCGACCTGTTCGGCGGTGGCCTCCTTATGGTCGGCCTTGAACGTCGACGCGATCGTGGCTCCGGCCGCAAGGCGCGCGTCGCCTTCGAACACCACGAACCGCCAGGGCGCGAGCTTGCCGTGGTCGGGCACCCGCGAGGCCACGGTCAGGAGGGTTTCGAGCTCGGCCGCGGACGGCCCGGGGCCGGCGAGATCCATGGGCTTGATCGAGCGGCGGGTCTTGAGCAGGTCGAGGGCTTCGGGCATTCGCTGACTCTGCGATACGGCGGGCGGAACGGGCTCTAACATAGCAGAGACAGCCATGACAAACGCGCGGGACGGCTTGAAATCGCCCAATTTTGGCCGCTTAAGCAATGCGATGGGGACGTGGGCAGCAGTCCGGGGGCCGGGGCTCCGCCGCTTGGCAATGGTGGCGCTCGCCGCGAGCTTGGCCGCAGGCTTTGCGGCCGTGCCGCAGCGGGCCGTGGCGCAGGGCGCCGACGTCTTCGCGCCGCCGCGCCCCCCCGCCGACATTCCGAACCCGCCGCTCCCCGCGACCCCGCCGGGCACCAGCGTCGGCCAGCCCACCTCGCTGTTGCCCCAGGCTCCGCTGCCGGCCTCCCCGCCGCCTGCCGCGGCCGCCCCGCCGGTCCAGGCCGCTCCGCCCGGGCCGCCCAGCCAGGTCGCCCTCGCGGTCAGCGCGCGCTTCGGCCGCGACCCGCCGCCCATCAACGGCGGCTTGCTGTGGCGGGTCTATCCCGACAAGCCCGACCCGGGCGGCGCGTTCCGCCTGCTCAAGGAGGACCGTACCGCAACCCCGACCTTCAACCTGCCGCCGGGCGGCTACGTCGTCCACGTCACGTTCGGTCTCGCCAACGCGGTCAAGCGCGTGCAGCTGCGCGCCGAGGCGGTGCATGAAGTCTTCGAGATCACGGCGGGCGGCGCGCGGTTCGAGGGGCGCGTCGGCGACAGCAAGATTCCGGCGGGGCAGATCACCTTCGACGTCTATCCGGGCAGCCAGTTCGAGACTGGCGACAAGCGGCGCGTGGCGCAGGAGGTGGCGACCGGCGACGTCGTGCTGCTGCCGGAAGGGCCGTACTACGTGGTCTCGAATTACGGCGACGGCAACGCGGTGGTGCGCTCCGACATCCGCGTGCAGGCCGGCAAGCTCATCGACGTGACCGTCAACCACCGCGCGGCGGTCATCACCCTCAAGCTGGTGGGCGAGCGCGGCGGCGAGGCGCTCGCCAACACGTCGTGGACGGTGCTCACCCCGGGCGGCGACGTCATCAAGGAGGCGGTCGGCGCCTTCCCGCGCGTGATCCTCGCCGAAGGCGACTACGTCGTCATCGCCCGCAACGACGGCAAGGTCTACAACCGCAACTTCAAGGTCGAGCCCGGCTTCGACCGCGAGATCGAGGTGGTCGCGCAGTAGCGCTTCTGTCACGCCGCCCTGGGTCGGAGCGTCGGTATCTTGCTCACATCTTCTTTGCGCTCGGCATGCCACGTATCGTACGCGGCCTGCATGCGCACCCAAACCCCGGCGCCGTCTCCAAACAACTTGCCGAGCCTGACCGCCACGGCAGGAGAGACCGGTTTGCGCTCGCGCAAAATGTCATAAAGATGCTGGCGGGAAATACCGAGCAGCTGCGCGATCTCGGCCTTGGTCCTGCCCGTCGCCGGAATCACGTCCTCGCGCAGCAAAGCGCCGGGATGGGTCGGGCAGCGACCCGCGTTGCGTTTGGCGACACGAGCCATGACTGTCTCCTCAGTTAATGGGTAGGGTGGGCAAAGCCGCGGAACGCGGCGTGCCCACGTGGCTGCGCGTGGGCACGGCGCCCGACGGCGCCTTTGCCCACCCTACGCCGCCTGCCTCATTCTCCGCAGGTCGGGCGGCACCGCCTCGTCGGCCAGCATCGCCAACGCTTGCTCCAGCGGCACCACCGTCTGCCCCTGGCTGCCGAGGCGGCGGATCGACACGGCGCGGTCGGCGGCTTCCTTCTTGCCGACCACGAGGAGCGCCGGGATTTTCGCCAGCGAGTGCTCGCGGACCTTGTAGTTGATCTTCTCGTTGCGGAGATCCGGCTCGACGCGAAGCCCCAGGCGCAGCGCGGCGGCGACCACCTCGCGGGCGTAGTCGTCGGCGTCCGACGTGATGGTGGCGACCACCGCCTGCACCGGGGAGAGCCACAGCGGCAGATGCCCGGCATAGTGCTCGATCAAAATGCCGGTGAAGCGCTCGAGCGAGCCGAACATGGCCCGGTGCAGCATCACCGGCGTCACCTTGTTTGAATGCTCGTCGATATAGAAGGCGCCGAGGCGCCCCGGCATGTTGAGGTCGACCTGCACGGTGCCGCACTGCCAGTCGCGCCCGATGGCGTCGCGCAGCACGTACTCGAGCTTGGGTCCGTAGAACGCGCCCTCGCCCTTGTTGAGCGTCCACGGGCGCTTGGCGGCGTCGAGCGCCTGCATCAGCGCGGCCTCCGCCTGGTCCCACACCGCGTCGGCGCCGATGCGCTTGTCCGGCCGGTCGGCGTACTTGATGGCGACGTCGGCAAAGCCGAAATCCTCGTAGATCGACAGGATGAGGTCGTTCATGGCGAGGCATTCGGCGGCGATCTGCGCGCCGGTGATGAACACGTGGGCGTCGTCCTGGGTGAAGGCGCGCACCCGCAGCAGGCCGTGCAGCGCGCCCGAGGGCTCGAACCGGTGCACCTTGCCGAACTCGGTGAGCTTGAACGGCAGGTCGCGGTAGGACTTCAGCCCGTTCTTGAAAATCTGGATGTGGCCGGGACAGTTCATCGGCTTGACCACGAACACGCGCTCGTCCTCCTCGCGCGGCTGGGTGAGGAACATCGCCTCGCGGAACGTCTCCATGTGGCCGGAGGCGACCCACAGGGAGGAATCCATGAGCTGCGGCGCGTTGACCTCTTGATAGCCGGCCGCGGTCTGGCGCCGGCGGATGTAGTCCTCCAGCATGCGGAACAGGGTCCAGCCCTTGGCATGCCAGAACACCGAGCCGGGCGCTTCTTCCTGGAAGTGGAACAAGTCCATCTCGCGGCCGAGGCGCCGATGGTCGCGCTTCTCCGCCTCCTCGATCTGCTTGAGATAGGCGTCGAGCTCGGCCTGGCTCGGCCACGCGGTGCCGTAGATGCGGGTGAGCATCGGGTTGCGCGAATCGCCGCGCCAATAGGCGCCGGCGACCTTCATCAGCTTGAACGCCGGGCCGACCTTGCCGGTCGAGGTCATGTGCGGGCCGCGGCACAGGTCGAACCAGTCGCCCTGCTTGTAGATGCGGATCGGATCTCCCGGCGGGATGGCGTCGACCAGCTCCACCTTGAACAGCTCGCCCTTGTCGCGGAATACCTGCTTGGTCTTCTCGCGGTCCCACACCTCCTTGGTGAACGGGCGGTCGCGCGCGATGATCTTGCGCATCTCCGCTTCGATCGCCGGAAAGTCCTCCGGCGTGAACGGCTGGTTGCGGAAGAAGTCGTAATAGAATCCGTTCTCGATCACCGGCCCGATGGTGACCTGGGTACCCGGCCACAGCGTCTGCACCGCTTCGGCGAGCACGTGCGCGGCGTCGTGACGGATCAATTCGAGCGCGCGCTTGTCTTCGCGGTTGAGAAACTCGATGCGGGCGTCGCGCGCGATCGGGTCGGCGAGATCGGCGACGGTGCCGTCGAGCGCCATGGCGACGGTGCGCTTGGCGAGCGAGGGCGAGATGCCCTTGGCGATTTCGAGGCCGGTGATGCGGTCGGGAAATTCCCGACGCGCCCCGTCGGGGAAGGTCAGGGTAACCATTGTGTTCTCCTGCTCACTCGCTGCCTACGAATGCAGGTAAGCGGTCGTTCATCGGAAGCGGTGTCTACATAAGCTGGCGCGGTCCGTCTACCACCCGCGCAATGGCCGGCCCGGCGCGCCCGGACGCCATGGCGCGGTCTTCGGGCACAAATGTGAGCTACTTCACTTGCATCCGCCGGGGCGCGGAGTCACGCTGCCCGCTTCGGTAGCCGAGGGCCCCGATGCACGCAATCGACAGGAGCATGAAAATCCGGATCGGCGTCATGGTCGCGATCTTTGCGGCCGCGTCGGGCTGCATGCTGATCGTGCTGCGCACCATCGTTTCCTCCGGTCCGCCGACCGCCGCGGTGCGCGCCGAGCGCCAGCCCGCCGTGGGGGCGCCGCCGTTCCGGATGGCGGCCGCCGGGCGCCATGCGAACGCGATCGCGCGCGCCAAGACCATTCCCGCCGAGCAGCACGACCCGGTCAAGCAGCAATTCCGTCCGGCGATCGTCAAGATCAGCAGGCCAAGCACGATGTGGGTCGGCCACGCGGGGCGGCTTACCCTCTCGATCGAGCCGAGCGATGCCACGTCCGGCGCGCTGTCGCTTCCGCGCACGATGGACCGGCTCGTCCCGATCAGCACCGACGTCGCGGGAGACCAGACGATCAGCGCGTTTCGGACCCTGGTCAGCGGGACGATGACGGCCCAGCTCTATGAACCGTCCACGGACGTCACCTATGCGTCGCACGAGGACAAGATGCTGGCGGTGCCGCCGGCCGGAGTGCGATGGATATGGGACGTGCCGGTGTCGGAACCGGGTGCGCGGGCGCTGGAGTTTGAGCTTCTCGGCAACGTCAAGATCGAGGCGGCGGCGGAACCTTGGCCGATCGGGACGCTCGCCCTGCAGATACCCGTCGAGATGACGTGGCCGCAACGGGCCAAATACTATCTCACGGAAATCGGAACGCTCGGGCAGGGCCTGCTGGTGGTCGTGAGCGGGATCGTCACCCTCGTCGGGGCGTGGCCGGTGCTGCGCAAAGTGTTGCCCGCATCGAGTCGCCGCAAGGACGCACCGGACGCGCAAGCGGCTACGTGAGCGGCGCTCCGCCGGCGTCGGCATTGGTGCCGCGCCAGCGCCCGTACCGCCACGGCAGGTACCAGCGCCAGGCCGGCGACCGCGCGGACGGCACGAAATCGAGCCCGGACGTGCCGAACGGATGGCAGCGGAGAAGCCGCGCCAGGGTCATCCATCCGCCGCCCCACAGGCCGAACCGCCCGAGCGCCTCTTCCGCATAAGCCGAGCAGGTCGGCAGGTGCCGGCAATGAAAGCCCACCAGCGGGGAGAGCGTGTAGCGGTAGAGCTTCACCAGGCCGGCGCCGGCGCGGCGCGGCGCCTGGCGGGCGGACTGGAGCAACGCGCTCACTGCGCCGCGGCCGCGGCCGGCGCGCGCCGCTTGCTCTCGATCTGGTCGATGGCGGACACGACCGCGTCGAAGGTCAGCATGGTCGAGGCGTGGCGCGCCTTGTAGTCGCGCACCGGCTCCAGCACCGCGATATCGGCCCATTTATCCACGGGCGGCGCGCCGTTTTCCTTGAGCATGCGCCGCATCGTTTCACGCAGGTTGCGCAGCTCCTGCGCCTTGGCGCCGACCACGTTGCGCGCCATGATCGAGGACGACGCTTGGCCGAGCGCGCACGCCTTCACCTCATGGGCGAAATCGGTGACCGTGTCCCCATCCATCTTCAGGTCGACGGTCACGGTCGATCCGCACAGCTTGGAATGGGCCGTCGCGCTCGCGTCGGGAGCGGGCAGCCGCCCGAGGCGGGGAATCGAGCCCGCAAGCTCCAGGATGCGGCGGTTGTAGATGTCGTTCAACATCGAGGCAGATGCCCGGAATTTGAAGTTGGGGCGGTTTGCCCGGGAGCTTGGACCCAATATATAGGGGCCAATGCGGCGCTGCGAGATGGGTTTCGGCGCCGAACGCGTGGTTTCGGGCGATTTGGGCCTGACTTGGCCGCGGTCGCCAGCTATGCATCTTGGGAATGCGGCGTCCGCCCGCCCGTCACGCAGTGGTGACGGCGCGGGGCGTATAAGCGACGCGGCCACCCGGTGACACTCCGGCCTGGGAGACCAGCGCCGGTCGAACGGAGAGACCGTCATGGACGCCATCGTCAAGTCGTTCCCCAAAGCGGGGCTGTCCGATCATGTCCGCGCGGCTCCCGAGCCGGCGGTGCCGCGGCCCTCGCGCGAGGAGGCAGCGGCGGCGGTGCGCACGCTCCTTGCGTTCGCCGGCGACGACCCGGATCGCGAGGGATTGCGCGACACGCCGCGGCGGGTGGTCAACGCCTATGAGGAGCTGTTTCGCGGCTACCGCGAGTGCCCGGCCGACGTGCTCGACCGCACGTTCTCGGAGATCGGCACCTACCACGATCTCGTGCTGATCCGCGACATCCCGTTCTACTCCCATTGCGAGCACCACATCGCGCCGTTCGTCGGCAAGGCGCATATCGGCTATGTGCCGGTCGAGCGCGTGGTCGGCCTCTCCAAGATCGCGCGCCTGATCGACGTCTATGCCCGCCGCCTGCAGACGCAGGAGCACCTGACCTCGCAAGTGGTCACCGCCATCGACGAGATCCTCAAGCCGCGCGGCGTCGCGGTGATGATGGAAGCCGAGCACATGTGCATGGCGATGCGCGGGGTGCAGAAGCCCGGCGTCTCCACCGTGACCACCCAGTTCACCGGCCTGTTCCGGGACGATCCGACCGAGCAGGTGCGGTTCCTCACCCTGGTGCGCGGGGCGTCCCGCTAGCGCGAGGCCTCCTTGCCCGACAATCCCGGTCCGTTCGCGCCGCGCGGCTCGACCGCCGAGGTCGAGGAAGGCCGCCTGCTGTCGCCGAAGTTCGACGCCGACGGGCTGGTGACCTGCGTCGCCACCGACGCCGGCAGCGGCGAGGTGCTGATGGTCGCGCACATGAACGCCGCGGCGCTCGCGCGCACGATCGAGACCGGCGAGGCCTGGTACTTCAGCCGCTCGCGGCAGGCGCTGTGGCGCAAGGGCGAGACCTCGGGGCACGTCCAGCGCGTCGTCGAGATGCGCATCGATTGCGACCAGGACGCGGTGTGGATCAGGGTCGAGCAGGTGGGCGCGGGCGCCTGCCACACCGGGCGGCGGTCGTGCTTCTACCGCGCCGTGCCGCTCGGCGCGCGCGTCGGCGCCGTCACGCTCGAGTTCCGCGACGCCGACAAATTGTTTGATCCGCAGGCGGTGTATCGCGGCAAATCGTAGGGTGGGTTAGCGCCGCGCAGCGGCGCGTAACCCGCCGCATCGCGCAACCGACCGAAGGCGGTGGGTTACGGCGCCGCAACGGTCGCGCACGGGTGAGGTCGCGCGCGGCGCCTAACCCACTCTACAAATTATTCGTCCGCGCCAGCAGGCGCCTGGCGCGCTCCAGGTGCGGGCGGTCGTACATCACCCCGTCGATGCCCACGACCCCGACGCCGGGCGCCGCCGCGAACGCGGCGAGCACCGCCTGCGCCTTGGCGATCTCGGCGGCTGACGGCGTGAACACCGCGTTGATCACGGCGACCTGTCCCGGATGGATCGCCAGCTTGCCGGTGAAGCCGTCGCGGCGCGCTTCCTCGGCCTCGCGCCGCAGGCCGTCGGTGTCGCGAAAGTCGACGAACACGGTGTCGAGCGCTTGTACCTTGGCGGCGGCCGCGGCGGCGACGCACAGGCTGCGCGCCAAGCGAAACGGCCCGGTGAAGCGTCCCTCCTCGTCGCGGTTGGTCTCGGCGCCGAGATCGGCCGAGAGGTCTTCCGCGCCCCAGGTCAGGGCGGAAAGGCGCGCGCTCGCGCCCGCGTAGGTGCCGGCGGCGAACAGGGCGGCGGCGGTCTCGGTGGCGATCGCCATGATG
>Ga0193751_1000959_pt1 | contig 19570 bp, 15 predicted proteins | sample L1c2metaG_FD_143050 | JGI IMG/M metagenome (GOLD analysis project Ga0193751, IMG submission 143050) | Soil microbial communities from a riparian zone of the East river system, Colorado, United States - L1c2 | ecosystem: Environmental > Terrestrial > Soil > Riparian zone | place: USA: East River... | reverse complement strand
TGAGCCGCCCACCGAGAAGACAGAAGTGCGCATTCTCTATACCCGACATGCCGTGTATTTCGGGGTCTATTGCCACGACTCCGAGCCTTCGCGGATCGTCGCGACCGAACTGCGCCGCGATGTCAGTCAAGACTTGGATGATCACTTCGAAATTCTCATCGATTCGAACCACAATCGCCGCGGCGCTTACGTGTTCGAGATCAATCCACTTGGTACTCAAAGCGATGGTCTCATCGTAGAAGAACAAGGCGCCAGCTCAGGCGCAGACTTCGACTCCGGATGGGATGGTGTCTGGACGTCGGAGGCACGCAAGGTTGCTGATGGGTGGACAGCAACGGTAGAAATTCCTTTCACGACGCTGAATTTTACTCATTCAATCAACGTCGTCTGGGGCTTGAATTTCAAACGCTTCATTCGGCGAAACAACGAGGAAGATTTGTGGAGCGCTTACCGAAGAACTTTCGGAATCACGAAGGTCTCCGAGGCGGGAGAACTAAACGGCATCACGGACATCGGAAGCGGACGGCTATTCATCGTTAAACCTTACGGATTGGGGCGCTACGACAAGCAGACGGGACAGGATCCCAAATTTCCGTTGACGGGTGGGCTCGATGTCAAATATGGTTTAAGCTCGAAACTCCTCTTGAACCTCACGGGGAACACCGATTTTGCCGACACCGAAGTCGACCTTGAGCCTTTCAATCTGACACCGTTCAAAGTCTTTATCCCGGAGAAGCGCCAATTCTTCCTTGAAAACACAGGTGTCTTCAGTTTCGATATTGGCGACCAAGATCAATTGTTCTTCAGCCGCCAGATTGGGATTGATCCGATAACCGGCCAGCAAGTGCCTATCAATGGCGGAGCGAAACTGACTGGGTCGTTGGGTCGAATGGAGTTGGGCGTAATGGACGTGGACACTCGTTCTAGTGGTCCCAATCCCTACGCAAACTATGCTATCGCTAGGCTGAAAGAATCTTTATGGGCCGGTTCTTATATCGGGGTGATCGGGATCGATAAGCGATCAGGAAACGTACTGGACAGTTTTAACCAGACGGGCGGTCTAGACACACGTCTCGTTTTCTTCAAGGATTGGTTTGTAGACGCCCATGCAGCGGGTACTCGATCGCCCGGAGTTCCGAGCGGAGCTAGCGATGTCGGCGCGTCTTTGTCCTATCGGTCGAACTGGCTGGACGGAATGATTGAGAGGAGAAAAATCGGTCCGAACTTCAACCCAGAGGTTGGCTTCATTGAACGTACGGATTCGAACGAAACGTATGGCGATCTAACCTTTAAAGTTAGACCGGGAATCGCGGGCGTTCGCGAGTTGCAATTCGAAGGGTTCATACTTCATGCCCCAGATACTCGTGGCGAGGTTTCCACTCAGGAATGGCAGGGGACTTTCCGTGCTGACTTTAACAACGGTGCTTACACCGACGACGATATCGCAGACGTTTTTACGCAGCGAATTACAACGCCTTTGCACATCTACAAAAATGTCTTCATCCCGAACGGGTTGTATCAGTTCGCCCGCCATCAGCTCACGTATGGATCCGGTCAGGATCGCCGGTTTACCTATAATTTCTTCGAACGCTTCGGCGGCTATTACGGCGGGTCCCTGAACGAATTTCGTGCGCAAGCCAATTACCGGGCGACCGAGAAGTTTTCGATCTCCGCTTCCGAGACATGGGATCGTTTTAGTTTGCCCCTGTTGAACGGGAAGTTTTCGGTAGCGTTGGCTAGCTTACAGGCAAATTATTCCTTTACTCGTTTGTTGACTTTCACAAGTCTCATTCAGATGGATACGTCGAACACGCAGGCGGTGAGCGCCAATTTTCGCTTAAGATACAACTACCGACCCGACAGCGACCTTTACATCATCTACAACGTCGGGACGCAATTCGCCAGTATTGCCCCGGCGAATCCTCCTCAAGTTCGTGAGACCCGTTTTGCGGTGAAATACACATATTCCTTCTCTCCATGAGCGACAGATCGTTTGACTGGTTTGACTTAAGGCGATGGAACAGGGCATTCGCCGAAATAGGTAGAGCTATATTTCAGGAACCCCCAAAGCCGAGCAACCCGCTGTGTTCGATTGACTGCAGTCAATCATCAAGGGAACACAAGATTTCCGGTCTTCTTGTTAAGCAGAGAGTAGACATTTCTCCTGTAAGTTATTGATTTGGCGTCCCCGACGGGATTTGAACCCGTGTTACCGCCGTGAAAGCGCGGATCTATTGGATCACGTAGTAATTACAAGGCAGCGGTCGCACTGCAATGCCTCGTAAGGAACGGCTAAGAAGGCGAAGGAACAATCTCAACTTGTACCGTTCTTGTACCGCGAGTTTGAACCATAAATTCGAACGACGTAACAAACGATGATTCAATCCCGCCGATTCTGCGACTGGTCGACGGGCAAATGCCATCCTCGGTATATCGCCATAACTCGCAGCCAGAAGCAAAGTAGTGCGCCCGCGGTTAACATCACAAAAGCCGGGTAATGCAAATCATATCCGATCACCACTACGACGCCAGCGGCTAGCGCAGCAACAGCATAAATATCCGCCTGCAGCACCGTCGGCGTTTGATTGACAAGCACATCGCGCAATATGCCGCCACCAATCCCGGTTAGCACTCCCATAAGAATCGCCATCACCGGATTGAGCTCCGCGATGAGCGCCTTTTGTGTGCCGGCGACGGCAAACAGGCCGAGTCCCGCGGCGTCGAATAACAACACCAGCCTGCGACGTTTATCGATGTCCGGATACCAGAAGAACGTCACCAATCCTGCCAGAAGAGAGACCCCGAGATAGCGCCAGTCGCTGATGGCCGCGGGTGGCACCGCGCCAATCAGCACATCGCGCGTGATCCCGCCGGCATTACCGGCCGCGAACGAGAGTGCCATTAGACCGAACAGATCGAACCGGCTTTTGACACCCGCTGCCGCACCGCTGAGTGCGAAAACGAATGTGCCAAGCAGATCCACCGCATCCAGAAAAGGACCGGCTAGTTGATGCCCGTGCATCAGGATGCTGTTCACGAGGCCAGCCATGCATGCGCCGCAACAACCAGGGCCTTCACACCGGTCTCCAGAGTTGGGTGGATCACCGGTGCAAAGCGTGGATTGTGGCTGGTCGGCAGCGAATTGAGCGTGCCATCCTTCTTCGCCTTGTCATATACCTCAGGATCATCACCGCCAAAGAACCCAGAACACCGCCGGAGCGTGCCACTCCGCTCCAAAGCATCCGAAATCCTCGCTCGCCATCGTAGGTTTCGTTTGCTCTACGGAGCCATCAGGAAAATTTTGGCGAAACGCGTCAACGACCTTCTCTGTCGCATCCACATCGTTTGTTACCAATGAATACCGGTCCAGTGGAGTGATCTCCGGTAGCCTCGGCGCACCTGAAGCTGCTGCTTCGGCATTCACAATTCGTTCAATCGCAGCGAGCACATGTTTGCGAACCCCCTCATCAAAGGTGCGCACGTTTAACTTGATAATCGCGTCGTCAGGAATAACGTTCTCTTTCGTGCCCGCCTGCAGCGCCCCAATCGTCACCACGGCGGAATCTGTGGGAGCGACTTCTCGCGAGACGATGGTTTGCAGCCTCATGACCGTCGAGGCGGCCATGACAACGGGGTCAATGCTGGCCTCTGGCATCGAACCATGCGCACCACGCCCAAACAAACGAATTTGCAGGCTGTCAGCAGCGGAGGTCACAACCCCTGTACGCCAATCGAGGTGCCCAGACGGCAAGCTCATGACGTGTTGCCCGAGTACGACATCGGGCTTCGTAAACCGTTTGAAGAGCCCGTCGTCAATCATGGCTTGAGCGCCCTGTGCCGTCTCCTCCCCTGGTTGAAAGACTGGCATCAACGTTCCGTGCCAGCTATCGCGGCTTTTGGCAAAGAGCGAGGTAGCTCCAATCAAGCAGGCCACGTGCATGTCGTGCCCGCAGGAGTGCGCCACTGGCACCGTCTTGCCATCAGGGCCTGTCGCTGTAACTGTACTCGCATAGGGGAGACCAGTAGCTTCCTTGATGGGCAACGCATCCATGTCAGCGCGCAGCATTACGACTGGGCCGTCTCCGTTGCGCAATATACCGACAACTCCCGTCTTGCCGACTCCTGTGGTGACCTCAAAGCCGTTGGCCTTGAGATGATCCGCCGCAATCTGAGCGGTTCGTGTTTCGTGCATCGACAATTCGGGGTGGGCATGGATGTCTTTATAGACAGCCTCTAGTTCTGGAAGCAATGTGGCTAGACTTGCAAGGATCTCTGCCGGCTTCTTCTCGCTCATGAAAGTAGTCTCCTCAAAGTCAAATCGCCACAACATGAGTCGGGTAGCGAGCTAGTGACAAGTGCTGTTGTTAGCGTTGGGAATTGCTAGGAACGTAATGCTGGCGGGCGAGAACCTGATACGACCTGCGAGCGTTCGCTGACCCACGAATTCTGGAACGTCGCTATCGCTGTTCAGTTCAAGCGTCTTCCCGTTGAGCTGCACTGCTCTGTCTTGAAGTTGGTTGGCAGTCAGTGTGTAGCGTTCTGCCTCAGGGACCAATGTGATTTCATGGACTTGCCGTCCGTCGGCATTGATGACCAAGAGCGCGACGCCGCGGGGATGGTTCCGCAGACAGTGCGCATAAACATAAAGCTTCGGGGCTGGTTTTATCTGTGGATCGAGAACGGTCGCACCCATAAGGCGTCGCCAAACCAAAGCGGCCCAGTAATTCGGACGTGGTGCGAATGTACTTTCGTCTAACAGGCCGTAGTCGCTTGATGCCAGTGTGTTGTGCATAATCACTGTCACGCCACGCTGGGCGAGGGTTGCATGTTGAATAAGATATCGGAAGGTGTCCAGAAAAGTCGATGCCCAGGGGTTTCCTCCGCAGGCTGCATCGGCAGTTTCCGTAATCCAGAGTGATTTGCCCGGTTCGTACCTGTCTCGAAGGTCCGCGTAGAATGCGCCAATCTTTTCCGGTCGCGAGAGCCAGTCCTGAGAAAGTGCCGCTGCTGCCGTTGTTTGTGATGATGCGCCCATGCTTGCACACCGCTGCGAAGCAGCGGCATAGAGATGGTACGAAAAAACATCGAATACCGGACCGGCTGCGTGGAGCAGGTCTTCGGATTTCAGCACTCCGCCGCCCATTGGCATTGCGAACGGTCCCTCGCCAACTGAACCTGGACCGAGAAATAGTGTATCGGGCGCTGTTTTCCGAAGGAACGTACGGAAGACCGCAACGTCGCGGCCATAGCTTGCGGCATCGTATCCTTTCGGTGCGCCGCCCATCGCTGCATATGTCGGCTCATTCATGAATTCGCTTGCAGCGATTCGCCCTCCAGCGGACTTGGTGTATTCGAACAATTGCCGCGCCTGGTCTGAGGTCCATACGCTTTGGGCATCACGTGATCCTGGCCTCGTAGCCACCGATGTCACGATTTCGGCATTCACCGCATGAGAAAAATCGGCCACAGTGGTTGTGGCGAGCTCCCAACGGGCGCTCCAGGGGGCGGTCCCTTCAACAAATCAAAGCCAATTGCCCTCGACCAGAGGCCGTGGATTGTTATCCGAGGTAAAGTCAGGAGCACTTTCCTCAATCGAGCGGAAGTGTGCATTAACTCGGAACCCCAGCAAGAGCATTTTCCAGAATAGCGACCACCGCGCTTCCATGGCCTTCGAGAATCACTGAAATGGGAGTGCGGTCACCCAAGTCCGGATGAGCGCTGTTCAACCAGGCGAGGACGGTTTCGCGCTTGCCCAACATGTCGGATAGGATAACCAGAATTCGTTTGATCGTAGCGAGTGCGGGCTGCGCGGCAACCGAATCCGGAGTCTTATGTAGTGTTGTGTAGTTGATACCAAGTGCCACAGCGAGTTTAGCAAGAGGGACGGACAGGTAGTTTGCCACCGCTGCTGCATCTAACTGGCCGGTCGGGCCGTGAAGGTCGCTTAAAGGCACTTCAATGGACACTCGGCTCCTGCTCGGTTGTGTTTTTTGGGAAGCGACGATTTTCGAAGCACTCCCGGCTGTGGCACCAGACAAGGCCTTGCGATACCAAACGTGACGCAAGCAGCTGCGAACTCGAAATTGAAGCTCCACTTTATTAAAAGGCTTTGCCAGGAAGTCCGTTGCTTCAAGGGCAAGCGCCTCTTCCAGGATCGGGCTCGATTTTGGCGGTGCGAGGACGAGAATCGGTATGCTCGGCCCGGCCTGTCGAAGCATCTTGAGTTCGGCAAGTCCAGACCTGCTACCCTTAAGGTCATAGATGATCAGGTCTACAAACCGAAACTTCTCATCGTCTCTTTCAAAATGACCAGAGAACGTTTGAAGCTTGAACTTGCCTTCCAGGTCGCGCTCAAGGCCTTTCAAAACCTGTTTATCAGTGTCTGCAACAGCCAGGGTCGGCATACATCCTCCCGTCAGTAATCTACTTAAAATCCACAATTAGTATACCACAATTACGCCTTCATCATTCGCTTTATATTCGTCATGCCGAAGGATGGGATCGCGCGCGAAAACACAATCGTCAGATGCTGAATCGCCAGGCTCTCGCCCAGTACGTCAGTCGATGAAAACCCACAAAATCGCTGTACGTCGCCAGACTGCCACGCCACTTGCTGCCATCCTGTTGGAAACAACGATGCGAGCACCTTCCAATTGTCTTCGAGGATATTCATTCACCAAGAATAGTTCATCGAATACGACAAGCTGCTTCTTAAGTGCTTATGGCACGAAGCCCCCGTCGACCGTGTTCCACAATGGGCGAGATGAAACAAGAAAGGTTGTTGAGCTACAGAATCCAATAGAGAAAAAAGTGGAGATTGGCATCGTGAAAATCCGAGGCGCATAGAAGGAAAGACCGGCCCATGCGACAGCCGAGTGCCCCACCGCACGGCCAGCGCAGCCATCGTTCCACCTCCGAGCATTCTCGATGTCCGTCTCGGTCATCGACTCCCGCACAAATTCAAGCTGACTACTCAGGCGGACAGCGACAATTCCATCTGCTTTGGTGAGATGATCTGGTGCTCATATCTGCGGAGAAAGGACCGGGCGAATTCGTTTGCTAATCGTGAATCGTTGTCACTGCTCATGATCACACACGTTTTCAGACACAATGAGGTATCGGAGAGTGGCTTCACCACTACACCTTGGGCGCTAATGCCAACGGCGGGTTTCGTGAGAATGGCCACGCCAACGTGTTCAGATACCAAGTGAACCGCCTGTTCGACTGTGTGAATATCGTGCGCTCGCTTCGGAGCAATTCCTTCACGTTGGGCCGCGTCCATGATTGCTTCATAGATGATCGGATGAGCTCGCCGAGCAAACAGAATCCATTCGTCTCGTGCCAAATCTTGGAGCCTGATGTCTTCCTTTTGAGCAGCTGCGTGGGTCAGCGGGAGTGCTGCATAGAAGCGTGTTTGAGCGAATGCCGCAGCGGTGATCCGAGAGCTTTCCGGCGGTGCCGTCACCAATGCCAGATTCAGGTCGCCTGCCATGACGCTCCGGACCAACTCGCGTGAGAATTCGCTGATGAGCTGGATGCGGAGTTTGGGGTACATGGGCAGACGGATTGCAAGAATGGCCGAAATCCATGCTTGGTCGGCGTCGGGCGAGTGCCCAACAGTCAAAATGCTATCGTTGCCCTCGCGGGCTGCATGAACGGCACGGTCTATGTGCAAAAGCGCCAGACGAGCTTCTTCGACGAAGATGTGGCCCACTTCGGTGAGTTCCACATTTTTTTTGTTCTTTCGAATGAATAGCTGAAATCCATGCTGTCCTTCGACCTCATTGATTTGTTTGCTGAATCCAGATTGGGTGATGTGCAACCTGTCGGCGGCCCGAGTGAAATTCAGCTCCTCGGCCAAAACGAGGACTGCTTGCAGGTGACGTACCTCAACCCTAGGGAACACGGCTCCAAGTCCTTTTCGCCAAGTGGCAGAGATTGGTTGCTGCCCTACATCTAGTCAAGGAACGCGAAGGCCAAAAAAAGTATCAAAAAGAATTATTGGGGGCAGGTGGGTTGCGCTGTCGGCCGTACCAGAGCGCTTGACAGCCGTGGGTTTCGGATGGCACGCTCTTTCTCATCTGGCCATCTAATTATCAGTTGGGTTGAGGCCCTTCCAGATGTCCAGCCGCCAGGTGGGCCCAGAATGGGTTCTTTCAAGGTTTATCTCTCCCGTCGGAGCTGCCCAAGACGAGATCAGCGAATTGGTTGTAGTCGCGCGGCGACTTTGGCCGCGCATTCAGGTGCATGCGGGTAGAGAGCAGCCGGAGAAAAACTCTGATGAGGCGTTGGTTTTGGCCACGGAGGTATGGGAGGGCGTGTTGCAGTCTGTCGCGAAAACGGTCCAGCGAGCAAACCGGAAGAACTGGCGAGTAAAGAACACGGAAGCCTATCTTTTCGGTGCCTTCCACCACAGGTTCAATCGCGCTCTAAAAAAAGAGCGCCGACGACGAGAGATAATACAGCATTTCCCTTCTACGGGTGATCTGGAGCGCTTACGACAGGCCCATGATTCAAAAGTCGTGCTTGATTTGGAGCGATCGATCCAGGTCAACGAGGCCGTGCGGAGGATGGATGATTGGACTCGCAAGCTATGGGTTGCTCGGCAGTACGGATCTGTTGGCCTGGTATGACGTAACGCCATACAAAAAGCCGTCAGATTATGTATGGGCCACCAACGCCAACCGCGCTGGAGCCAAGCGTGGGAAACAGCCAGTCTGGCTGAGTGCGGTAATGCGCGACTACATTCAACCTGGAGCTCGAAAACTGGGAATCAACAAGAAGATGTCGTGGCATACATTTCGCCACACATTTTCTACGTTGCTCAAGGGCAACGGGGAGGATGTAAAGGTTGTACAGGAGCTGTTGCGGCACTCAACAGCAAAGATGACGTTGGACACCTACACTCAGGCCCTGAGTCCGCAGAAGCGAGCGGCGCAAAGCAAGGTAGTCGGCATGATCCGCTCGAAACCAAGTTGTACCGTCGTTGTACCGCGAGTTTCTGGGGAAATCCCGGTAACTCGTTGATTAGGTTTGGCGTCCCCGACGGGATTTGAACCCGTGTTACCGCCGTGAAAGGGCGATGTCCTAGGCCAGGCTAGACGACGGGGACGACTCTGAGGCAGGAGTGCCAGTGAACGTTTGATGTTAGCAGCCACCTAACTGAGTGTCAAAGAACTCACTGCAGCAGAATACGCCTTGACACATCGGCTCTGCGACCACGGCATCGAAAATCCGCCGCTGCCGCGCTACGGCAGAGTCCTCGCTGCGAATTACAATGGTGACGTGAGGCTCGACAGCCTCCGTCATGTATGTCTGATCCGCTATATCTGAGCCTGTGGTTTCCCGACTTCTCCGGTCCGGCCATGCTGCCTCACATGTTTGCGGTCTTGCAGCAGTTTCCTTTTTCGGCGCAGCGTCCCGGCATCACTTACGCCGCTGTGCAGCCTGTCTCCTGGAATGAAGCCAGCGTGCTCGAACGTCGCTTCTCGCCCGGCATCTCGCCTGAAGAAGCCGTGGTCGTAGCTGCCGATCTTATTCATGACGACTACGCTTACGTCTTTGATGCATATTGGGATCTTTGGACGCCAGATCAGAGTGGTCGCGAGTGGCTCCTAATTCCGAGCCTGGTTAAGTTCATCGTGCAGGGAGAAGAATTCGACGAAGGGACGTATCAGGAAACGGGACACATCGAAATCGATTTCGGCCTTGACTCGCTCTTCGTGCAGGAAAATATCGAACTCACTGAAGAAACCCAGGCCAAGATCCGCGACAACGTGGCAAAACTGGTCGAGTTCACCAAAAAGGCGGAGATGAATACGCGCGCTACCTCGCGCCGCTTGTGGTCGGAGTCGGAAGAGAGTCTTCCTCAGAAACTGATCGCGCGCCTGCAGAAAGTGCAATAAACCACAGAGGGCACAGGGACTCACAGAGATCGGGATTTACTGTGAACCTCCGTGCCCGCTGTGGTTGAAGGTTCTACTTCGTTCTTCCGCCCTCGACCTTGAGTGTCTCAACGGCCGCTGCCTGCGCCGCGGCCAGGCGTGCCGTCAGAACTCGGAACGGCGAGCACGAAACATAATTCAAACCGGTTCGATAACAGAATTCCACCGACGACGGCTCGCCGCCGTGCTCCCCGCAGATGCCTACTTTGAGCGTCGGCCGAGTTTTCCGCCCGCGTTCTGTCGCCATCTTCACCAGTTGTCCCACGCCCTCCTGATCGAGCGCGGCGAACGGATCCTGCTTCAGGATGCCCTCCGCCAAATACGTCGGAAGCACCTTGTTCACATCGTCTCGCGAAAAGCCGAACGTGGTCTGCGTGAGATCGTTCGTGCCGAAAGAGAAGAATTCCGCTTCTTTGGCGATCTCGTCCGCGACCAGCGCTGCGCGCGGCAACTCGATCATGGTGCCGACGATGTATTCGACCTTCGTTCCTTTCTCTTTGAATACTTCGTCCGCTACTCGCCGAACGATGGCGGCTTGGTTCGCCATTTCTTTGACCGTCGCAACCAGCGGAATCATCACTTCGGGAAGCACCTTCACGCCTTTTTTCGAGACCTCGACCGCCGCTTCGAAAATGGCCCGAGCTTGCATTTCCGTTATTTCTGGGTAGGTGATGCCAAGCCGGCAGCCGCGATGTCCAAGCATGGGATTAAACTCGTGCAACTGCTCCACTCGGGCCAGCAATGCGGGTAGAAGCTTCTTCAGATCGCCGACGCCTTTTGCGCCGTAGTCGGAATATCTCTCCACGAGCGCTTTCTTTTCTTTCGTGTCGGCGTGCGGAAGCGTGGCAATTTCCACCATCAGGTCCTCACGGCGGGGAAGAAACTCGTGCAGCGGCGGATCGAGCGTGCGGATCGTAACCGGCAAACCGTCCATCGCCTTGAAAACGCCCTCAAAGTCTTTACGCTGCAGCGGCAACAATTTCTTCAGCGCGGCGCGCCGGTCTTTCTCGTTATCCGCGAGAATCATCGCCCGCATGTGACGAATTTTATCTTCACCAAAGAACATATGCTCGGTGCGGCAGAGTCCGATTCCTTCCGCTCCGAACGCCCGCGCCTGAATGGCGTCGCGGGGAATATCCGCATTGGCCCGGACTTTCATTTTGCGATGCGGATCGGCCCACTGCATGAACTTCTGCAGCTCCGGATCGTCCGGCGAAGGATTCAGCGTGCCCAGCTTTCCTTTGATCACTCGGCCAGTGGTACCGTCTAGCGAGATCCAGTCTCCTTCTTTGAACGTCTGGCCCTTCACCCGCATCTGCCGAGATTTTTCGTTTACATCGATGTCCCCGGCGCCCGCGACGCAGCACTTGCCCATGCCGCGAGTCACAACGGCGGCGTGACTGGTCATGCCGCCGCGGGACGTGAGAATGCCCTTCGCCACTTCCATGCCGTGAATGTCTTCCGGCGTCGTTTCAGCGCGCACCAGAATCACAGGATTCTTCGTGGTGTCGTGTCCCGCCATCTTTACAGCTTCATCTGCAGTGAACACAATTCGGCCGACGGCCGCGCCGGGAGAAGCTGGCAACCCGGTCGCCAGAACTTCCACCTTCGTGCTCTTCTCATCGAGCCGCGGCACCAGGAAGTCATAAAGCTGATTCGGTTCGACGCGGAAGATCGCCTCTTCTTTCGTGATCAATCCCTCTTCCACCATCTGGATCGCCACCCGCACCGCAGCCAGCCCCGTGCGCTTGCCGTTGCGGGTCTGCAGCATGTAGAGCTTGCCATCCTGGATGGTGAACTCGAAATCCTGCATGTCTTTGTAATGCTTCTCCAGACGCGTGGTGATTTCGCGAAGCTGGTTGTAAACATCCGGCATGATCTTCTGCAGTTCGAGAATCGGAACCGGAGTGCGCACACCGGAGACCACATCCTCGCCCTGCGCGTTCATCAGAAATTCGCCGTAAAACTCTTTCGTGCCGGTTGCAGGATTGCGCGTGAAGCCGACGCCGGTGCCGCTGGTGTCGCCGAGGTTGCCATAAACCATTGCTTGCACATTGACCGCCGTGCCCAGCATGTCGTCAATATTATTGATGCGGCGATAGTGTTTGGCGCGATCGTTCTGCCATGAGCGGAAAACGGCGTCGCGCGCCATGACCAGTTGCTCGCGCGGGTCCTGCGGAAAGTCGCGCTTGGCATGCTTCTTGACGACCTTCTTGTACTCGACGATTACTTCCTGCAGCGCCTTGGCATCGAGATCGGTGTCGAGCTTGGTTTTTTTCTGCTTCTTCTTAGCGTCGAACACTTCGTCGAACGCCGACTTCTCGATGTCGAGCACCACGTTGCCGAACATCTGAATCAGCCGTCGGTAAGAGTCGGCCGCGAACCGCGGATTGTTGCTGCGCTTGGCCAGCGCCTCGACGCTCTTGTCGTTCAGGCCAAGGTTGAGAATCGTGTCCATCATCCCCGGCATGGAGAACTTCGCGCCCGAGCGCACGCTCACCAACAGCGGATTCTCGCCCGTCCCCAGCTTCTGACCCTGCAGTGCTTCCAGCTTCGCCAGGGCCTCGTCCATCTGGCGGTCAACTTCGTTCGACACGGCGCCGGTCCGCATGTACTCGCGGCAGGCTTCTGTCTGAATCGTGAAGCCCGGAGGCACGGGCAGCCCCGCATTTGTCATCTCGGCCAGCCCTGCGCCCTTGCCGCCGAGCACGTCCTTCATCTTGCCGTTGCCGTCGGCCTTGCCGCCGCCGAACGAGTAAACGTACTGGGTTGCGGCCTTCTTCTTGGTTTCCTGCGCTTCAACTTCGGGGAGAGTAATTGTCGCCATGTAAGAGTCCTTTTTTAAATTCAGATTTCGCTTAGCTTCGAGCCACGCCTGAATCAATATTTAACGGTTGCGCGAAAGCCACCAGCGCTCAACCGCTGAGCCCTAGAGGGGCGTCGCCCCGTAGGGACGGTTGAGCTTCTTACGCTCTTCCTTCCGTCACGATTTCCGAAAAATCCGCGATCGTGGAGAATTCTTTCAGCAAAGTGCGCAGCAGCGCCAGCCGATTTGCCCGTACTCGCTGATCCTCGACCATCACCATCACCTTGTCGAAGAATCGATCGACCGGCTCCCGAATCGTGGAGAGCAGCAACAAAGCCTCCAGGTATTCTTTGCGGCCGCGGTGCGCTTCAACCTGTGCGCCGGTTCGCTCCGTATATTCCATCAAAGTCTTTTCTTCCTCGGAAGATTCCGGCAAATATTCAAACCGTGCAGCCGGCTCAATTCCCTTCTCCGCCGCTTGCCTTAGTATATTCCGCATGCGCTTGCAAGCCGCGCCAATCGCCTGGAATTCCGGCATGTGTAGAACCTGTTTCACCGCCTCAGCCCGCTGCAGAGTGTCCACAATATCTTCGGCGTCCGATGCCAGCACCGCCTTCACCACATCATAAGCATACCCGCGAACATCCTTCAGGAAGAACTCCAGCCGCTCACGAAAGAATATTGCCACGGACCCGGAAAACTTTTCGTCCGCAACAAACTTCGCTTCCGCCTCAGAACCCTGATACCCCGCTCGCGCATCGCGCATGAGCTCGCCCAACCGCAACGGCAAACTCTTCTCGGCGATGACTTTGACGATCCCATTCGCCTGCCGCCGCAGCGCAAACGGATCCTTCGACCCGCTCGGGACCAACCCCAGCGCAAACATCCCGGCGATCGTGTCGGCCTTGTCGCCAATCGAAAGCACCGCGCCCTCGATCGACCGCGGCACAGCGTCGTCAGTCGACTCCGGCTTGTAGTGATCGTAAACCGCATCTGCAATGGCAAACCGCGTAGCTTCAGGCAAGCTCTCATCCAACTGCTGCGCCCGCGCGTATAACCCGCCCACAATTCCCTGCAGTTCGGTAAATTCCTTCACCAACTCGGTGGTCAGATCGGCCTTCGATAGGCACACAGCTTTATGGATCACGCCGGGCCGGACCGCCACTCCATTGCTTTTAAGGATCTCGCTCAACCAACTGCACAGACGCTGCACGCGCTGCGTTTTGTCGAAGTAACTTCCCAGATCTTTCTGGAAGGTCACATGCTTCAACGAATCCAGGCGCTCCAGCAGAGATTTCTTCTGATCGGTCTCCCAGAAAAACCGCGCGTCATTGAAGCGCGCGCGCAACACGCGCTCGTTTCCATGACGGATCAGTCCCTGCGGATCGCTATCGGTATTCAACACGGCCAGAAAATAAGGCGCCAGTTTGCCGCTGGCATCTTCCACGGCAAAATATTTCTGGTGATCGCGCATCACCGTCACCAGCACTTCTTCAGGAAGCGCAAGAAATTGCGGATCGAAAGCGCCAAGAATTGCCGACGGAAATTCCGTGAGATTTGTGACGGTGTCGAGCAGCGCTTTATCTTCACGCCAACGAGCGCCGGGAACGGTACGGGTCGCGGCATCGAGAGCTTTACGAATCTGGTGCTCGCGTTCAGAGCGTCCCAAGACTTTTGCTGCGCGTAGAGAATCGATATAGGCCGAACCGGCGCGCGGGATGGTCACCGCGCCGTCCGTTAGAATCCGATGCCCGCGCGTACTGTTTCCCGCGCGCATGCCGTCAAATTCCAGTGGAATCGTCTCCCCATCGAGCATCGCGACCAGCCAGCGCACGGGACGCACGAAGCGTTCGTTCGGTTTGCGCCAGTACATGTTCTTGGGCCAGTAAATTGTGGAGAGTTCTTTGGGCAGGCCCTCGGCAAGGATTTCCGCCGCGCTACGACCTTTTTTCGTCACTCTAGCCGCCAGGTACCCGCCCTTGGGAGTGGTGACTCTTTCGAGTTGCGCGACGTCCACGCCAGCTTTCTTCGCAAAGGCGTATGCCGCGGGCGTCGGCTGACCATCTTTATACGCCACGTTCACCGAAGGGCCGCTGACCTGCTCGGCGACGTCGGCCTGCGACGCCGCGATACCGGACGCGATCACCGCCAACCGCCGCGGCGTATCAAAATGCGTGACTTCGCCGCCAGACAGCCTTTCGCGGCTCAGCAGAGCCGCGACGCGCTCGCGCAACTCCGCGGACGCCTCGGCGATCATTCGCGCCGGAATCTCTTCGCACCCGATCTCTAGTAAAAAGTCTGGCATGCAGGAACTTTCTAACCATCCTAAGTTCTAGTGCGTAGTAGTGACCGCCATCCCACCGCACAACTTGTCATCCTGAGTGCAGCAGAATGATTCGACGAAGCGAATCGTTCTGCGGAGTCGAAGGATCCCTTTCACTTTCCCGATCCACCAACCTGTCCCAATTTTTCTCACTACGCACGAGTAAGAACATCCCGCAACCGCCGAGTTCGTCCCGCGAGTAGGGATCCTTCGACTGCGTGGAAACTCCGCTTCGCGAACTTTCCACTCCGCTCAGGATGACAAACCTTGCAATCGTTAGACAGCCGCCGGCGCCAACTTTTCTTTCTTCGATTTCTTTTCGCGGACAGGTTCGGGATCGTCGGACTTGGGGGGTGACTCTGTCTTCTGTTGGTCAACCCAGGCCTTCGCGATGCCCACCGCCAGCGCCCTCACGCGCGCGATCACGCCCACGCGCTCGGTCACTGAAATCGCCCCACGCGCATCGAGGATGTTGAACAGATGCGAGCATTTCAGACAAAGGTCATAAGCGGCGAGCACGGGAAAGCGTGCCTTATCGCAATCCGTATCTGGGTGCCCGGCTCTTGTTTCTCCGTCTTTTGGATTTTGATCTCTTGCCAGCACCGCATACTCCTCCAGCAAGGCCTTACACTCCGCTTCATACAACTCGAAATGCTTCCAAGCCTTCTCGACGTCCGCGTCCTCGAAGTTGTACACCGAAAACTGCAGCTCGTCAGCCAGTCGCACGTCACCATACTTCACTACGCTGCCTGTCGCGGGATCACGCGCCCACACGATGTCGTAAATCGAATCCACATCCTGCAGAAACGCGGCAATGCGCTCCAAGCCGTAGGTCAGCTCGGCGGAAATTGGAAACAGGTCCACGCCGCCGCACTGCTGGAAGTAGGTGAACTGCGTGATCTCGAGGCCGTCGAGCATGACCTGCCAGCCGACGCCCCACGCGCTGAGCGTGGGAGCCTCCCAGTTATCTTCTTCGAACCTGATGTCGTGCTGGCGCAGGTCAATCCCAATCGCGTTCAACGACTCCAGGTACAACTCCTGCACGTTCTCCGGTGGAGGCTTCAGGATCACCTGCAACTGCATGTGCTTGAACAGGCGGTTGGGATTCTCTCCATAGCGGCCGTCCGCGGGACGACGCGAAGGCTGCACATACGCGACTTTATAAGGCTTCGGGCCCAACACGCGCAAGAACGTCTCCGGCGCCATGGTCCCCGCCCCTACTTCGACGTCGTAAGGCTGCTGCAGCACACATCCGCGCTCCGCCCAGAATGTCTGCAAGCGCAGGACGAGTTCCTGAAACGTCAGCGGATTGGGAGAGGAGGATGGATTCACGGATTCAGCTCTTGGCTCTTAGCTTTTGGCCCTTAGCTTAAAACCCCAGGATGCCAGTGGTGGTTCGAACTACTACAGCGCAGCCGGAGCTGAGCAGGTTAATTAATGATTGTAATGGAAGTGGATGGCAGCCGTCAGTAATCGAACCGAGTCGGCTTCTCCGAGCACGTGAAGCTGGTCGCTCGTCGCTCGTCCCCTGATAGGCCGTTGCCAAAGAAGTATCATGGCCGCGAATGGAAAAATCTACGCAGAAATCGACATTATGCAAGGTTATGTTCGCTGACAGAAATACCCCATAAATATTTCATCAGCAATAAGATACGAATCGAATTGGAGGAAAGGCATGAAAAATGCTCCCAAGACGACGAAGTCCGTCTCTGGATTGGTGTCCCTGATCTCCCTGTTCGAGGTTCTGCCATGTCTAAACGCCCGCTGATCTCTGCCAGCGTCCTTGCCTTAGCTGTTGGTGTCGCTTTTTTCCTATTCAGTTGTAGCGGCGGTTCACACTCCATGAGTTCCACCGCACCGGCCACCGTCAACCTTGCCGTCAGCGATCCCGCCACTTGCTCGGGACCGCAGGGGCCCTTCAGTCATATCTTTGTCACCATCACAGACGTCCAAATCAATGCCAGCTCCACCGCAGGAGACAACGATTCGGGCTGGATCGATCTCACTCCAAATCTCCAGCAGAATCCGAAACAAGTAGATCTGCTCGGACAAGCCAACAACCAGTGCTTTCTGGCTATGCTGGGTTCTGCAATCGAGCTTCAACCGGGAAGCTACCAGCAGATTCGTATCATGCTGGCGAGTGACGCAACTACTGTGAAGACCAACCTGTGCGGGAGCACAGCAAACTGTGTCACGCTGAGCAGCGATTCCTCCAATACACCGCAGCCACTAGTGCTGTCCAGCCAGTCGAAAACTGGACTCAAGATTCCATCTGGCCAGATTGCAGGTGGCCAGTTCGTAATCGCAGCGGGAGAAACCAAGGATTTGGATATCGACTTCGACGCGTGTGCCTCCATCGTGGCCCAGGGAAATGGCCAGTTCCGGCTGAAGCCGGTTCTGCATGCCGGCGAGGTCAGCCTGACTTCATCGTCAATTAACGGAAAAGTTGTAGATAGTGCGAGCGGCCAGCCAATAGCTGGCGGAAATACGGTTGTGGCACTGGAACAGAAAGATACTACTGGTATCGACCGCGTGATTATGGAGACGGTCGCAGACGCGAATGGAGCATTTGTTTTCTGCCCGGTTGCCGCCGGTACCTATGATGTTGTCGCGGTGGCCGTCAGCGGAACGCAAGTATCTTACGGAGCCACCGTGATCAACGGGGTGCAACCCGGTAATGCGTTGGGAACGGTGCCGCTCATCGCTCAAGCAGGAACCGACAAGTCTGCCGCATCGATCACTGGACAGATCACCACTAGCACGGGCACTGCGGGAACCGCCGCCGATATTGCGCTCTCTCTTCTGCAGCCAATTTCAGTGAACAGCACGACTGCGCTGGTGACGATTCCTCTGGCCGCGCAATCGGCAGCCACAGCGAGCTTGACGACCACAGCGACTGCGGTGTGTCCCGCGAAAACAGAATGCGCCAGCTACACTCTCTCGGTAGCGGCGGCGAATCCCAGCGTCGGCACATTCAGTGCGAGCGGAAATCAGCAGATTGCGCCCCCGGCCTCCGGAGCTGTGAACTACACCGTGGACGCCTTTGCTTCCGTGTGCGCTCCATCGGAAATGCGGACGAGTTCCACTACCAACAACACGAACTTAACGGTGGCTCCCGGAACCAGTGTGACCGCAGCGACGTTAGCGTTCACAGGTTGTCAGTAATTTCAGACGTAGCTGTCTTGCGGAGTGCCCCATTTCTCGCGTTCTTTGCGAGAAGTGGGGCTCTAACTCTGGCTTTAAAAAAGAGCGCTAAAACCCGCCCTTTTCCAGCATTCCCGCAGTGACCAGCTTTTTCTCAATATGCCTCTGCAAAATTTGAATCAGAAACTTTCGTAAGTCGGCGCCTTGCGACTTGGGCCATGGGATCCCTGCGAAACTTTCCACCGGGGCGCGAAACATCTGCGCGGCTAGCGTGCGCGACTCGCTTGAAATCTCCGATGATGCCAGGCGCTTGTCGTCGGGACACATCAGGCCATCGGCCAGCGCGTGAAAATAGGCGCGGCTGCCGTTGAGGCTGCGGCCGCAAACGATGCACTCCGTCAATTCAGGGAGGAAGCCGACCAGCCGCGTCAGCCACAATTCGAAGTAGGTAATCGGCATCCAAACCTCCGGGCCGGTGAGAACATGCAGCACGGAAAGCGTGAGGCGGAAGATGGCATCGTTAGCCTCGTGGTCGGGTAGCAATTCATCGAGCAATTCGGCGATGTGGCCGAGAGCTACGGCCCGCGGGTAACTGACCTCCGAGGCCATCGGCGACTCGATCACTTCGCAGGCATCAAGGCGGGTCAGTTCCTGCCGCTCACTCACGTCATAGAGCGCGCGCACATATGTCAGCGGCTCCAAAGCCCCACCGAAGCGCCGCTTCGACTTTTTCGCCGACCGCGCCACGCCACGGACCTTGCCCTCCGCACGCGTAAACAGCGTGACCAGCAGATCAGCCTCGCGCAGCGGATAGCTGCGCAGCACGATCGCTTCCGATTCTCGCAGGGCCATGGGAATTCGACGCGGAACGCTTGATTTTAGTGGAAGGCGCTTTTAGCCAACAGCTTTTAACAGGAATTGCAGAAAATCCCCACCCTTCGACAAGCTCAGGGCAGGCTTTCTCGCAAGAAACGCGAGAAATGGGGCACCCGGCCATTGTCCGTCCTGATTCTTCTTTCGATATACTTTCAGTAACGTGAAAAGAATCATTCCTGTTGTCATCATGATCTTCCTCGGCGTAACTCTCGGCCTTGCCGAGGAGACCTCTTTCAGCCGCGTCGCGGCACCCGACTCGAAAGGCAGACTCACCAAGGCAGTCCTGACTTTTAGCGACGACCACAAAGCAATCGAAGTGCAGCTGGTGAAGGGTCCGGCGGTGAGCATCCCTTACGATGAAGTCTACAAGTGTTCGTATGAGTACACCAAGAAGCACCGCGTCAACGAAGAGACAATCTTTACCGCCCCGGTGGGAGTGGGCGCAATTTTCATGTTGACAAGGCGAGGAGTCATTGG
>Ga0193751_1000958_pt1 | contig 19592 bp, 17 predicted proteins | sample L1c2metaG_FD_143050 | JGI IMG/M metagenome (GOLD analysis project Ga0193751, IMG submission 143050) | Soil microbial communities from a riparian zone of the East river system, Colorado, United States - L1c2 | ecosystem: Environmental > Terrestrial > Soil > Riparian zone | place: USA: East River... | reverse complement strand
CTGACCCGCGGAAGCCTTTGCCGCAAACGTTATTGCAGCTACCTGGATTCCCGCTTGCGCGGGAATGACGGCGCGTAAGCGGAGGCGTCATCCCCCGTGATGCCTGACCTGCGGAAGCCTTTGCCGCAAAGGTTATTGCAGCTACCTGGATTCCCGCTTGCGCGGGAATGACGGCGCATAAACGGATGCGTCATCCCCGCGAACGCGGGGATCCACCTTTGATTGCAGTCACTGAATTCCCGTTGGTGCGGGGATGACAGCGCGACGTAGACACGAAGCGCCGCCATAAAGCAGCGCTTCGCGTTCTTGCCGTGCGGCCTCCTACCGCTACTGAATCGTGATCTGCTTCGCGTTCGGCTTGACGATTTTAGGCAGCGTCAATTGCAGCACACCGTCGACATGCCTCGCTTGGGCGGCGTTGGCGTCAACTGCTTCGGGAAGCCGGATCGCGCGGCTCGCCTTTGCAAAGCTGCGCTCTTGCCACAGTGCCTTCCCTTGCGTCTCGTCGTCGTGGAATTCGGCGCCGATGGTGACGTCCCGATCTTCAACGGTGACTTCGATCTTGTCCTTGGGAATGCCGGGCAACTCGGCCTTGACGATGTACGCTTCCGGCGTTTCGACGACATCCAGCGCAATGGTGCGGTTGGGCGCGCTCGCGTCGCCGTTGCCCGAGCTAAACAGTGCGCCAAAATCCCGGCGAAGCGGGTTGTAGTAGTGAATAAGACTGGTCATTTCTGGTTCTCCATTCGGTCGGCGGCGTTCATTCGCCGCGCACACGGAGCTAGTTGGCGACGACGAAATGGATTTCAAGAGGCTTAAGCCGCATCGAACCCGAGACTCACGGGCGCGCGTCGAGCGATGGCGCGGATGTGCCGTCGTATGGCTCCTGTCTCGGAGAGGCGACGCTGATTGCCGCGAGGATGCCCTGCAACAGCGCGATCGGCGTCGGCGGACACCCGGGGATCTCGACATCGACGGCCAGGAGGTTCGCGACCCGCCCCAGGCTCGCGTAGCTTTCGCCAAAAATGCCGCCCGTGCAGCCGCAATCCCCGGCCGCGACAACCAGCTTCGGGTCGGGAATTGCCTCATAGGTGCGTTTGAGCGCGATGGCCATGTGCTTGGACACCGGTCCGGTGACGAGCAGCATATCGGCATGCCGCGGGCTCGCGACGAACTTGATGCCGAGCCCTTCGAGATTGTAGTAGGGGTTGCTCAGCGCGTGGATTTCCAGCTCGCAACCGTTGCAGGATCCGGCGTCGACGTGGCGTATGGTGAGCGCCCGCCCGAGTATACGCAGAATTTCTTTCTGCAGCCGCGCAACGACAACCATCTCCTCGGCGGGTGCGGGCGGCGGCTCGGTCTTGATGCCGGCGCGAGCGATCTGGCGAAGAATGTAAAGCATGGTGGTCTAGCGTTCAGCGTTGATCGTCGAGCGTAAGACCAAGCGTGAAAATCGTGAACGCTGGACGCTGGACGCTTGACGCTCGACCTCGTTCATAGATCGTGGCCGCTGTACGACAGGTTGAATGATTTGTTGATCAGCGGGAAGTCGGGAACGATGTTGCCGATCACGGCGTGCTCGAGCACCGGCCAATTCCGCCAGGAAGGATCGTGCGGATGGCAGCGACGGACGGTCGCCTCCGGACCGCTTTCCAGCGCGATGAAAACGGGACCGCGCCAGCTCTCGACGCACCCCAGCGCGATACGATACTCGGGAAGCGGTGGCAACGGCGCCCGGATTTCGCCCTCCGGCAGCGCATCCAGGATGACGTCGATGAGGCGCAGCGATTCGATCGCTTCATCGAAACGCACTGCGACCCGGGCGGCAACGTCGCCGCTGGTGTGCATCGCTCGCCGAACAGCGAGCGTGTCATAGGGCGCAATGGGGAAATCGCAGCGAAGGTCGTCCGGAACGCCGCTTGCCCGCGCCGCGAATCCCGTCAGGCCGAGCTTGAGGGCGAGCTCGCGGCTCACCTGCCCGCACGCGCGAAAGCGGTCCTGCAGCCCCGCGTGCTCGTCATAGATGTCACGCACGACGGAGATCTCGCGCGCGAGATGAACGCACTGCCTGCGCATCTCCGCCACCGTGCCGGCGTCGATATCGCGCGCTACGCCCCCAGGCACGATGACATCCATCAGCAGGCGATGGCCGAAGGCCGGGGCGTTCAATCGCAGCACGTCCTCCTTGAGACGGGAGAACTGCGCGAGTCCAAAAGCGAATCCACCGTCGTTGCCGAGGTAGCCCAGATCACCAAGATGATTGGCGAGGCGCTCGCGCTCGAGAAACAGCCCGCGCAGCCACGTCGCGCGCGGCGGGACGCTCATCGTTGTGATGCCTTCGACGGCCTGGGCGTAGGCCCAGGCGTACGCGACGGTGCAATCTCCCGAGATGCGTCCGGCGAGGCGGTGGGTTTCCGCCAGCGGAAGCGTTTCGAACCGCTTTTCGATGCCTTTGTGCACAAAGGAGAGACGCTCTTCGAGGCGCAGGACTTTCTCGCCGACGACCTGGAAGCGGAAATGACCGGGTTCGATGATGCCCGCGTGCACCGGTCCGACAGCTATTTCGTGCACACCGTCGCCTTTGACCCGGACAAACGGGTAATCCTCTTGTCCCGGCTCCCATTTTGGCGACGCCTCGAAATCGCGCCGCAGCGGAAAGCGATCGATAGGCCACGCCGCTTGCCATAGCCACGGGCGCTGGTCATCCGCGTCGGATTGAACGCCGACCAGATCGAACGCGGCGCGCTGCATGCGGTTCGCGGCCGGGAACATCCCGGACAGATCCGGGTAATGCGCGCCCTCGTCGGGCAGCATGTGCTCGAGCAGGGTGAGGCCCTCGCTGTCTCCAAGCAGCACGCGCACACAAAATCCGCGGTGGCGGTCGCGCTCGTCGCTTGCCCACAGCGCGATGAGTTGTCCTCCGCGTTCCCATGCCAGCCGGCACGCGGTCAGCAACTGGCCCGAGTTCACCGGGCAACGCTGCGCCGGAATCAGGCTCGCCAGCGGCGCGGAGGAAATACCCAGCGGCGAAACGTTCATTGCAACGTTACTGAACTGTGCCAGCGGGTGACAACCGCTTGCACCACGAAATTTCCCCTCGCCCGCTCGCGGGAGAGGGGGAAGGGGTGAGGGCGAGACGCGTCACGCATTTTTACGAGGCTTCTAACCAATCAATTTCGCCGCCTGCCGATACCAGTCGGCGAGGACGGGCGGGATCCACAGACCGAGCATAAGCACGATGGCGAGGTGCACGAAGACGGGTGCCATCGCGGGCCGATACGGCAGGCGCTTGGCGGTTGTTTCGCCAAACACCATCGGTTGCACCTTGGAGAATACCGCCGCGAAGGCAACACCCAAGGCGAGCAGCAGCAACGGCGTCGCCCAGGGTTGGTCGTGGATCGCCGTGGTGAGAATCAGAAATTCGCTGGCGAATACGCCGAAGGGCGGCATGCCGAGAATGGCGAGCGTGCCCAGAATCAATCCCCAGCCGATCGCGGGCCGGGTCGTGATCAGCCCGCGGATGTCGTCCATCAACTGAGTTCCGGTTTTTTGCGCCGCGTGGCCGACCGCGAAAAAAATCGCCGACTTGGTGAGCGAGTGCACCGTCATGTGCAGCAATCCCGCGAAGTTGGCGATCGGGCCGCCCATGCCGAACGCGAAGGTGATGATGCCCATGTGCTCGATCGACGAATACGCGAAAAGGCGCTTGATGTCCTTTTGTCGCGAAAGCAGGAATGCGGCGACAACGACCGAGAGCAAACCGAAGCCCATCATGAGCCCCTTGGCAAAGGACGTGTTCAGCGATCCGTCGACCAGCACCTTGCAGCGAACCACCGCATACAGCGCGACGTTGAGGAGCAGCCCGGAAAGCACTGCCGACACGGGCGTGGGTCCCTCGGCGTGCGCATCGGGCAGCCAGTTGTGCAGCGGAACCAGGCCGACCTTGGTGCCATAGCCCACCAGCAAAAAAACGAACGCAAGCGAGAGCACCGTGGGCTCGAGCTGATTTTTCACGCCGTTGAGCTCGGTCCATAGCAACGCGCCGCCCCCGGCGCCAAGCAGCTTTTCCGCCGCGAAATAGAGCAGGATCGTGCCGAACAGCGCTTGTGCAATACCGACGCCGCAGAGAATGAAATACTTCCACGCGGCTTCGAGGCTCGCCGGCGTCCGATAAAGCGAGACGAGCAGGACGGTGGTCAGCGTCGCGGCTTCCATCGCCACCCAAAGGATGCCCATGTTGTTGGTCAAGAGCGCCAACAGCATGGTGAAATTGAACAGCTGGAACATGCTGTGGTACAGGCGCAGCCGGCCTGCGGTGAGGCGGCCGTGCTCATGCTCGATCCTCATGTACGGGCTGGAAAATATCGCCGTCGTAAACCCGACAAACGCGGTAAGCGCGACCAGGAAAACATTGAACGAATCGACGAAGAACAGGCGGTCGAGAACGAGCATCGGTCCTTCCGATATCACGCGGACGGTCAGCAACGCGGCGGCAAGGAGGGTCGCGAAGCATACGGCGACGTTGACCGCTGCCGCCTGCGTGCGATGGCCGATAGCCGCGAGCACAAGCGCGCCCGCGATCGGCAGACCGAGGACGAAAAGCATCTCGATCACAAGTGGCTCTCTTCCTTGAGCTTCTCGAGATGCTTCAGGTCGAGGCTGTCGAACTGCTCGCGGATCTGGAAGAAGAACACGCCGAGGATCAGCATTCCGACCAGCACATCGAGAGCGATCCCCAGTTCGACCACCATCGGCATGCCGTACGTGGCGCTCGTCGCGGCGAAGAACAGACCGTTCTCCATCGACAGGAAACCGATCACCTGAGGAATCGCCTTTCGCCGCGTGATCATCATCAGAAACGACAACATGACGCTGGCGGTCGCAATGCCAAGCGTGGAGCGAGTCACGGTGTTCGCGAGCTGCGATATCGGCACCGCCAGATTGAACGAGAACACGACTAGCACGATGCCGATCAGCATCGTCGTCGGGATGTTGATCAGCCCCTCGACGTCCCAGCGCACGTCGAGCTTTCGAATCAGGTGGTGCAGCAGCCACGGAAGCAGCGCGACTTTGAGCACGAGAGTAAGGCCGGCCGACCAGTAGAGATGCGGCTGTGCGGTCGCGAAAGCGACGATTGCGGTCGAACACGCGAGCGCCAGCCCTTGCGCGGCGAACAGGTTGATCAAAGACAGCACCCTGCGCTGCGCCAGCATCGCGAACGCGAGCAGCAGCAGCACCGCGGCGAGGAGGTTGATCAATTGCGCCCAGAGCGGGAGGCCGGCGATCGTGTGCGCCATGCTGGTTTCCTAGCTTCCCAGCAGCAGATTGACCAGCATGCCCAGGACCGCGAGCAGGAAGGCCGTGCCCAGAAACTCCGGCGCACGGAAGATCCGCACCTTTGCCGAGAAGGTTTCGATCAATGCCAGCGCGAATCCGCCGACGGCGAGCTTGGCGACCAGCACGGGTGTGGCGCCCAGTATGGCCAGCCAGTCGTCGCTACCCTGGGCGATCCCGAACGGCAGGAAAAGCGCCAACCCGATGCAGGAATAGTTGAATAGCTTCAGCGCCGACGCCCATTCGATCAGCGCCAGATGCCGTGCGGAATACTCGAGGATCATCGCCTCGTGGATCATGGTGAGCTCGAGGTGTGTCGCCGGATTGTCGATGGGAATACGCGCGTTTTCCGCGAGCGACACCATCGTGAAGGCGACGCCGGCGAAGGCGAGGCTCGGGTAGATCGCGATTTCGCGATGCGCAAGCGTGTCGACGATCGTCGGCAGCGACGTCGACCCGGAAATCAGCGATGCGGTGAACAGCACCATCAGGAGCGCGGGCTCCGCCAGGAAGCCCACGAACATCTCGCGCCGCGCGCCCATGCTGCCGAATGCGGTGCCGATGTCCATCGCAGCAAGCGCGATGAACACGCGCGCCAACGCGAAAAGTCCGACCAGTGCGATCGCGTCGGCTGCCTGCGCGAACGGCAGATCGGTCGCGAGCGAGGGGACGATGGCTGCAGCAAGCGCCATCGCGCCGAAAATGATGTAGGGCATGGTGCGAAAGATCGGCGAGGCGTTCTCGGCGATCACGGCGTCCTTGTGGAACAGCTTCCGTATCGTTCGATACGGCAGGAGCAGCGGCGGCGCGCTCTTGTTCTGCAACCAGCCTCGGCACTGGTTGACCCATCCCAGCAGCAGCGGCGCCAGCAGCAGCGCGATCACGAGCTGGAGCAGCTGCGAAAGGAATCCTGTGGGGGTCATCGGATAAAGAACAGCAGCGCGAGCAGGGTGAAAAAACTGTAGGTCAGGTACACCGAGATGCGGCCTTGCTGGATGAGGCCGATCAGACGCGCCACCGCTTCCGTGCTCCGCACGACGGGCAGGTAGAGCCAGCGCCAGAAGTGATCTTCGACCTTCATCCGGTATTCCGGCGTGGCGTCGAAAGGCGAGGGCAGCACACGCTCCACATGGAAAAATGCCTCGAACACCTGTCGGATAGGCTGGCCGAATCCCTCGGCTGTGTCCTGCATGCGCGCCGTCTGCAGGGGATATCCGCAGTCCCACGCCGGCCCCAAGCGCTTGCGACCGTGATATTGGCGATGCACTACCTGAATGGTCAGGGCGACGACCGCGAAAATCACCAGGAGCACGATGATCGGGCTGTAGCTCGCTCGATCGGGGTTGATCGGCGCCAGCAACAGCCAGCTTCCCCCGTGTCCGCCCAGGGTCGATCCGATCAGCATCGCATCGACCGGATCGAGCCAGGCGATGACATTGACGGGGAAAATCCCGAGAAAGATGCAGCCAAGCGCGAACCACACCAAGGCGCGCGTTCGAGACGTCCCGGGTCCTTCGCGTAAGCAAGGTTGGGCTCGCGCGGGCGGCCAAGGAAGATCACACCGTAGAACTTGACCATGACATAGGCCGCGAGCGCCACCGCAAGAACGAGCGCGGCGGCGGCGAGCGGAACGAGCATATTGATGAATGACTGCGGCAAGGTCGGCGTGAACAAGAAAGCCTGCAGCAACAGCCATTCGGAAACGAAGCCATTCAACGGCGGCAGGCCCGCCATCGCGAGGGTGCCGACCAGCGCAAGCCACGCCACCCATGGCATGCGATGGATGAGGCCGCCGAGCTTGCCGAGACTGCGCTCCTTGGTCGCGTGAAGCACCGCCCCGGTCGCCAGGAACAACAGGCTCTTGAAAAAGGCGTGGTTGAGCGCGTGATACAAAGTCGCGGTCAGTGCGAGCGCCGCCAGCAGCGTCTTGTCGTGGGCCTTGAAAAGAATGGCGAGACCCATGCCGGCGACGATGATGCCGATATTCTCGATCGACGAATATGCGAGCAGGCGCTTCATGTCCGATTGCACCGTCGCGAAAATCACTCCGAAGAGCGCGGTGAGGAGCCCGAGCACCAGCGCGACGACGCCCCACCACCACAATTGGCCATTGAGCAAATCGAAGGTGACGCGCAACAGCCCGTAAATCGCCGTCTTGAGCATGACGCCGCTCATCAGCGCGGACACCGGCGAAGGCGCAGCAGGATGCGCCTCGGGCAGCCAGACATGCAAGGGCAGCAAGCCAGCTTTCGCGCCAAAACCGAAGATCGCCAATCCAAAGGCAATCGATGACCAGGCGCCGGGAAGGACCATCGAGCGCATGGAGCCAAACGAGTAATCGCCGCTTCCACCCTGAAGCACGCCGAAGCAAAGCAGGATCGCAATTGCACCGATATGCGCAATGAGCAGGTAAAGGAAACCGGCGCGACGGATCTCGGGAATGCGGTGGTCGGTCGTGACCAGAAAGAAAGACGAGAGCGCCATGGTCTCCCACGCGACCATGAAGACGTAGGCATCGTCTGCGACGAGCACCAGCGCCATCGCAGCGAGAAAAATGTGATATTGCAGGCAGAGCAAGCCCGGGGCGGTGCCTTCGCTATCGCGGAAGTAGCCGGCGGAGAAAACGGATATGCCCGCCGCCGTTGCCCCGAGCAGCAGAAGAAAAAACGCCGACAGCGAATCGAGCCGCAGATGAAACGGCAGATCGGGAAGGCCCAGAGGCAGAATGATGGTCTGCGCAATCTGGCCCATCGAGAACAGCGCGAGGATCGCGAGCGCGAGGCCGACGCCCGCCCCCAGGATGAACAGCGCGCGTATGACGTTGAGACCCTTCCTCGGCCGGATCATCCCGAGCACGCCGACCGCGAGCCACGCGGCGATAGCCGCGACGACCAGGTGAAGAGCGCTGATCACTTTACGAGGCTGTTGTCCCGACGAAGGCCGGGACCGAAGTATGTCGATCTATGCGTCGTCGTATCACTCAACTTGGATCCCGGGTTTCGCTCGCACTCGCCGGGGATGCGTCACTTCACGCGCATGCCGGGTTGCGCGCCGGAATCGGGAGCGAGGAGAAAGATGCCGGGCCCGTCGCCGGACGCCGCGAGCACCATTCCCTCGGACAAGCCGAACTTCATCTTGCGAGGACTGAGATTCGCCACCACAGGCGTCAGGCGCCCGATCAGCTCTTCCGGCTTGTATGCGGACTTGATGCCCGCAAAGACGGTGCGATTGCGTCCATCGCCGACGTCCAGCGTGAGCTTGAGCAGCTTATCGGCGCCATCGACGTGCTCCGCGTTGACGATCCTGGCGATGCGAAGGTCGACTTTGCCGAAGTCGTCAATACTTATATGCGGCGCGCCAGCGCCGGATTCCTTTTCCCCACGCCCGCTCGCGGGAGAGGGGGAAGGGGTGAGGGTGGCTTGCGGCAAGCTAGTGATGGATTCCCCGTCCCCAGGCTGTGCGCTCGGCGCAATATCGAAAAGGGCGTCGATCTGTTTCGGATCGATGCGGGACATCAAGTGCTCAAAGCCCACGATGTTGTTCTCGATGTCCGGGCTGTATGCCTCGAGATCGTTCCATGTAAAAGGCTGGTCCAGCTTGAACAGCTTCGCTACTTGCGCAGTAAGTGCGGGCAAAATCGGGGCGAGGTAGATGGAAAGGATCCCGAACGCCTTGATCGCATCGCTGCAGACCGCATGCAATTCCGAGCGTCGCTCAGGATGCTTCGCGAGCTCCCACGGTTTTGCTTCATCGAACCGTTTGTTTACCAAGTCGGCAATCCGCATGATCTCGCGGATTGCCTTGCCGTACTCGCGATCTCGATAGAAAGCCTCGATCGTATCGTCGCTGCCGAGCGCGATAAGCGACGACGCGTAGGATTTCTTGTTGCCAAGGTCAGTCGCCAGCACCTGTCCAGAGAAATACCTGGTCAGAAAAGATGCCGCCCGACTTGCGATATTCACGTACTTCCCGATCAGGTCGCTGTTCACCCGCGCGACGAAATCATCCGGATTGAAGTCGATATCCTCGACCTTGTCGTTGAGCTTCGCCGCGATGTAGTAGCGCAGCCACTCGGGGTTCATGCCGACTTCGAGATACCGCTGCGGGCTGATGCCGGTCCCGCGCGACTTGGACATTTTCTCGCCGGACACGGTAATAAAGCCGTGCACGTAGACGTTGGTCGGCAGCTTGCGCTGCGCGAACTCGAGCATTGCCGGCCAGAACAGCGTGTGGTGATAGATGATGTCCTTGCCGATTAAGTGATACTGCTCGACTTCGGACGATGGGGCGATGAACTCCTCGAACGAGCGCGTCTCTCCGTTGGAGCCCGCCTTGCCCGTGTCGAAGTAGTTCTTGAGACTGGCGAGATAGCCGATGGGCGCATCGAGCCAGACGTAGAAATACTTTCCTGGCGCGTCCGGAATCTCAAAGCCGAAATACGGCGCGTCGCGCGAGATGTCCCAGTCGGCAAGCTTGGCGTCGCCGCCGCTCCCGCCCAGCCATTCGGCGATCTTGTTCTTGACCTCCGGTTGCAGCGGCGTTTGCGCAGTCCACCTGCGAAGAAATTTCACGACTTTCGGGTCCGACAGCCGGAAGAAAAGATGTTCGGACGTGCGCAGCTCCGGCTTGGCCCCGGTCAGAACGGAATACGGGTTCTTGAGCTCGGTGGCCGCATACGTCGAGCCGCAGACCTCGCACGCGTCGCCATACTGATCCTTGGCGCCGCATTTCGGACACTCGCCCTTGATGTACCGGTCGGGCAGGAACATGCTCTTGACCGGATCGAAGAATTGCTCGATCGCCTTTGCGTAGATCAGTCCCGTGTCCTTGAGCCGCCCATAAATCGAATGCGAAAGCTCGCGGTTCTCTTCGCTGTGCGTCGTGTACCAGTTGTCGAAGCTCAGATGGAACCGCTGATAGTCGCGCTGGTGCGACTCGCCGACCTTGCGGATCAGCTCCTCCGGCGTCACGCCGTCGGCTTCGGCCTTGAGCATGATCGGGGCGCCGTGCGCGTCGTCCGCGCCCATAAAATGCACCTTGTGACCCTGCATGCGCTGGAACCGCACCCAGATGTCGGCCTGGATGTACTCCATGATGTGGCCGATATGAAAAGGCCCGTTGGCATAGGGCAGCGCTGTGGTGACGAAAAGAGTGCGCGGCATTGCTGCGAAGACCTTTGATGCGACAGGGGAATTGGCAATTCTAGCAAAGCGGTGTCTAGTTAGTATCGACCGCGTCGGTTTTTCGCTAAACTTTCACTTCCATCCACCCATCGAAGTCGAAGCTCCCATGCCTATCTCCGAGGCCGACGTTCAGGCCCGCTTGCGTTCGCTGATCGACCCTAACACCGGGCGCGATTTCGTTACCGAGAAGTCGGTGCGCAAGGTGCACACCGATGGGAGGGACGTCACCGTGGATCTTCTGCTCGCCTATCCCGCGCGCAGCCAGCATGAGATGTTGCGTAAGCTCGTTCAGCAGCACCTCGCGGACTTGCCGGGGGTCGGCAGGGTGACGGTGACGGTCGGGCACAAGATCGGCTCGCATGCCGTGCAGCGCGGAGTGAAGCTCGTTTCCGGCGTCAAGAACATCATCGCGATCGCGAGCGGCAAGGGCGGCGTCGGTAAGTCGACGACCGCGGTCAATCTGGCGCTGGCGCTCGCCGCGGAAGGTGCGCACGTCGGCGTGCTGGACGCCGACATTTACGGCCCGTCGCAGCCGACGATGCTGGGGATTGCCGGCCGGCCGGAGTCCAAGGACGGCAAGACGCTGGAGCCGCTCGAAGCCTACGGTCTGCAAGCGATGTCGATCGGGTTCCTGATCGACGTCGATACGCCGATGGTCTGGCGTGGGCCGATGGTGACCCAGGCGCTGGAGCAGCTGCTCAAGGACACTAACTGGCGCGATCTCGACTATCTCATCGTCGACATGCCTCCTGGTACAGGGGACATTCAGCTCACCCTGGCGCAAAAGGTGCCAGTCACGGGCGCAGTCATCGTGACGACGCCCCAGGACATCGCGCTCATCGATGCACGCAAGGGGCTGAAGATGTTCGACAAGGTCGGCGTGCCGATCGTCGGCATCGTCGAGAACATGGCGATACACGTTTGCTCTCAATGCGGCCACGCCGAGCATATTTTCGGCGAGGGCGGCGCGCAACGGATGTGCGACGACTACAAGGTTCCTTTTCTGGGCGCTCTGCCGCTCGATATCCGTATCCGTGAGCAGACGGACTCGGGCCGGCCCACCGTCGTAGCCGATCCCGACGGAAAAATCGCTACGGTGTACAAGGAGATCGCGCGCAAGATCGCGGTGTTCGTCGCGCAGAAAGCCGAAGATTTCTCGGCAAAGTTTCCGAACATCGTCGTTCAGAACACGTAACACACCGGAACACCTAGCGCTTTTATCGGTAGCTGTGCCGGTGATCGAGCTCGGTAGTCGTCGTCGACCCCCCGAACAGGATCGTGGCATTCGAAGTCGTCGGTCAACCATCGCGCTATCCCGACCCGAAGGCCGCCGATAGGTCGCGGGGTTGGTCACCGACAGATCATAGCTTGACAGGCTATGTCTATCTGGCTAACATGGCTAGATGAAGATCGCGACCATCTCGCAGGCAAAGAATCATCTGTCGCAGCTGATCTCCCGTGTGAAGCGGGGGGAAACTGTGCTTATCCTCGAGCGGGATCGCCCGGTAGCGCGGCTGGTTCCGATCGATGCCGCCTCCGGCGATGATGACGAGCGTCTGATGGAACTCGAACGCCGTGGCGTTTTACGACGCGCCGCGCTCGGTCCGTTGCAAAAGTTGCCACCTCCGATCCGCCTCCCGGAAGGCGTGAGCGTGCTTGAAGCGCTGCTCCAGGAGCGTGACGAAGCGCGCTACTGATGCGATTCTGGGATACGTCTGCCCTCGTGCCACTCTTCGTCAGTGAGACCGCGAGTAACACGGTCAGTCTGCTCTATAAATCCGACCCAGAGATCACGGTGGCATGGACTGCATCGATCGAATGCACGTCGGCGTGCGTGCGTCGGCATCGGGAGCGCCGCCTGACCGATACGCACCTGGCTCAGCTTCTTGGACGCTTGCAATTGCTGTCTCGGTCTTGGAACATCGCCGAGCCGACGAGTGCGGTCCGCATCGGTGCAGAGCGCCTTGTCGCGCGCCATGGCCTTCGAGCAGATGACGCGATTCAGCTGGCTAGCGCGATGGCAATCGCCGAGTTCACTACGCCGGTTTCGGAGATCGTGTGTCTGGATCGGCGGCTCACTCTCGCCGCGACCGCCGAGGGTTTACGGGTGGTCCCTGAACCTCCCGCGTAAGGGGACGTAATGTCCATCAAGTCCGACAAGTGGATCCGCCGCATGGCGGCCGAGCAAAGGATGATCGAGCCCTTCGAACCCGGGCAGATCCGCGAGGCGAACGGGCAAAAGATCGTGTCATATGGGACGTCCAGCTACGGCTACGACATCCGCTGCTCGAGCGAATTCAAGCTCTTCACCAACCTCAACACGACCATCGTCGACCCCAAGAATTTCGACGATAAATCCTTTGTCGATTTCAAGGGCGACTCCTGCATCATTCCCCCGAACTCGTTCGCGCTTGCGCGCACCATCGAGTATTTCCGGATCCCGCGGAACGTGCTTACGATCTGCCTGGGCAAATCGACGTACGCGCGCTGCGGCATCATCGTCAACGTCACTCCTCTCGAGCCCGAATGGGAAGGCTACGTCACGCTGGAATTCTCCAATACGACGCCGCTTCCGGCGAAAATCTACGCCAACGAAGGCGTCGCCCAGGTGATTTTTTTCGAATCCGACGAAGTCTGCGAGACGTCATACAAGGACCGCGGTGGGAAATACCAGGGCCAAACCGGCGTGACGCTGCCCAAGATCTGAGCCGTCGATTCGGACGGCTCGGCTTCTTTTCGCTCCGAGCCTTCCCTGGCGTGGCGGCAAGCCTTCCCCCTTGCTGGAGGGCTCGGGTCGAGCGACTTCTCGGCCACAGCAGAAAAACCGCTTGCGCCGACAGAGCGCAGACGTATAATCCGCGCCTTTCAACCTTGCCGTTACGCGCGTCCAAGCGCCGGCGCGGCAGGCCGCCACCGCCGGTCGCCGTCCGGCACAGGACCGCATCCATGAAGTTCCGTTTCCCGATCATCATCATCGACGAAGACTTCCGCTCCGAAAACACGTCGGGCCTCGGGATACGCGCCCTGGCCGCCGCGATAGAGAAGGAGGGCCTGGAGGTCCTGGGGGTAACCAGCTACGGGGACCTGTCGCAATTCGCCCAGCAGCAATCGCGCGCGTCGGCATTCATCTTGTCGATAGACGACGAGGAATTCACCCCGGGGCCGGAGCTCGATCCCGCGGTCGTAAACTTGCGCGCGTTCATCCAGGAAATCCGCTTCCGCAACGCCGAGATCCCGATTTACCTCTATGGCGAAACGCGTACGTCTCGCCACATTCCCAACGATGTGCTGCGCGAGCTCCACGGCTTCATCCACATGTTCGAGGACACGCCGGAGTTCGTCGCCCGGCACATTATCCGCGAGGCCAAGGCGTACCTGGACTCGCTGTCGCCGCCGTTCTTTCGCGCGCTGGTGCATTACGCGCAGGACGGATCGTATTCCTGGCACTGTCCCGGCCACTCCGGCGGCGTCGCGTTTCTGAAGAGCCCGGTCGGCCAGATGTTCCACCAGTTCTTCGGCGAGAACATGTTGCGCGCCGACGTGTGCAACGCGGTCGACGAGCTGGGCCAACTGCTGGACCATACGGGGCCGGTTGCGGCATCGGAGCGCAATGCGGCGCGCATTTTCAACGCGGATCATTGCTTTTTCGTCACCAATGGCACGTCGACCTCGAACAAGATGGTCTGGCACGCGAACGTGGCGCCCGACGATATCGTCGTCGTCGATCGCAACTGCCACGTATCCATCCTGCATGCGATCACCATGACCGGCGCTATTCCCGTCTTCCTCACGCCGAAGCGCAACCACTTGGGCATCATCGGCCCGATCGCGCTCGACGAGTTCAAGCCGGAGAACATCCGAAAAAAGATCGAGGCGAATCCGTTTGCGCGCGCGGCCAAAAACAAGAAGCCGCGCATCCTGACGATCACTCAGAGCACCTATGACGGGATTGCCTACAACGTCGAGATGCTCAAGCAGACACTGGGCAACAGCGTCGATACGCTGCATTTCGACGAAGCGTGGCTGCCGCATGCGGCGTTCCACGACTTCTACAAGGACATGCACGCCATCGGCAAGGACCGGCCGCGCAGCAAGGAAGCGATCATCTTCGCCACGCACTCGACGCACAAGCTGCTGGCCGGCATTTCGCAGGCGTCGCAGATCCTGGTGCAGGAATCGCAGACGCGCAAGCTCGACCGGAATGTCTTCAACGAGGCGTACCTGATGCACACCTCGACTTCGCCGCAGTACGCGATCATCGCGTCGTGCGACGTCGCTGCAGCCATGATGGAGCCGCCCGGCGGAACGGCGCTGGTCCAGGAGTCGATCATGGAAGCGCTCGACTTTCGCCGTGCGATGCGCAAAGTCGACGACGAATGGGGCAAGGACTGGTGGTTCAAGGTGTGGGGGCCGGAAAAGCTCGCGGCCGAGGGCATAGGCAAGCGCGAAGACTGGATGCTCAAGGCGAATGAAAAGTGGCATGGCTTCGGCGAGATTGCGCCTGGCTTCAACATCCTCGATCCGATCAAGGCCACCGTGATCACGCCGGGGCTGGACGTTTCCGGCAGGTTCGCCAAGACCGGCATCCCGGCATCGACCGTCACCCGGTACCTCGCCGAGCATGGCGTCATCGTGGAGAAGACCGGGCTCTATTCGTTCTTCATCATGTTCACGATAGGCATCACCAAGGGTCGCTGGAACACGCTGGTGACGGCGCTGCAGCAGTTCAAGGACGATTACGACAAGAACCAGCCGCTGTGGAAGATCCTGCCCGAGTTCTGCATGCAGCAGCCCAAGTACGAGCGCGTCGGCCTGCGCGAGCTATGCCAGCAGATTCACGATATGTACAAGGCGCACGACGTGGCGCGTGTGACGACGGAGATGTACCTTTCCGACATGCAGCCCGCGATGAAGCCCTCCGATGCGTTCGCGTGCATGGCGCATCGCGAGATCGATCGGGTGGAGATCGACCAGCTCGAAGGTCGGGTGACGAGCGTGCTGCTCACGCCTTATCCGCCGGGTATTCCGCTGCTCATTCCGGGTGAGCGCTTCAACCGCACGATCGTGCAGTTCCTGCAATTCGCGCGCAACTTCAACCAGCAGTTTCCTGGTTTTGACACCGACATTCATGGGCTCGTTGAAACGAGCGACGCCGGCAAGCTGCGTTATTTCGTGGATTGCGTCCGGCCACGGCAACTGCATATGGACGCAAAGGCGGCGGAATAAAGTCTGCCCCGAAGGAATCCCGGCCGCTTGTCGGCCCTACGCCACGGCGCTGACGCCGTTTTCCGCAGCGGGGGCGCTCTCGCTTTGCCGACGGGCTTCGCCGGCGCGTGGAGACTGCGCGACCAGCAACGCGAGCACACAGGACGCCATGCGGACTTCCATGGTGTCGCTGCGTCCGGCAAGCACGATCGGAACCCTGGCGCCAAGGATAATTCCCGCGGCGAGCGCGCCGAAAATTCCCGTCAGCGTGCGCAGCATCATCGAGCCCGATTCGAGGCTGGGAACGATCAACACGTCCGCCAGTCCGGCTATTTTCGATTCGATGCCGTTCAAGCGCGCGGCTGCCGAAGAGAGGGCGGTGTCGACCGTCATCGGCCCCTCGACCACCCCGCCGGTTATCAGTCCCTGCGCCGCCATGTCGGCCAGAGCGGCGGCGTCGCCCGTCGCGGGAAGCGCGGCTGTTACCCCTTCGACCGCGGCCAGCACGGCCACCTGCGGCATTGCGATGCCCAGGTCCAGGGCAAAATCGATCGCGTTCTGAACGATCTCGCGCTTCGCAGCGAGATTGGGCGCGATGTTGATAACCGCGTCGGACAAAAGGAAGGGACGCGAAAAACCCGGAACGTCGACGAAATAAGCGTGCGTCAGGCGGTGCTCGGAGCGCAGCCCGGTATCGGGGGCGGCCACCACGCGCATGAGGTCGTCCGGGTAGAGGCTGCCTTTGATCAGAGCGCGAACCTCGCCGCTGCGCGCGAGTGCGACCGCCCGCTGGGCCGCGGCGTGGGGATCGTCCGGCGTATCGACGAGCTCGATGCGCGACAGATCCAGTCCCGCCTGGGTGGCGGCATCGGCAATGCGCGCTTCGGGGCCGATAAGGACCGGCGTCAGGTAGCCTGCGAATTGCCCTGAAAGCGCGAGCTGCAACGAATCGCGGTCGCACGGATAGACGATCCCGGTCGGCAGCGGCGACAGATTTCGTGCGTGCTCGACGAAGCGCTGGAATTGCGGGCGGCTAACCATGATCCGAGCGTGGCAAAGGGCGGAAGGCCTGTCAACCCTGCGCCGATAGCCGGCATATGGAGGGGCTCAGCCGTTGCGTCCCTCGGGCCCCACTCATGGTGAGCTAGCCTGTCCTAAGCTCGCGGGAGGAAACCATGTAGAGCTCCTCATACTTTCCCCTTCCAGGGAACGACCAGGCGCTCCACATAGCGCATCAACAGGTCGAAAAGATACGCCACCGCGCCGATGACGACGATGCCCATGATGACGATGTCCGTGCGCAGGAAATTCGATGCGTTCAGCACCATCTGACCCAAGCCGTGGGTGGCAGCGACCATCTCCGCGGCCACCAGCGTGGTCCAGCCGAAGCCGATGGAGATCCTCATCGCGGTCAGTATCTCCGGCATCGCGGCCGGGATGACCACGTGCCAGATCACCTGCCACTTCGACGCCCCCATCGAGTAGGCGGCATGAATCTGCTCCTGCGAGACCGAGCGCACGCCGGAGCGCGCGCTCATCGCCAGTGGCGCGAAGCAGGCTAGATAAATCAGCAGGACTTTCGACAGCTCGTCGATGCCGAACCAGATGATGATCAGCGGAAGGTACGCCAGCGGCGGCAGCGGCCGGTAGAACTCGATCGGCGGATCGAAAATCCCGCGGGCGATACGCGAGACCCCCATCGCGATACCGATGGGAATCGCGGTGAGGCAGGCGAGGAAAAACGCGGTGAAAACACGGAACATCGACCAGCCGAAATGCGTGGCAAGCGGAGCGTCGGTGAGCTGTCCGCGAGCCGACTCCCACAGCCGTTCGAAAACGGTCTCGGGCGTGGGCAGGAACAGAGGCGGCATCCAGCCCAGGTGGCTCGCGACCCACCACAGCGCGAGGATCGCGACCATGGTGACGACCGAGATCGCAGTGCTGGCGCCCTCGCCCGGCGTCGAGTAGCCCGAGGTTTTCGGGCGCTCCCCCGCACTCGCGGCTTTTGTGCGGGCGATCATTGCGCCCTCGTTCCAATTGATGCGGCGGTCTTGTCCCGGTGAAGTATCACCGCCAGCACGTCCTCGCGAACGCGGATAAATTCCGGGTCCGACTTGATCGCGCGAGCGTCGCGCGTTTTCAGAAAGCGGCGTCCGAAGTCGACCTGGTACTCGTGCGAAATGCGCCCGGGACGCGGCGTCATCACTACCAGATGCGTCGCCAGGAACAGCGCCTCCTCGACGCTGTGAGTGATGAAAAAGCACATCTTTCCGGTGCGATGCCAGACATCGAGGATCAATTCCTGGATCGACTCGCGCGTGAACGCATCCAGCGCGCCCAAGGGCTCGTCCATCAGCATTAGCTCGGGGTCGCTCGCGAGTGCGCGAGCGATGCCCACGCGCTGCTGCATGCCGCCGGAGAGCTCGTAGATCGCGCGATCGGCGAAGTCCTCCAGCCCGACTAGCTTGAGCTGCTCCATGGCCACCCGGCGGCGCTCCGGAACCGGCACGCCGCGCATGCGCAAACCGAATTCGACGTTTTCTACCACGTCGAGCCAGGGCATCAGGGCGTGCTTTTGAAACACGACCCCGCGATCCGCGCCGGGTCCGGCCACGGGCCTGCCGTCGAGCTCGATCGTGCCCTCGGTAGGCGGCAGGAAGCCGGCGATGCACGACAGAAGCGTTGTCTTGCCGCACCCCGATGCGCCGATGGCGACCACGAATTCGCCATCCTTCATTTTCAGGCTGACGTTGGCGAGCGCCTCCACCGTGCCGGTTCGGGTCGCGTAGCGGACGCCCAAGTTGCGGATATCGAGTTCCGGCAAAAGAGATCCCGATTCAAGTGATCTGTAGGTGCGAATTCATTCGCACGGGCTGTCCCAATCACCAGCTCGCCCCAATGAATTCGGGCCTACGACTCGCGAACCCTGTCGATGTAAATCGATTCGCAGGGATTTTGGCAGAAAAACGGCGGCGCATCGCGCGCCGCCGCAGGATGTGCAAGGCTGCCCGCGGATGCTCTTTACATCGCCTTCGTCACCCACTCGGTCGTGACGTTTTTGCTGTAGTCGGGAACGACCGTGGTCAGCCTGCCTTGCTCCTTGAGAAAGTTCGCCTGCTGTGTCAGCGCTTTTGCCGCCGCGCCGTTCGCGCCTCCACCCAGCCAGGTTGGCGACGCCTGGTCTTTCACGCTGGGAAATCCATAGAGCGCCATCGCATCCGCCACGTCCTCGGGTTTGCCGCCGGACCATTTTGCAACGGCCCCGACTTTCGCCGTGTCGCCGGTCCAGGCCTTGGGGTTGGAGCGATAGTCGTTGTCGGCCTTCGCCAGCGCCTTGACCAGCGCGACCATGAACTCCGGGTTCTCCTTCGCGAATTTGCGCGTCACGATCAGACCGTCGAAAGTGCACGCGCCCTGCTTGCAGATGTCGCCCGAGGTCATCAGGACCTTGCCGGTCTTCTTGATGTTGGACAGCACCGGGTCCCAGATGAATGCCGCGTCGATGTCGCCGCGTCCCCACGCCGCTGCGATTTCCGGCGGACGCATGTTGAGCACTTGCGCATCGGACGCCTTGAGCCCCGCTTTTTGCATCGCGTACAGGAGCTGGAAGTGCGACGTCGACACGAACGGCGTTCCTATCTTCTTGCCCTTGAGATCGGCGATGCTGTTGACGCCGCTGCCGTTGCGCGCGACCAGCGCCTCGGCCGCGGCGATATCTTCCAGTATCCAGAAGAGCTCGACCTCCATGCCCTGGCTGATCGCGGTTGCGATGCCCGTCGAGCCTACTTCGCCCAGCTGAACGTCGCCCGACGCCATGGCGCGGATGACATCGCCGCCGCCGCCGAACTGGCGCCAGTTGATTTTGTACCC
>Ga0193751_1000957_pt1 | contig 19597 bp, 13 predicted proteins | sample L1c2metaG_FD_143050 | JGI IMG/M metagenome (GOLD analysis project Ga0193751, IMG submission 143050) | Soil microbial communities from a riparian zone of the East river system, Colorado, United States - L1c2 | ecosystem: Environmental > Terrestrial > Soil > Riparian zone | place: USA: East River... | reverse complement strand
GCTGGGAAGATCTACGGTCGAGCTTTGCTCGACGGACAGCCGAGGGCGGCTGTCCCCACATGAACCGTTCGAACGGACAGCCGAGGCGGCTGTCTCTACGTGATTTATTTCGACGGAACGGCCGTCACTTCTGCCTGGGCGTACAGGTCATCAATCTGCCGCCGGTAGCGCTCTTCGATCACCTTGCGTTTCAGTTTCATGGTTGGGGTCAGGGCGCCATTGTCGGGGGTGAACTCGTCGGCCACGATCATTACTCGCTTTAGTTTTTCGAAGCGGGCCAGGTTTCCGTTTACGCCCTCGACGATTCCTTCGTAGAGAGATTGTACTTTCGGGTGGGCAACCAGTTCCGCTCGCGAAGTGAACGGAATGTTATTCTCCCGGGCCCATTCTTCCAGCGCAGCGAAATTCGGGGACACGATGACAGCTGCGAATTTGCGCCGGTCGCCGACGATGGCGGCGATTCCCACCAGAGGATTGAGTTTGAGCGAGTTCTCGATGGGCTGCGGCGCGATAAATTTTCCACCGGAAGTCTTGATCAGATCTTTCTTGCGGTCGGTGACCGAAAGATATCCATCGGCGTCGATGTTGCCGATGTCGCCGGTTTTGAACCAGCCATCGACGATCGCCGCCTTCGTTTCGTCGGGCCGGTTCCAGTAGCCTTTGAATACCGAGGGGCCGCGCACCAGGATTTCTCCGTCTTCGGCGATGCGAACTTCCAGGTTGGGCAGAATCTTGCCGACCGTGCCAATGCGGTGATTCACCGGCGTGTTCACCGCAATCACCGGCGAAGTTTCGGTCAGGCCATAGCCTTCGTGAATGCAGATGCCGACAGTGGCGTACCACTCGGCGAGTTCGCGTCCCAATGGTGCGCCGCCGGAGATGAAAGTTTCCACGTGCCCGCCCATGCCTTGCCTGATTTTCGAAAAGACGAGTTTGTTGGCCAGCTTCCAACTGCGCGAGGTGGGAGTTTTTCCAACAAGAATCTCTGACTTGTTGTGTTCTCCGACCGAAAGAGCCCACTCGTAGATGGCGCGCTTGGGTAGACCCTTGGCTTTTTGTTCAGCCTGCGCATAGATTTTTTCGTAGACCCGCGGCACCGCGACGAAAAGGGAGGGCTGCACCTCAAGCAGGCTGGCGGGGAGCTGATCCAGGAACGGGCAATAGGCAAGCGTCACGCCGTGATACAGCATGGCGAAATCCACGTGACGCGCCGTGATGTGGCAGAGTGGCAGGAACGAAATGCTGATCAGGCTAGGCCGCATGTCGAAGCCGGTCAGAGAGCACGCGATGTTGGACGCGATGTTGCCGTGGGTGAGCATCGCGCCTTTAGAGGCGCCGGTCGTTCCCGAGGTGTAGACGATTGTTGCCAGATCATCCGGGCCGACGGAACGCGCCCGTCCTTCGATCTCGGCGCCGAGGTCATCTGGTCCCTGTGCCGTGATCTGTTTCATGCTTTCGCACTTGACCGCGAACGTGGCGAGGCCGCCCTGGAACTCCACGGCATCCATGATCACAATTTTTTCAATCTGCGTCTGAGGCAGGACCGACAGGGTCTTGCGCAGTTGCAGATCGGACGACAGAAAAATGGTCCGGCAGCCCGCGTCATTCAAAACAAACGCAGTCTGTTCCGCGGTGAGCGTGGTATAGAGCGGGACCGTGACCGCTCCGAGCAACAGGCTGGCCATATCGGCCATGGGCCATTCCGGACGGTTTTCGCTGAGGATGGCGATGCGGTCTCCAGCTCGAATTCCCCAGGCATGCAGCGCGCGCGCCGTGCGGGCAACGCCTTGACCAAACCCGCGAGACGTCATCGGGAGCCACTTGCCGGCGTCGCGGTACAGCATGATGCGGTCAAGATTGCGTTCGACCGCGGTGAAGAAAATGTCGTTCAGAGTGGCAATGCTCATTGCGTCTTTCGGGGTCCCGAGTGCGGAGCCCAAGCCTGCATGCACAACGGGCTCCGAACAGAACTGTACTGTTTCGCCTATGCTTTGGGCAATGTGTCCGGTGACAAAGTTAGGTACTTCCCGGTGTACCATACAGACAAGGCGGGGTATGCTGAACAACTACTAGTGTGGGAGGATTCGAGAATGCGACGAACGAACTCAGCGCTTCTGTTGGCGGGTCTGCTTCTGGCAATGATATCGACCGCCGCGCCGACGGTTGCACAAACCAAGAAGGAGGATGCGAGCATGCCCAAAGTGGGCGATGTGGCGCCGGACTTCACCTTGAAACACTTCGATGGCAGCGACCTCAAAGATGTGAAGTTGAGCGACTACCGCGGCAAGAAGAACGTCGTGCTGGCGTTCTATATTTTCGCTTTTACCGGTGGTTGAACGCAGCAAATGAAAAACTTCCAGCAGAACCTGAAAGCGCTGGAAGCAGCCGACACCCAGGTCCTGGGTGTGAGCATGGATAGTGCCTTCGCCAACAAAGCCTTCGCCGACCAAATTGGAGTCACGTTTCCGCTTCTCAGCGATTGGGGAGGAAAGGTAACTCACGAATACGGCATCTACAAAGACGAATACCAAGCCGCGCGCCGCGTGAACTTCCTGATCGGAAAAGATGGGAAGATCATGGAAGAGCAGGTGGACAAAGATGCCATCGATCCCAAAAAGATCGTCGACACTTGCCAGCGTCCGAAGCTGAAAAACTAACACCCAACAGCCCTCGTAGAGACGTAGCTTGCTACGTCTCTGCTTGCGGCGTTCGAGAGGATGGCGAGAGAGCCGTTGCGAGCAACGTCTCTACGGCCAAGTTCACGCCAGCCAAGTACTTCCGTACCGGGGAAACTTAACGAGTTCTATCGTGTTTAGAGGGATGTCGGTAAGATCACGGCATACGGATTTCACTTCCGTCGGGGCGGACATATGAAAACTCGCAAGCTGTGGGCCTGGATGGTGCTACTCACGATATCTGCGTTCGTGTTGCAACTCACGACTAAAGCGAAAGCGCAGGAGTACGGGCAGGATCAGAGTGTAAATCAAGATCCGAATCAAGATCAGAATCAAGATCAAAGCGAAGCTCAGGATCCTCCGGGCCGCGTAGCGCGGCTGAACTTCTCACAAGGTTCCATTTCGTTTCGGCCGGCAGGGGAGGACGACTGGGTCTCCGCCGTGCCCAACCGCCCCATGGTTTCGGGCGATGACCTGTGGGCGGACGAGGATTCGCGCGCCGAAGTTCACATCGGCTCCGCAGCGATCCGTCTGGGCGCAAAAACGGGAATCACCTTTCTCACGTTAGATGACCACACCACGCAGATCCGCCTAGCCGAGGGTTCGCTCATTTTTCGGGTGCGTCATGTTGATGATGACGACACCTATGAGATTGACACTCCGAACCTTGCCTTTAGCTTGTTACAGCCGGGCGAATATCGTGTGGACGTGAGCGAGGATGGAAGCCAGTCCGTTACCACCGTGTGGCATGGCCGGGGACGAGTCACGGGCGGCGGGCTTACCTACACGGTAGTTGCCAATCAAGCCGCTACGTTTACGGGGAGCGATCATCTGGAATATGACCTCGGACGAATTTCGAACCCGGATACACTCGATGACTGGGCGTTTCAGCGTGATGACCGCGAAGATCGCGCCGATTCTGCGAACTATGTTTCCCGCGAAATGACCGGCTATGAAGATCTCGACGAATACGGCGATTGGAGCTATGTGGCAGGCTATGGTCCCTGCTGGCGTCCACGCGAGGTGGCTGTGGGATGGGCCCCTTACCGCTTCGGCCACTGGGCCTTCATCGGACCCTGGGGCTGGACCTGGGTCGAAGATGAGCCTTGGGGATTCGCTCCGTTCCACTACGGACGCTGGGCATTCGTTGGCACTGGATGGTTCTGGGTGCCTGGACCGGTTGTAGTTCGCCCTGTTTGGGCTCCGGCGATGGTTGCGTTTGTGGGCGGCGGACCGCGTTTCCGCTTCTCCGCGGGCGTTGGCGTAGGATGGTTCCCGCTTGCTCCCGGCGAAGTCTATCTTCCCGGATATCGCGTGAGCCGCGCTTACGTGAACCGGGTGAACATCACGAACACATCAGTGAATGTGACGAGAGTTACAAACGTCTACAACAACGTGATCGTCAACCGGAGCACCACGATCAACAACGTCACGTACGTGAATCAGCACGTCAACAACGGCGTGACCGTGGTATCGCACGAGACATTCGTGAATGCCAGACCTGTGGCGCGAAACGTTATGAGCGTGGATCGCAGAGAGATTGCCGCGGCGCCGGTCAGTCACGTCGTGGCAGCCGAGCCTGTCCGCACCAGCGTGATTGGCGCGGGACGTCCTGCCGTCAGGCCGCCTTCAGCGGTAATCAGCCGCCCTGTGGTTGCGGTCAGGACGCCACCTCCACTTCCAAGCCCGATCGAACGGCGGCAAGTGGAAGCAGGTGGACATCTCAATGAGCAGACATTGGTTCGTCCCGCCGCTCCCACGCAGCCCGTGCAGATGAACCCTGGCATGCGGTCGCGGCAGACGCAGGATGGCTTCCGGTCTTTCGGTCAGTCCAGCAGTCAGCCCAACAGTCAATCTAACAGTCAGCCGAACAGCGGCAATAATCAGGTGCGACCGATGCCGAATTCACGGCCGCGAGTCTACGAGCAGCAGGGAAGCTCGCAGCCTGACAACCGGAACATGCAACAACAACCGGAGAACCGTAACATGCCGCAACCGGAAAACCGGGTGCAGCAGCCGGAAAGCCGGATGCAGCAGCCGCAATATCGACCCGCGTTCCAGCCAAACCGGGAGGAAATGCGGACGGCTCCGCAACCGACACATCCCTTGGTGCGACCGGCACCGCCAGTGCAGGAGCGCAGCCCGCAACAAGAGCAACAGCAGGAGCAGAAGTTCAATCAGTGGCACCAGGAGCGCACTGCTCCGCCTGTTTCTGCGACGCCGCAGAGAGAGCAGTCGCGTCCGTCTCCACCGAAACAGGAGAGCCCGAAGAAAGGTCGTTGACGCTGACGGGCGGCTTGCGATGTGATAGGTTCGCATGAGATGCGCTTGCGGACCAGAAAACCAAGAACGGTGACGCCGGGAGAATCGCAACCTCTCCCGGCGTATTCTTTTTGTGGCGCCGGGCTTTCGGGCTGAAAGCAACGCGTGACCGAAGCAAAACGCGCGAGGTAGAAGAGCGCAGGTTGTGCCAGGCAAAATGACTGAAGCCAAGCGTGCCGCAATTAACTGGATGGATATCCTGTGGCTGGTGTTGCTGGCCGCACTGGCCCTCCTGCCGCCCGTGCGCGAATATCACAAGCAATTCATTTTGCTTGGCTTCGGCATTCTCCAGCTGAACGAAGGATGGCTGATCGCGCGGCTGCCGAGGCGCGGGCCGGCTTACATTGTCGTGCTTAAGATTGTCTTGGCCACTCTGCTGGTCGATCACACCGGCGAGATACCGATTAACAGTTACTACTATCCCATTTACTACTTGCCAGCAGTTACCGCGGCGGAATATTTCGGACCCTGGGCCACATTGTTTTGGACGTCGCTGGCCTCGGCCGCCTACTGCGCTTATCTCTATCCCGCGCTACAGGAGTACGAGATCACGGCAGAGGATTACGGACGACTTGCAATCCGCATTGTTTTTTTCTTTCTTGCCGCTATGGTTGTGAATCGCTTTGTGATTGAGAGCCGGCGCCAGACTCAGCGCTATCAGGAGCTAGCCGAGACACTGGCTGAAACTAACCTTCGCCTGGAACAGGCGCAAGCCGAGGCGCGACGATCCGAACGGCTGGCCGCGCTCGGCCAGCTCTCGGCGGGACTTGCCCACGAGATCCGCAATCCCCTCGGCGTGATCAAAGGCTCGGCAGAGATGCTGACTCAAAAACTCGGCAACTCGAATCCGCTGGCGACAGAACTTTCGGGATACATATCCACCGAAACCAACCGCTTAAGCGCGTTGGTCACGCGCTTTTTGGATTTCGCGCGCCCACTGCATGCCGATCTGACTCCGCAGGACGTTACTACGGTTCTTAATCGCGCCTTGAATGACGTCGCGCAGTTGTGGAAAGGCGCGCCCGTGCGGGTGGAGAAAGATTACGAGCCCGGTTTGCCGCTCGTGCCCATGGATGAGAGCCTGTGCGAGCAGGCATTCGTGAATATTGTGCAGAACGCCTATGATGCCATGGGCGAAAGCGGCGGCCTGCTCCGCATCGACGCGCGCAAGTCGTCGTGGGCACGGGCGCGGAATGGCGGCACCGTGGACGGAGTCGAACTGCGCATCGCAGATACCGGGCCGGGCATTCCTCCAGAATTGCGGGAACAAATTTTTAACCCGTTTGTGACCACGAAGAAAAGCGGGGTCGGCCTGGGACTGTCGATTGTCTCGAAAATAATCGACGGGCATCACGGCACGATTCGCATCGAACCGCCGAGCGGTCCCCCGGGCGACGGCGATCGAGGTTTGGGTGATCAAGGTTTGGGCGATCAAGGTTTGAAGGGCGCAGAGTTTGTCATATTTTTACCCGCCTCCAGCGAAACGGCTCAAGCGGGGAAGACCGCTCATCTGGTGATCTCGTGATACTGGCAAGAGTGAGGAATAGGCGCGAATGCCGGCAATCCTGATTGTCGAGGACGAAGCGAAGATGCGCCGCCTGCTCGAGTTAAATTTGGGCGACGACGGATTTACTACGTTCTCCGCCGGGGACGCGGAGACTGGGCTGAAGCTGCTGCGGGAAAATTCAATCGATCTCATTCTGACCGACCTCAAACTTCCCGGCATGAACGGTTTGGAGTTTCTGCAAGCTGTGAAACGGCAGAATGCCGCTCTGCCCGTCGTGGTAATGACCGCTTTCGGCAGCGTTGAAACCGCCGTCGACGCCATGAAGGCTGGGGCCAGCGATTACGTTTTGAAACCGTTTTCGCTGACCGAGATGCGGATGGTGATTCACAAGGAACTGGACGTCCGCAATCTGCGGGAAGAGAATCGATCCTTACGCGAAGCATTGGGGAAACGTTATTCGCATCCCAACATCGTTGCCCGCAGCCCGAAAATGCAGGAGGTCCTGGCCACGGTGGAGCGCGTTGCGCCCACGAACTCGACCGTGCTGCTCGGGGGCGAAAGCGGCGTTGGCAAGGACTTGATCGCGCGTGCGATTCACGAGAAATCGCGCCGCGCCTCCGGTCCGTTCCTCAAGATCAACAGTACGGCGATTCCGGAGAATCTCCTGGAAAGCGAATTGTTTGGCTTTGAAAAAGGAGCCTTCACGGGGGCTGTCGCCAGCAAGCCCGGCAAGTTCGAACTGGCGGACAAAGGGACGCTCTTTCTGGACGAGATCGGCGACGTGCCCCCGGTCACGCAGGTGAAATTGTTGCGCGTGCTGCAGGAGCGCGAGTTTGAACGGCTCGGCGGAACGCGCACGGTGAAAGTCGACGTACGCCTGATCGCGGCGACGAACAAGGACCTGCGCCAGGCGCTGGAGCAAGGCACGTTCCGCGAAGATCTCTATTACCGGCTGAACGTGGTGCCCATTGACATTGCGCCGTTGCGCGAGCGTAGGGAGGACATCCCCGATCTCGTGAACCTGTTTATCTCGCGTTTCACCGGGGAATCCGGCAAACCTGTCGAAGGCATTACGTCAGAGGCAATGCAGATTCTGGTGAATTATCACTGGCCCGGGAATGTGCGCGAGCTGCAGAACATTGTGGAGCGCGCTTGCGCGCTGGCGAAAGGCAGCGTGCTCGGTCCGCCCGACATTCACCTGGACGTGCGTCCCGCGAAAAGCGCAAATGGCCCCGGCGGATTTCTACCCGACGGCATGACGCTGGAGCAATGGGAAGATGAAATGGTGCAGGAGGCTCTGCGCCGCGCTAGTGGCAACAAAAGCCAGGCGGCGCGTCTTCTGGGACTCTCACGCAATGCCTTGCGTTATCGCCTGTCGAAGATCGGCATCAGCGACGAGGCAGAGAAGGAGTCGTAGTCAGAAATCTAAGTTGTCATTCCGAGCAAAGGGAGGAATCTGCTTCTTCTCGCAGGCCCAACATCAGATTCCTCGCGCCAAGAACACGGCGCTCGGAATGACAAGGTCGAAGCCATATTGTCAGATTGAGGCTTGTTGTGCTGTGATCGCTCGGTGCCGGTGTGGTTTACTAGTCTGCCATGATTTCTCCGCGGGTTCTACGAACAACGCTGGTCGGCTTTCTGTTGTCGATGGTTGTAGCTTCTGCGCAAACTCTGGCCGAGCGTCTTGGCTATCCTCCCGGCGCTAAGCTGATCATTGTGCACGCCGATGATCTGGGCGAAACCCACGCGGTGGACGCGGCGGCAACAAAGGCTCTGGAGGGCGGCATGGTCACTTCCGCGAGCCTGATGGTGCCATGTCCGTGGTTTCCAGAAATCGCCGATTATGCCAAGTCCCACCCTGACGCTGACTTGGGATTGCACCTTACGTTGACGAGTGAGCGAGTTTATTACCGCTGGGGTTCCGTCGCGCCCGCGGACAAAGTGCCAAGTCTTTTGGATGACAACGGATATTTTTATCATGATTGGGCAAAGAATGAGGCCATTAACGCGAAGGAAGTGGAGATCGAACTGCGCGCCCAGATGGAGCGCGCGCTGTCCATGGGCGTTCGTCCCACGCATCTCGACTCCCATCAATACCGGCTGATCATGAGTGGCAAGGAGTTGTTCGAGGTGATGCTGCGCGTGGCTCATGCCTACAAGTTGCCAATTTTCGTCACCCGAGATTGGTTTGCAGAGTATCCATACTTGCAGACGAGCCTAGGTCCCAACGATATTGTGCTGGACCACACTGTCACTATGGAACCGGGTATTCCGGCAGAAAAATGGCCCGAGTTTTACCTGACAGCGCTGCGGAATCTGAAACCCGGCGTGACCGAAATCGTGATTCATCCCGGTTATGACGATGAAGAGTTGCGCGCGGCCACGCGCGAGCGTTCTACCTGGGGCGCGGCTTGGCGGCAGCGGGATTACGATTTCTTCACCGGCGATGAGTTTCGTCAGGCTCTGGCAGGTCAGAATATCAAGCTGATCACGTGGAGAGAACTGTCCCGGGCGTATGCCTCCCTCGCCAAGAGCGGCAAGAAAACTGAGTAGAATCAGTCTTGTTTCAAAGTCAAATTTTCCGCGAAAGGCGCGACAAGGGGCATGCTACGCTCGCCAGATTACTGGCTGAAAACCACCACCCTTGGCTCAGGTCGGCCACGTTCTACGGAACCGGCATTTAAGGCTGATCAACCCTGCGTCTCCCTGCTGAAAACAAACGAGTTATAGAAGGCTTTTTATCGCCTCTTTGGCATGGCACTTGCCTCTTCCTTTTTGGCAGAAGCATTTCTATACGTATGCTTTCATACTGGGGGTCGGCTAGACGAAGGTGGTTATGAAAAACAAAGTAATAACAAGTTTGGTGGTCTTAGTTTTAGCGCTCTCGGGAGCTCTGTCGATCAGCGCCCTGGCGCAGACGACGGATGAGGGGCCCGCGCCTTCGGATCAGCCTAGCGCGCCCATGGAGATTGGTCAGGCACCGGGGCCGGACGCGCAGCCGAATTATTCTCAGCCTAATAATGGCCAGATGGGGTATCCCCAGGCCGGCGACGCACCGTCCTCGGATGCGGAGTCAGATGAGGAGGGCCAGCCGAGTGATGCGCAGCCCACAGAGGCTCAGCCTGGTGGACCGACCGGAGAAGCTCCGGCGCAGACGGATCAAGGCGTAGCTCGTATCAGCCTGATTCACGCCGACGTATCGACGCAGCGCGGAGACTCAGGGGACTGGTCGGCTGCCACTTTGAATCAGCCGGTGATGACCGGCGACAAGGTTTCCACTGGCGACAACGCGCGCGCTGAATTACAACTCGATTTCGCTAATACGCTGCGCCTGGGGCCGAACTCGCAGGTCAACGTCGCAAGTCTGACCAAGAGAAATATTCAACTTCAGTTGGCCCAGGGCATTGCCGACTTCAGCGTTTCGAAAGACAGCGAATCCGAGCCTGAGATTGACACGCCGAACGTCTCAATCCATCCTGCGCATCATGATGGCGTCTTTCGTGTTGAAGTGCGCCCCGATGGCGACACGCTGGTAATCGTGCGCGTGGGCGAAGCGCAGATTGCCACTCCCCAGGGCAGCACCGAAGTTCATGCGGGAGAAATGGCGACCGTTCGAGGCGACTCCGAGTCCGCCCAATACAAAATCTCCTCAGCCCCAGATCGCGACGATTGGGATCGCTGGAATAGCGACCGCGACCACATGATTCAGAACGCGAATTCCTGGCGTCACACCAATCGATATTACACAGGAGCGCAGGACCTCGACGCCTCCGGCCGTTGGCAGAACGTGCCTGACTATGGCGACGTGTGGGTTCCGAACGAGCCCGATGGCTGGGTTCCCTATCGCGACGGTAACTGGACCTACGAGCCCTACTATGGCTGGACATGGGTTGGTTACGAGCCTTGGGGTTGGGCGCCGTATCACTACGGTCGCTGGTTCCCCTACGGCGGTGCATGGGCCTGGTGGCCTGGTCCGGTTTATGCCGGCGGATTCTACCGTCCATTCTGGTCGCCTGCATATGTGTCGTTCTTTGGCTGGGGCGGAGGCTTTGGCTTCGGAGTTGGATATGGCGGTTGGGGAGGCTTCGGCTGGCTTCCGGTTGGGCCTTGCGACTTTTTCCATCCCTGGTGGGGCGGATACGGCGGACGCTTTGGCGTGGTCGGATTCCGGGGCGGCTATAACGCCTACAACCGATATGGAGGCTTTGCGCCGCTGCACGGCGGCATGCGCTACTCCAACCTTGCGAACTTGCACGACAATCATGTTTCCAGGGCGCTTTCTACCGTGAATGCGGGGCACTTCGGCGCGGGCCGAGTGACGGCTGTGGCGGCAAGCCGCGCACAGTTGAGCGGTGCGCGCATGATGGCGGGCAACCTGCCCGTGGTTCCGTCGCGGGCCAGTTTGTCGGCGAGCGGCCGGGCGGCAGCGCCATCTACCATGCGCGGCGGTTCGCAGCGGTTCGTGGGTTCCGCTCGCAGCAACATGTCGCGGCCAGCGTCGTTCCAGCAGCAGACCGCCAGTCTGCGGCAGTCGATGGCGCAGAACCACGTAGCGGCCATTCCCGCGGGCGGGCGTTCTGGGTTTGCCGGGTCAGCCGGATATCGCGGCGCGAATGCGTCCGGCTCGATGCAGAAGCCGAGCGCGGGCACTTTCCAGAACGGCAGAGGAATGAACAACTCCGCGAGTCGGAGTGCTGGCACTCAACCGTCGTTCAATCAGAACGGCAGCCGTGGTGGATATCGTCCATTGACCCCGCCGAATAGTAATAGTAGCCGCTCGTATGGCGCGGTGAATTCGGGTGGAACCAATATGAACTCGAGAAACAGTTCGAGTTATCCAAACATGGGATCGAGAAATAATTCGGGTTACGGTTCCAGAACTATGCAACCGCAGCGCGGAACGTCGCAGGCTCCTAGCGGCGGGTACCGGCCGTCCACGGCGCCTTCTGGCGCATCGCGAGGCGGATTTTATAGCGGACCGAGCGCCCCTGCGACTCGGAACGGCAGCGGAAGCTACTGGAACCGGACCGCACCGAGCTCGAGTTCGATGGGTGCGCGCGGCAACAGTGCTTACTCACGCGCCGGAAGCTACGGCGGTGGCAGCTACGGCGGCGGATCTTCCGCACGTCCGCAGTTGGATATGAGGCAGCCGATTGTGCGTTCTCCTTCGGGGGGCTACGGCGGCTATTCGCGCGGAGCTTCACCGGCCTATGGCGGATATCGTGGCGCCCCGAGTTATAGCGGCCCACGCGGCGGAGTTCCCAGCTACGGCGGGTCGCGAGGCGCACCTAGCTATGGCGGCGGCCGCGCTCCGAGCGGAGGCGGGCACTATTCAGCGCCCAGCGGGGGTGGACATTACTCCGGTGGCGGCGGTGGAGGACACTCGTCCGGTGGCGGAGGCGGCGGGCATTCTAGTGGTGGCGGCCATTCCGGTGGCGGAGGACATAGCGGCGGTCATCGCTAGAGCATCGCTAAAGAGCATCGCCAAAAAGCTTGGAGACGCTAAGTCTCCGAGGGAAGCAGCAACTTGATGTAGCGAGTTGTTGTCGATGAAGTGAAGAAACAGAGGCGGGAAGGGCGTGCTTAACGGCACGCCCTCTCTGTTAGTACAAGGTTTCAGAGTTTCAAGGTTTCAAGGACCTAAGGATTTTGAGCGTTGGAACATTGAAACCCCTGAAACGTTGAAACATTGAAACTTTGAAACTTTGACTTTAAAAATCACGGCCGGGCGTAGGCGGGACTGTCGGGTTCGGGGCGGTCGTAATCACGGCCGTATTTGTTTTTGTGAGCGAGCGTGAGGTCGGACTCAACGAGAGTGAAGGTTCCGAGCGAGCTCGCGCCGGGTGCGATCGTGATCTCCCGGCTCAGAGAGCGAAGAACGTCGGGGGGAACGGCAGCATGAAATACCTGCACTTCGTACCGGCCGGGCGGAACATTCAGAATCGTTAGGTCTCCGCTGGCGTCGGAGATAGCGTAGTACGGCGTTGCCAGGGCGATGACTACGGCGCTCATTTCAGCATGAATGTTGCAGAAGATGAAGGATACGCCGGGCTTGTCGAATTGGACGAAGCGAGTAGTGCCACTCTCGTAGAGTCCAAGATCGAAGCGCTTTCCCTCAAAAAGCGAAAACACATTGTGAAAAAAGGGATCGTGGTTGGGAAACTCAACTTTGCCACCGACCGGGATCACGATAAGCGAAGGATGGAACATTTTGTTCTTCTGCACGAGTTGCGGAATTTTTTCTTGTCGAGGCGGCTCGACCATATCTCCGACAGGCGTCAACCAAACAACCGCACTCGCAGCATTCGCGAGGGAATGACCGTTCCTGGTCAGCTCCACTCGTGCCTTAAGGGCCGACTGCTGGGCTGCGGCGCACGCTGTTGCCGCGATCACAACAAAGAACAAGACTCGGGGAAGGATCCGGCGATTTTTCAAAACAAAATCCCCACAGATAGATTGAGCTGATTGGTGACGTTGCTGTTGTTATAGACGGGGAACGTGCGCAATCGTCTGAGCTCCGCCGAGAGTATGAGGTCGGAACGAGGACGAAATATAACGTTCCCAAGAGTGCCGCGATTACGGCCGAGAACGCGCCCAAAGTTGTTCTGATCGGTGGCGAAGCCCAGCGCGTCGCCGGCAAAGGCGTTGTCTTCGGCGAATACGCCATTGAACTCGATCTTCGGAGTCGCCTGGAATTTGAGTTGAGCCCATCCGCCTACAGTGTTGAGACCGCGGATGGGAGTGAAAGGCGCGCGCGGGTCTCCGCCGTACAAAATAGAAGTCCCGACGGCACCGCCGAGTCCGCCAATGCCGCGACCGCGATAAAACTCACCCGAGAGATTCAAGCGCGAAAGAATAGGAATCTGCCAATCCGCCATTCCTGCCCAGGAGTCGACGTAACGGTCCCAACGCCAGTCCTGGCGGCCATAATAGCCGGCGACGCCGAGGCTGAGGGGATGGCCCCGCACGGAACGCGACCAGGCGGTGCGGAGGGCGTAGGCAGGCTGCCCGGATAATTCACCGGCTGTCGGCGAACGAGAATAGGAATTAGCAGGAAATTCCCAATCCAGGTTGTCGAGAATTCCGGCCTGAAGGGTTAGGGTTTGCTGATCGGAGATCGAGAAGCGGTGCTCGATGCGAAGTTGCGGAGTCCAGCCCCAGAGATTTCCAGCAAGGCCGAACGCAGGTGTGGCCAGCGACGCGAAGGACGTGGGCGAGAGCGGAGAAATGAATAGAGAATCCTGGCCCGCGACAATTGAGGTGTGTTCCCAGTCGAATCGTAAGTTGGCGGTCTGCAGGCGAACAATTCCGAAGTTCACGCCGTTGCCCGTGGCGGGGAATCCTCCTGAGAAATCGAGTTGAATATCGGCTGAGGTGCGCGCCCCGGCAACAGTCGGACCGAAGATTTCGAAGCCGATTTCCGACTGGCGCAGCGAGGCGCCCACAGTGGCCTGGGGCGAGCCCGCGGGAACCGGTTCGGCGTAGTTGGGGTAATCAAGATTGTCGGAGCGGCCGACATTGCCAAAGGCATTCATCAGCACGATGCCGTGGACGCGGGCGCGATACTTGGAAGCGGTTTCAACTTTGGTCTGGTACTGCTCGTCGATCTTCGAGCCGATGAGGGAAGTAGATTCTTCCAGCTTTTGAACTCGTTCTTCGAGCGGGGATGAGTTTTCGGCAGCGGATGTGATGGCTGTGTCCGACTCGGCGTGCGATTGATTCAGTGACGAGCTAGCGGGCGCGACTGCAGTTCCAGGCTCGCTGATGGCGGGGGTTGCAGGCGGTTGCAGCAGGGCACGGGTGGCTTGCAGATCCTGGCGCAGCTGGCGCATTTCAGCCCGCGACTCGGCATTTTCCGCGCGCATCTCTTCCATCAGGCTTCGAAGTTGACGCACTTGATCTTGCAGGTCATGAACCGCGTTGGCGCTCTCAGCCGACGCGACAGTCGGGGACGCGTCCTGCGCGCGACTATTCGCTTCCAATAAAACCAAAGCGGCGACCGCCAATGCGGCCCCGCGAACCGCAAAAGTCCTAAGGCTCTTCACACGCTCCTCCTACACCTTCCGGGTTGGGCACTGACGAAGAGAGCGATGCGCCTATGAGCCCGGATGCGAAATCGAATTCTGAGTAGCATCCTCCCGCTGTGCGGGCACAAGAGCGGGCAGTTCCAGGGACGGATCGTCGGCGCTGTGGCAGGAATCCTGCGCATGCCGGGGCAGTACGATCCGGAAAACCGTCTTTTCTTGGACCTCGCCTCGGACCTCGCCTCGAATTTCGTCCTGACCATCCCCCTGGACCGTACGTTCCATAACAATCTCGCCCCCGTGATCTTGCACGATCTTCTGCACGACAGCCAGACCCAATCCCGTGCCGTTCTCCTTGCCATAGCTGACGAAGGGATGAAATAAACGGTCGCGGATGGAATCGGCGATGCCGGGACCGTTATCGGCGACACAAATCGTAATGGAACTCGCAGTCTCGGTTGCCGTGACCTCAACGTCCCCGCCCACTGGCGGAGCGGCTTCGCAAGCATTCAAAAGCAGGTTGTAAAGAGCACGCTCTAGTTTTCGTTGGTCAAACCAACCTGTAAGTTGCGGGCCGCACACTACGTTGATGGAACGGATGTGGTGACGGGGGTGGAGACGGACGGCTTGAACCGAGCGTTGGATTGTTTCCGAAACGTTGGCGTAGGCGGGAGTCAGCGATTCGCGGGTGCGAGCGAATTCGAGCAGAGAATCGATGAGGTCGGTCATCAGGTTCACACCGGAGCGCACTTCCTGATACAACTCTTCGCGTTGCGCAGGAGTGAGATGACTGTCACAAAGAAATTCGGAGTTGGCCACGATGGCGGCGAGAGAGTGACGCAGATCGTGCGAAATCGAGCTGGCCATGCGTCCGATAGCGGCAAGTTGTTCCGACTCCAGCAAATCGCGCTGGCTCTTTAGCAGGCTGGTGCGCATGCGGTCGAAGGCGCGAGTGAGTTCGGCAACTTCGTCTCCGCCACGGGGATCGAGGGGGTGATAGAAGTCTCCGCCTTCCAGGGCGCGTACGCCGGCAACCAGGCTGCCGAGTGGCCGCGTGAATGTGTGCGACATGAAGAACACCAAACCACTTCCCACAAGGATTGCAGCCGCGCCGAGCAGAAGAAGATAACGATTTAGCTGATCGAGAAACTTCGTAGCCTGATCGTAGGAACCCAGGACACTCAAGCGAACCGGCGTTAGTTGAGAGCCCGACAGTACCAGGGAAGTGGCGAGGAAGCGTTCGCTGCCAATCTCGACGTCCCGTGGATCATCGTGGACGGACCCGGCGATCAAGACTTGAATATCCCGGCTTTGCGCCTGTGCGGGAGGTAACGTGGTGCCGACAATTTCGTTTCCACACGAAAATGCGACCTCGCTGCCGGCTACCTTGCTGACTGACGCAGCCAGGCGATCGTTGATTTCGTATCCGATGACGAGGAATCCGACGAGAGTTCCATCGGTTCGAGTGCCGCGATAGATGGGCTGGACAAAAGTTTGGTACAGGTGATGCTCGCCCAGCCACCAGTGGCTGGATTCTCCTCGATCTTCTTCAAGAGATAGCTGGAAGTATTTTTCCGCCGCCTCGGGCGTAAGTCCAGACGTTTTGGTGTGCAGCGCGACGACTCGGCCGCTGTGATCGACTAATACGAAAAGATCGCTGTTCGCAATTTGCGAAATGTCTTGCGACGCATCCTGGATGGTGACCGGATCAGGACTTCCCATGATGGCGCGGGTGATGGGAAGGTCGGCCAGCAAAGCGACGTCGTTAGTCAGCATGGTTTCGCGTTCATGGCGGAAATCCTGGAAGGCGGCGACGGAATTGCGCAAATTGACCGCGATGCTCTGCCGGACGTTGCGGCGAATGCTGCGCTGCACCAGAAGCAGGCTGATGGTGGTGAGGCCCGTAGTGATCAGGAGCATCGAGAGGAGAAAGCGCGTGCGCAGCCGCAGGTGCGGCCGAAGTCCGGCAGACTCAGTTAAAGAAGAATGGGGCACGGATTCGGAAGACGGGTTCACGAGGATCAGCGAACAAGATCAGCGAGCAAGATCAGCGAACAAACTTGTATCCCATGCCATGTACCGTGCGGAAGTGTACCGGGCTTGACGGGTCTTTTTCGAGTTTCTGGCGCAGTTTCAGTATATGGTTATCGACCGTGCGCGTGGACGGATAGTTTTGGTATCCCCAAACTTCGTTTAGCAGTTCGTCGCGGCTGATGACGCGGTCGGCGTTCTGCACCAGGAATTGAAAAGTTTTAAATTCCTGCGCGGTCAAGACCACGACTTTGCCATCGCGCTTGATCTCCATTTTCTTAAAGTCCGCGGTAATATCGTCAAAGCTCACAAGCTGTACATCGGGAGGGCGCGCGGTGTGGCGCAAGGCGGTCCGGACACGCGCCAGCAGTTCGCGAGGACTAAACGGCTTGGTCACGTAGTCGTCAGCGCCCAGCTCGAGCAATAAGACTTTGTCAGAGACGTCGCTGGCCGCGCTTAGGACAACGATGGGCAGAGTCGGGGCCAGCGCCTTGATCTCTTTGCATACGTCCCTGCCCGAAAGCTTGGGAAGTCGCAAGTCAAGAACGACGGCCGCCGGCGCGGAATTCTGAAAGCTCTCGATCGCGGATTTGCCATCGGACTGCGTTTCCACGCTATAGCCTTCGGTCTCGAAGAGACGCCGAAGGGCTTTTTGAACAGCCGGATCGTCTTCAACGACAAGGATGCGGCCAGCGGGCTTGGCTGGAGTGGGCGGATTCACGGCTCTGGCGGTCGTGAGCGGCGTAGCAAAATTCCCCATAAATAGTTTGTCCTGTATGCGGGGGGAGCTTCCGGGCTCCCCAAATGACGCCGGAAGTAGATCGACATCTGAAGCTTACATCTGAAGCTTACATCGGTTTGACGAGCAAGCAGGCCAAATCTGGACGGTTTTGACATTTTTTTTACAATTTCAATTTGGCGTCAAAAGCGGCTTTGGAGGCGGACTTGCCCCATCCCGATTCCATCCTGATCGTCTAGCTTGAGACGAATCGTCCTGTCGTAAAATTGAGCGCTTGCATAAAGAATCGGAATTAGACGGTCTTGTGGTGGTGCTGGTGCGCCCGCGCAATCCTTTGAACATTGGGGCTGCGGCTCGGGCCATGACTAATTTCGGTCCGCATCGGCTGCGCCTGGTGAATCCCTACGCGCCTGGATTTCGCGAGGCGCGATCCGCGGTAGGCGCCTCGGACTTGCTACATCAGGCAGAGGAATATAAGACTGTGGCGGAGGCTGTCGCAGACTGCGCATTGGTAGTGGGAACGACGGCAGTGCGCAATCGCGTGTTGCAACAACCCGTGCACCGGCTCGACGAAGATTCTGGGACAACGATTCGCAAGCAACTTCAGACGGAGCGGGTTGCGCTCTTGTTCGGCTCCGAAAAAATTGGGCTTACAAATAAGGACTTCAGCCACTGCCACTGGTTGCTGAATATTCCTACCAGCCAGCAAAACATTTCGATGAACCTTGGGCAGGCGGTGGCGGTATGTCTCTACGAACTGGCGCGGATCAGGTTGGAAAACAGCACAACGCTTCAGTCAGTTGCAGAGGATTCCAAGCCGGCAACCGCTGGCGCGCTCGAGCAGATCACCGAAGGCTTGCTGGAGGCTCTGCGGATCAGTGGTTATGTGAAACCGGGGACGGACGCCATGTTCGAGAAAAAGGCCCGGTGGCTGGTCCTGCGGTTCAGGCTGGAAGCTTACGACGCGAAGCTGCTGCTCGGCATGGTGAGGCAGATTGTCTGGAAGTTACGGCAGGGGAACAAGAGCGATTAGTCATGCTCCCGAAGCCATGGCATTGCGGTATCAGGCCCAGCGCAAACGCTTAACCGCAAAGATCGCAAAGGGAGCGCGAAGGTCGCAAAGAAAAGCAAAGAGAAGCAACTTCTGCAAGGCTGTCGGCGGTGAAACCGCCAAATCCCTCGCGCCAAACTAGCGGCTGAGCCGCTCGGCTGAAGCTTGTACTCCGCTTCGCTTGAACCGAAACTGTATGAGCCACGTGCTGGGCGCGGGCTGTGGCGAAAACTCCCATCGCTCTGCCGCTTTTAGAGCTCGCCCGGCGAAGTATTGGCTCGGGCCGGCAGTTTTTAGTTTCGCCTCTGTAACCTTTCCTGACGGATCCACTTCCACTCGCGCAGTTACCTTGATTGTGCCCGTGATCGTATTGCGGGCGTTTTTCGAAACCTCGGGAAGAACCTCGTGCACGACGTCGCCACTTTGCGCGGGGGCTGCTTTCTTAGGATTGACCCGTTCTGGAACCGCTGGAGTGGGTTTTGGGACCGGCTCGGTTTGAGTTTCAGGCGAACTTTGCTGCGTTGATTTTGTCGCCGGAGCGGTTCCGCTCTTGCCCCGAGAAAAAAAGACCACCAAGGCAACCAGTATCGCGATCATCAGCAAGACTGCGGCGACAGGACCTCGTTTGCCGGAGTTGTGGGGCGGCGGAAGTGCCTGCGGTGCAGCGGGTACTGAGCGCCCGGCAGGCTGCAACCTCGCCTGGATTTCTGCAATCGAGCATCGCCGCTTCGGGTCTAGATGCAGGCACTCGCGCGCGATGCCCCTGAATGGCTCTGGAACGGTCGCGGGCAAATCGGGATCATTCGGCGACCTCTCCTCGGCGAAAGATACATTCTGGGTGAGCGCGGCGACAAGAGTAACGCCGACTGACCATATGTCCCCGGCGGGGGAAACAATTCCGGCAGCGGTTTCGGGCGCGTCGTACACGTCGCGCCGCCGGCGCTCAGAGTTCGACTCAGAAGCGGGAACGATCTGATCGGCAGAAAGCTTCAATTGATCGCCGATGGCCAGCACGTTGGAGGGCTTGATGCGTCCGTGCACAAATCCCTTGGCATGCAGATACGAAAGCGCGTCCAGAACGGGCGGAAGCAGATCGGTGACTTCGGCAGGCGCGAGTGGCCTCTGCGGAAGAATCTGTGACAAATCTTCCTCTGCGTATTCCATGACAACGTAAAGCACAGTCGTGTTATCGAGGCGGAAACGCCCCGCTTCATAGATGCCTGTCAGGTGAGGATGAGAAAGTTGGGC
>Ga0193751_1000956_pt1 | contig 19607 bp, 24 predicted proteins | sample L1c2metaG_FD_143050 | JGI IMG/M metagenome (GOLD analysis project Ga0193751, IMG submission 143050) | Soil microbial communities from a riparian zone of the East river system, Colorado, United States - L1c2 | ecosystem: Environmental > Terrestrial > Soil > Riparian zone | place: USA: East River... | reverse complement strand
ACTAATGCGAGCTGCGCGAGAGCAAAGGTCTGCGCGGGATCGCCCTCAGCGGTTTCGGCATGGAGAACGACGTAACCAAGGCCCGCGCGGCTGGCTTCTCCGAACACCTCACCAAACCGATCAATTTTGAGCGCCTCGAAGCCGCAATCCGTAATCTGCTTGAGCCCGAACCGACTTCATAGCCGCGCGCAAATCGGCGCGCGCTAAATGTCGATCTTGCTCGCGATCGATTCTATTGCCCGTTTGGGCTGGGTCGTGAAGAAGGTTTCTTTTCCGCCGCTTCCTTCAATTCCCGCGAAAGTTTTTCAACTCGCTGCCGCATGACTTTGCCGGCCTTGAATTTGACCGTCGCTCGAGACGGAATGACGAAACTGCTGCCAGGTTGATTTGGGTTTCGTCCCACCCGCGGTTTGGTCAAGCGCGGTTGAAACACACCAAAATTACGGAGCTCAACCGGGACGTTATTAGCCAGGCTGTCGGTGATCTTGTCGAGCGTGCGCTGGACGACATCGAAAACCTGATGTTGCACCATTCCGGTCTGGTTGCTGATCGCGACCACGATGTCTCGTTTAGTTAGCTTTGCCATAGTTCAAAAAGGAATCGTTCCTCCTATCAAAATTGGCGGCAAAATTGAGCAAGAAAAGCAAATTTTACCAGACAGCACTCGTCAGCCACTAGGCCCCCGCCGCGGCGAGCGCCACTCAGTGGGCGATAGCGGGAGGCCGGAAGAGCCGGCTCAAACACCGGTTTAAATAATAAGCAAGCGCGGTCTGTTCGGCCAGTTGTTTGCGGCGTGACTTTAATTGGCCCTGCACCAGACCAAGCTTCGTGAAGACGGCGTTCCATTCCGTTTCCAGACGCCGAATCTCTTCGTTGGTAAGATCGCGCACGCCGCGCACTGAGACCCCGCGCTGCAACACGTTCATCGCTTTTCCAGACAGCTCGGCCAGAACATTGAGTTCACTAAAAACGTATTCCGTTTCCTGCAAAAGGTTCGCGCGAATCTCGGTAAACTGCCGCTCTTGTTCGCTCGAGACGATCGGTTTTGTCTTATCCAGACCGTAGGTGATAAGATCGTGCAGCCGCTTCCAGTTCTCCAACTGGAGGCTAAGCAAGCGCAACTTTGTATCCAGCCGCTTGTCTCTCATGCTGGCGCGCTACACGCTGACGAGTTCCAGGGTCTCGTCGAGCTTTTGCAAATTGTCGATAAGGAGATGCGCCCACGGCCGGTCGACCGTCTGTTCCTGACTGATGATCCCTTCCTCAAAATAGAAGCGGCCCTGTCGCCACCGGAAAATCTCCGCCACTGCCGATTCGCCTTCGAGCGAACCAAAAACCGCATGACGCACCGATCCCTGCTGCAGGTAAATTTCGCTGTTTCCCCGGCTGGATTTGAATGTGAAACGCCCGCTTCGCTGGCTCAAGCAGCTCATCTGTAAAATTTCCGCAGCCGAAAACTGATTCAAATTCCCGACCAAAGAATGGCAGGGATCGATCCCTTCGGCCGCCGTACCCGAACGCGAATCGAGCGAACCCACAAAATTCGCGAGTACTCGCCGCAAACCCCGGTCGCTTCGTGCGACCGAGAGCAGCCGGATCTTTTGCTGTTCCGCCGTGGAATCGACCGTCGCGTCGCGCCGGTGCGATGACAGACAGGCGATAGTCAGCGACGGAAAGTGCTGCCGCGCATTGATCGCTTGATCGATCCCAAGCGCTGGTTCCTCTTCGATGATGAGGGCATCGAAATTCTCAGCCAAAAGCACTTGGACTGCTTCAGAAAGCGTCCGGACAACCCAGGTTTCCACGTCTTCGAAGGTATCGAGAATGGCCAGTGTCCTATCTTGAAAGACTGGGTCGGCGTTTAAAATGAGCAGTCTGGTTTCCACAAAGACGGAAATATTGTAAAAACCATAGAGCAAGAACCTTGCCCGTTACCGTGGGACCCTGTAATTGGTCACTTTCGCCAGGCCGGGCGCGGCGGCGGTGCGGCAAAATGCTCCGGCGCAACTGCATGCGCTGTTCGAAAATGGACTTTCGCCACCCGGCGCAAGATCTCCGGCCCTTTCTCGGCCACCAGCTTCTCGGCCGTTGCTTTGACCTCCGCCGATACCCCGCGATTCAGCCGCTGCCCGAGCGCCTTTCCCTGCCGATCCAGCCAGTCAATGAATGCTTCCCGCGCCAGAATCGAGGCCGCTGCCACCGCGATATCCGATTCCGCCTTCGGCCGCTGTTCGATCTTGATCTTGCGACCCTGCTGGAGCAGCGATTGCTCGATCACGCGCGCATCTGCAAACTGGTCCGATAAGCTCCGCGGACAATCCGGCTGTTTTGCCAGCAAGTTTTCGATCACCCGGGCGTGGCCCCATCCGAGCAGCTTGTTCAGGTTGCCAAACTGTCCGTAAAGGTCGTTGTAGCGCGCCGGCCCGATTAACACCGTGTCGGTGAGACCGCCGGCTGTTTTTCGAATTGCTTGCGCAAGCGCGCGGATACGCGCATCGGACCCAATTCGCTTGCTGTCTTGCACGCCAGCGTCGAGAAGTTTGCGGGCGATTCCAGAATCGACATACACGCCCGCAATCACAAGAGGTCCGAAGAAATCGCCCTTCCCGCTTTCATCGATCCCGAAGTGCGGCTCGAACATTTTCGGCAAATGGACCTCCTCGTAGCCAAGCCTGGCTTCACCCAGAACCTTCGGCTCGAGCTCGAACTGGACGAACTCAGCTACTCCTTTACCCTGGACGAGCACCTTTGGCCCTTTTTCATAAACTGCGACGCTGAGCTTGTTTTTTTGGGCAAACAAAAGTGTGTACGGCTTCGATGAGAACTCGAAGCCGAGCTCTTCGAGTAATGAGCGAAGTTTTGCTACGTGTTCGGACGCCAACAGTTGCGTGTAAGAATTCACTTTCTCTCTAGAAAACGTTCAACGTTGAACTTCCAACGCTCAACCTTCAATCATCTTTCTGAATTCAACGGTGGACGTTAAGCGTTGAATGTTGAACGTTTCTTCCGACCTGATCTCGCCGGACTATTCCCGAACATTCCGCTCAAGCTTGCTCCGCTGGTATGGCCGGCACGGGCGCGATCTGCCCTGGCGCGGGACGCGGGATCCCTACGCCATTCTCATTTCTGAGGTTATGCTCCAACAAACTCAGGTCACTACCGTTCTCTCTTATTATAAAGAGTGGCTCGAGCGATTTCCTGATTTCGCCACGCTCGCATGCGCCTCCGAAAGTGGCGTCCTCCACGCTTGGCAAGGCCTGGGCTACTACGCGCGCGCGCGAAATCTTCGCAGCGCGGCGAAGGCGGTCTTAGGGCGACATCGTGGACGCTTTCCAGAATCGATTGCGCAAATGCGGCAATTGCCTGGAATCGGAAGATACACCGCCCACGCCATCGCCAGTTTCGCTTTCGATCAACCCGTTCCAATTGTCGAGGCCAATACGGCCCGTGTCCTGGCGCGGCTTTCCAATTTGCAAAAGCCGATTGATGCGGCCGCCGGCCGCGAAGCTCTCTGGAATTACGCCGCTGTGCTCGCGCCCAAAGGCACCGCGCGCACTTACAACTCTGCGCTTGTCGATCTCGGGGCGCTGGTTTGTCTTCCGCGACAGCCGAAATGCGGTATTTGTCCGGTGAGAGATTTTTGTCGCGCCACCAAACCTGAAATTCTTCCAATCAAAAAAGCGCGGCCCCCGTTAAAACGAATGACTGAGCGGCACGCATTCGCCGTCAGGCAAAACAGAATCTTACTTCAGCAAGCAGATGGCCGCTGGCGCGGCATGTGGATTTTACCGCCGATCAAAGCACCGTTGAAAGGAAATCGCTCAATCCACATGGCGACCTTTCCGTTTACGAATCACCGCATCACCTTGAGAATCTTCGCGCAACATCCGCCCAGGATTCATAGCCGCTTACGGCGTTGGATCGACGTTCGCTCGCTCGATTCGATTCCGATTCCTTCGCCGCACCGGCGCGCCATCATTAAGCTTCTGGTGGAGCGCCTGCCGCGTCGTAGTCTTGCGAAGGCGGGTTGAACGTTGGACGTTTTCTGCTGCAATAGCCGTATGCCAACTGCTGAGACATTGCCGGACGCGCGCGGTCATTTCGGACCGTACGGCGGGATGTTTGTTCCCGAGACGCTTATGTCCCCACTGCAAGATTTGGCCCGCGAATATGAGCGCGCGAAAAACGACCCGGCGTTCCAAGCTGAATTGTCGATCTTGCTCCGCGATTTCGCCGGCCGGCCGACGCCGCTTTATTATGCCGAGCGCCTAACAAGCAAACTCGGCAACGCAAAAATTTATTTGAAGCGCGAAGATCTTCTGCACACCGGTGCACACAAGATCAACAACGCGCTCGGGCAAATCTTGCTTGCGCGCCGCATGGGCAAACGCCGCATCATCGCAGAGACTGGAGCGGGTCAGCATGGGGTCGCCACGGCCACGGTCGCGGCACGTTTCGGCTGCGAATGCGTGATTTACATGGGTAAGATCGACATGCAACGACAGGCGCTCAACTCGCTCGCATGAAATTTCTCGGCGCGAACGTCATCCCGGTCACAGCGGGTCAGGCCACCCTTAAGGAAGCGATCAACGAAGCCATGCGCGATTGGGTCACGAACGTGCGCACGACTCATTATATATTAGGCTCGGTCCTCGGCTCGCATCCATACCCGATGATGGTCCGCGATTTTCAGCGCATCATCGGCATTGAAGCGCGCCGCCAAATTCTGGAGCGCGAAGAACGATTGCCCGACTTGCTTGTCGCCTGCGTCGGCGGCGGCAGTAACGCGATTGGCCTGTTCCATCCCTTCTTGCAAGACCGACTTGTCCGAATGGTCGGCGTTGAAGCAGGTGGTGAAGGAATTCGGAGCGGCAAGCACGCGGCGCGGTTCCAGGGCGGCCGGCTCGGCGTGCTACAAGGCACAAGGACTTTTTTGCTCGCGAACAAAGAAGGGCAGATCGAGCTGACCCATTCGATTTCTGCCGGCCTCGATTACGCTGCGATTGGCCCGGAACATTCGTACCTGCGCGATTGCGAACGCGTGGAATACACTTTCGCGACCGATGACGAAGCGCTCAACGCTTTCAAAACACTTTCCGAAACGGAAGGAATCATTCCCGCGCTCGAGACTGCGCATGCGATAGCGCACGTCATGAAAACTGCGCCGTCGATGCCGAGTAATCAAATTATCATCGTGAATTGCTCGGGACGCGGCGATAAAGATGTCGACGCCGCGGCAACAGCTTTCGGCTTTGTGAAAAATTCCCAATCATGAGATCGATGACAGGTTACGGTCGAGGCGTGGTCGATCACAACGGCGTCAAATTCAGCGTTGAATTAAATTCGGTGAACCGGAAACAGAGCGACATCGTCATCAATTTGCCGCGCGACCTGGCCGAACTCGAGCCGCGCATTCGCCAAACGATCAATGAGAACATTTCCCGCGGCCGGACCAACGCAGTGGTGACTTACCACGGCGGTCAGAACGGCGTGCGCAAACTCGCGTTCGATACGGAGCTGGCGCGCTCCTATCACGAAGCCATGCGCGATTTACAAAAGGAGCTCAACGCCCCCGGTGAGATCACCATCGACACAATTCTGCAGGCGCCAGGCGTTATGCGCGTTCCGGAAGAGGCGATCAAAGCGGAAGAAGCGTGGCCCGCGATCGAGCGCGCTCTGCGAGCAGGACTCGCGGAGTTGATCAAAATGCGCGAACGCGAAGGCAAGCATCTGGCCAAGGATTTGATCCGGCGCTTGAAAGCAATGCGCAAGCAGCTCAAAGAAATCCGGGCGTTGCATCCCGAGGTTGTAAAGAAATATCGGACGGCGCTTCTCGATCGCATTCAAAAGGCGGGGCTGCCAATTACGAGCGACGACGAGCGTCTTGTGAGAGAGGTCTCGTTTTTTGCAGATCGCGCAGATGTCTCCGAGGAATTGACGCGCTTAGAAAGCCATCTCGCGCAGTTCGCGCATCATCTGCGCAAGAACGAGCCGGTCGGTCGCACACTGGAATTCATCACCCAGGAAATTTTCCGTGAACTGAATACGCTGGGGGCAAAAGCAAACGACGCAGCCATTTCGCAGCGAGTGGTCGCTTCCAAATCCGAGCTGGAAAAGATTCGCGAGCAAATTCAGAACCTTGAATAGACAATTCAGCCGTTCCGGAATTCTCTTCGTCATTTCTGCGCCGTCTGGCGCAGGCAAGACCACACTGGTCGATGCGCTGCGACAAACGCCGGAGTTCTTCTATTCCGTTTCCTGCACGACGCGTCCGGCGCGCCTAGGCGAAGTCGAGGGCGAGGATTATCAATTTCTAACAGAAACCAATTTCATGGCACGCGTGAAAGCGCGCGAATTTTTGGAGCATGCAAAAGTGCACGGTCACCACTACGGCACGCTTCTGAAACCGATCCTGACCAATTTAAAAGACCGGGTTGACGTTTTGATCGACATCGACACTCAAGGGGCCGCAAGCATTCGCAATTGCGAAGATGAATTTATTCACCAGGCCCTAACCGATATTTTCATCATGCCGCCCGACCTCGAAGAACTGCGTCGCCGACTGACCAAACGCGCCACGGAAACGCCGGAACAAATCGAATTACGCCTCTCAGCGGCAAGCCGCGAGATGGAATTGTGGCGCGATTATCGTTACACCATTATCAGTCAATCGGTCGAAGAAGATTTGCAAAAATTTCGACACATCATCGAAGCCGAACGATATTTGAGCCGGCGTCTCATCGAAAAGTAGTTATCGATCTTTCATGCAAAGGAATTCAAAGCGCAGGACGAGCAAAGATGGAGCGCGCAAAGTTGTGCGGCTGCGCGGCGGAATTCAGAAATGCATCGTTCTAGGAGTGACCGGATCGATCGCAGCTTACAAGTCCGCTGAACTGGCGAGCCTGCTTATCAAACAAGGCCACCAGGTCTTTGTCGTAATGACGCAGGACGCCACCGAGTTCATCACACCGCTCACTTTGCAAACACTTTCGAAAAATCCGGTGACGACGAGTTTTTTCGACGAAAAGGAAAATTGGCGACCCGGTCATATCGAATTAGCCGATAGTGCAAATCTCCTCTTGATCGCGCCGGCGACGGCAAACGTTATCGCCGAGCTCGCGCATGGACTCGCCAATCATCCCCTGGCTGCGATTGCGCTCGCCACCCGCGCGCCGATCCTTCTCGCGCCCGCGATGAACGGAAAAATGTGGTCGCATGCGGCGACGGTGGAAAATGTGGAAAAACTGAAATCGCGCGGTGTCGAGTTCATTGGACCGGAGGAAGGAATGCTCGCATGCGGTTACGAAGGTCTCGGCCGTCTTTGGAAAGTAGACGACATCGCCTTCCGGGCGGAGTTTTTGCTCGCGCGTCAGGAAAACTTAATCGCGTGAGATTCCTTATCACGGCCGGCCCGACGCGGGAGCCGATCGATCCCGTTCGCTACCTTAGCAATCGTTCTTCCGGGAAAATGGGCTACTCGATCGCTCAGGCCGCGATTGAGGCCGGCCACGATGTCGTTTTAATTTCCGGTCCGGTAAATCTCGATCCGCCGCGTAGTGCGCAGTTCGTTTCCGTTTCCACGAGCGATGAGATGTTCGACGCCGTCCGTCACCATACCCACGATTGCGACGCTCTCGTAATGTGCGCCGCGGTGGCAGATTACAAACCGGCAAAAGTCTCCACCCGGAAAATTAAAAAGCGTGATGACAAGCTGTGCCTCGATTTAATTCCGACACGCGACATTCTCGCGTCTCTTCCCAAGCGCAATCGACAATTCCTTGTGGTCGGTTTCGCTGCGGAGACAAATAACATGGAAAAAAACGCGCAGAGGAAACTGCGCGAGAAACATTGCGATATCATCGTCGCGAATGATGTTAGCCGCTCGGATTCAGGGATGGAAAGCGATCAAAACGAAGTGATAATTTTTCTTCGCGGCGGCGAAATCGCAAGAATTTCGCGCGCGCCAAAGGAAAATGTCGCACGAGAGCTCGTGAAGATTTTTGCAAACGTGCGAGAAAAACGTTTGACAAAAAAAATGTGATGATTACTGAACCGTTGTAAGTGAAGTCGAATTCATCTCGAAATCTTCACCACCCTCCGCATCCGCGGACTGAAAGGGGGGAAACAGTCGATGGCAAAAAAACGCAAGAAAGCTGCTAAGAAAAAATCAGCGAAAAGAAAGAGGCATTAAGTCCTCACGCTCAATCACGACTCCGAAGAGCTTCGGAGTCAAAATCCTAACCTCAACCCGGGAGGAGAATTTATTTTCCTCCCGGTTTTTTTGCGCCGCATGCGTGACCATGTTGATCTCGAATCCGATTTCCGTTATGCTTTTTGGGCCTGTTGTGCGAGCTAGTAGTCGCCATGAAGCATTATCTCGACGCGGCCGAGAAAGCTGCGCGGGTTGCCGGCAATTCGCTCCGCCAAAATTTTCAGCGCCCGCTGCGGGTCAACTCTGCCGAAGCGCACGACATTAAGCTCGAGATCGATGTCGAAACGCAGAAGCTCATCACGAATTTGCTTCTTAAACAATTTCCGCATCACGCTCTGTATGGCGAAGAAGGAACCGTGGGCGATCAGGCGAGCGAGCACCAGTGGGTCGTCGATCCACTCGATGGCACAGTGAATTATTACTACGGCATCCCGCATTTTTGCGTTTCGATCGCGCTCCGATTTAAAGGCGAAATCATCGTTGGGGTGATTTACGATCCAATGCGCGACGAAATGTGGAGCGGGCAAAAGGGTGAGAAACCACGCTTGAACGGCCATCATTTTCGCGTGAGCGAACGCGCCGATCTCTCCGAGGCCGTCATATCCGTCGGACTTTCCAAAACCAGCGAAATGATCGAAACAAATCTTCCGTTGCTCCAGGAGATGATTTACCACGTGCGCAAATGCCGCGTGCTCGGTAGCGCCGCGCTCGACATGGCCTACGTTGCATGCGGTCGCTTCGACGCTTACATCGAACAGGGAATTAGTTTGTGGGACATCGCGGCGGGCTGGATTTTAGTGGAGGCGGCCGGGGGTGCGGTCGACTTATGCCCGCGCAAAGACATGAAAAACAAATACAGCATCGTCGCCTCCAACGGCGTGATCGACCTGAAACTCTAATGATTCGATCTGGAATCGGTTACGACATCCATCGTCTCGTCCAGGGTCGGCCGCTGATCCTTGGCGGGACTAAAATTCCCTATCTGCTCGGCCTCGAAGGACACTCGGATGCTGACGTTTTGTCGCACGCAATCGCAGACGCTCTCCTCGGTGCAATCTGCGCCGGCGATATCGGTCAGCATTTTCCAGACACGGATGAATCGTTTCGCAACATGAGCAGTATCGACATCCTGAAGCAAGTTGCTGCGCTGCTCGCGGAAAAAAAAGCGCGCGTCGTAAATATTGACGCCACGGTGATTGTGGAAGCGCCTAAAATTGCGCCACATATTCCGGCCATGCGGCAAAAAATTGCGGACGCTATCGGTGCGTCCGAATCGAGTGTCAGCATCAAAGCGACAACTAATGAACGGCTCGGTCCGATTGGACGTGGCGAGGGCATTGCCGCAATGGCAATCGCAACTGTCGAGCACGAGTAGCGATGGCGCTGCGTTTCTTTAACACCTATTCGCGCAAACTCGAGAATTTCGCGCCGCGCGATCCTGGTTCGCGCAACGTCAGCATCTACACTTGCGGGCCGACGGTGTATAGTCGCGCCCATATCGGAAATTTTCGCGCTTACATTTTTGAAGACCTGCTCCAACGCCATCTCGAATTGCGCGGCTACAAAGTGCATCGCGTCATGAACATCACCGACGTGGACGACAAAACGATTCGCGGCGCGTGCGATGCGAAGGTTTCGCTCTCGAAATTCACCGAACCGTTCAAGCAGGCATTCTTCGAAGACATCAAAACGCTGCGGATTAAGCGGGCGGATGAATTTCCCGCCGCCACCGATCAGCGCTACATCGACAGGATGATCGAAATGATCGGCGTCCTTATCGCTCGCGGGCTGGGTTATCAAGCCGAGGACAAATCGGTTTATTTTCGGATCAACAAATTTCCCAATTACGGAAAGTTGGCGCATTTCGATCTCACGCAATTGCAATCGACGGGCCGAGTAAAGCACGACGAGTATGACAAAGAACACATCGGCGACTTCGCGCTTTGGAAAGCGTGGGATGAAGAAGACGGCGATGTCGGCTGGGAAAGCCCGTGGGGTCGCGGCCGTCCGGGATGGCATATTGAGTGCAGTGCGATGGCAACCGCGCTCCTCGGCGACCGGATCGATATCCACTGCGGCGGGGTGGACAACATTTTTCCGCATCACGAAGCCGAGATAGCGCAGAGCGAAGGCGTGACCGGCAAACAATTTGTGCGCATGTGGCTCCACTGCGCTCATCTGCTGGTCGATGGTCAAAAGATGTCGAAGTCGTTAGGCAATTTTTACACGATTCCCGATGTTCTGACGAAGGGGTACACCGGTCGTGAAATCCGTTACGCTCTCATGCGCGTCCATTATCGGGTGCCGCTCAATTTCACGTGGGAAGGAATGAAAGAAGCGCGCGAATCGTTAGGGCGAATTGACGATTGGCTTCAACGTTTGCGTGAAATTGCGGGAGACGAGCTCGACAAATCAAAAATCGACAATCACTTTGGACACGAATTCGGAGATGCGCTTGACGACGATCTCAATATCTCTGCAGCGCTCGGTTTCCTTTTCGAAACGATTCGAGAGACGAATCGCGCGATGGATCGGAACAAACTCGACGCAGCCACCGCAGCGGGTTGGCTGAATTGGTGGAACCGAATCAATGAGGTGCTCGATTTCGAAAGCGGTACTCGCCACTTTTGGTTCAGACCATTAGAGGTGACCAGGTCTTTCGATTCATCAGACGCGCTGCCCGAAGAGGTGTCGAAGCTAGCCGAGGAGCGGATGCAGGCCAGGCTTGCAAAAGATTTTAGGAAAAGCGATGAATTGCGCGATCAATTGAATGCGCTCGGCTGGGAAGCACGCGATACAAAGGACGGGCAGAAAATTACGCGACGCGTCGGCGTTTAATCCCAATGTTTTCGCCCGCTGAATTTCTCAACCTCGAACACACGGCCCATTCGAAATTGTTCGAGAATCAAAATTATGTCTGGGACGCGCTCAAACAAATCGAGAGCTATCTGCAATTTCGTTTGAAACCCGGCGTGCTCGGCGAATTGCTGGGTAAACCTTTTATCAGCGGCAACGTGTTCATCGGCCGCGGAACGATTGTCGAGCAAGGCGCAGTCCTGAAAGGGCCGGCGTGGATTGGCGAAAATTGTCAGATCCGCAGCGGCTGCTATGTGCGTGAAAACGTGATCGCCGGCAATGGCGCGGTCATGGGGAACTCTTGCGAGTTCAAGAACTGCATTCTCTTCGACGAAGTGCAGATCCCGCATTTTAACTACGTCGGCGATTCGATCCTTGGCTATCATGCCCACCTCGGCGCCGGCGTCATTTTGTCCAACGTGAAACTCGACCGAGGTGAAATCGCTGTCGCAGCAAGCGACGGCAACATCTCGACCGGCCTCACGAAATTCGGCGCCATTGTTGGTGACCGAACGGAAATTGGTTGCAACGCCGTGATCAACCCTGGCTCGATCTTGGGACGCGACTGCATCGTTTATCCGGGCGTGAATTTTCGCGGTGTTCTTCCGCAGGGCAGCGTGATCAAGTTACGCCAGGAATTGCAGGTACTGGACCGGCGCGATTCCAAAGAAAACTTAAATCCTTAGCCAGAGGCCTGGCGGATGGGAGGGGATTCGAACCCCTGGTGCCTTTCGGCACACACGCTTTCCAGGCGTGCACAATCGACCGCTCTGTCACCCATCCAAGTCTTTTCGCTCTGGCGGTGGTCCAGGACCGCCGTACTTTCTGCGTTCGGCGCTCATAGAGCGCCGCTACAGTTGTCAAAGTTGCAATCGTCGGAACAATTCATCGAGCGGCAGTTGAATGCCGACGAAAAACTCGCCGAAATCCGCGTACTCCGCGCTCACCGGATCGAAACGCATTTTATAAACGATTGCCTTGATCTGAAATGTATCGCGGGCAAAGAGCGTGACGCCCCACTCCGCATCATCGAGACCGGTCGAGCCAGTGATGAGCTGTTTTACCTTACCGGCAAACTCGCGGCCGACGCTGGCGTGTCCCTTCATCAACTTGCGGCGCTCATCGTAGGGGAGCGCGTACCAGTTGCGCTGCTCGCCGCGGCGCTTGCTCATATTATAGAAGCAAACCACTGGCCAATCGGGCAGCGTGGGATAGACGCGCTCCTGGCGATAATGTTTTATTCGTTCGCGGAACGAATTCATCGCTTCCGTAAATTTTTCTGAATCGCGCTTGATGTTCTGTTCCTTCGCGAGGCTCTGCGCGTACTCTTCTTCCGTCGTGATGTATTCGCTTTCTTCCGTAAGCGACAAATAACTGTAAACCGGTGTTAAAACATCCGGGGCCAAGGAAAGCGACAGTTGCTTCTCGATCTTGTTCGCAGCCTGCAAATCGGGCGTGATCAACATGAACCCGAGGTCCGCTTTCGGCGTAACCACACTGAGCGTAAGCAATTCCGTCGAGTCCATCGCGCGAATTTCCTGCACGAGCGCAGTGAGATTTGTCTTCGCCGCAGTCTGTTCTTCGCGACTGAGCAATTGCCATTGGCCGTACTCGATCCGGTAAAACAAGTGCAAACAATGCCAGCCTTCCTCCGGAACAAGCGCGGTGTTCTTGTCAGTCATCGCCGCTAGTTTCATCCGTCGCGGCTGCTGGTCAAGCTGACGTGGTTTGCAGTCGCGATAGAGCCGTCGACCTCATCAACGCGCCGACGTTTCCGACTTCGGCAAATGTGAGATGCAATATTCCTCGCCGTCGCGCGCGACACGGAAATCAAGATTCGGATCTGTCAATTCGGTTGCTCCGCAAACCGCGCATTTGTGCAGCGGCTCGATATCGCTCCGCGAATCGGATTCGAAACGTCGGCGTCGGGTTGAGACTTCATGGCGATGCCGCGCTTCGTAAATAATTTCAGGCCCGAAGAAGATGAGATAATTGCTGAATGCCGCGACCAAGGCGGCTCGATAAGACATCGAACCCAGCAAAAACCCGACAATCAACAACGCGGCCATTGCCCAGGCGATCCATTTTATTTTCAGCGGCAGAATAAAAAGGACATAGATGACTTCGTCAGGGTAAAACCGCGCGAAGGCGTAGAAGAGCGAAGCCAACAACATGCCGTTCGAAAACCGACTGCCGAAGAAAAATGCCGCGGCGGTCGTACCGATCATGCCGACAAGAAAATAAAGCGTAAGTCGAAAGGGACCGAAAGCGCGCTCCAAGCCTTCGCCGATCCACCACAGGAACCAGAGCGCGAAAAGAATCCACCATGGGCTAAGGGTTTGTGGAATAAAAATGTAGGTCAGTAGACGCCAGACCTCGCCGCGTCGGATGAGCGTCGGATCCAGCTCGAGCACCGAGACAAATCCGGGAATAAGCCAAGCCAAACCAAACACGAGCGCTGTGAAACCGACCAGAATGCGCGCCAATCCCGGAATCCCGAGAAAACCAAACCTGCGTTCGAGTTTATCCAGCCAAGCCATCTGTTTGCGGCACGGTAGAGGAACGTAGCAACGCTTCAAGGTGGATCGAGCACTCCCTTGCTCGATGCAAAGAATGGCGGTGCAGTCGCAAATTAATTAACATTGTCGGCGGAGCCGATCCACCTTTGACACTCGCTGCGGCCGCCGCTTAGCTTGGCGCGTGAGCGAGATCGCGCAGAAGAAGACGCCGCTTTTTGAAGAGCACGTGCGGCGCGGCGCAAAGATAGTTCCCTTCGGGGGCTGGCTCATGCCTGTGCAATACACCAGCATCATGGAGGAACACCAGGCCGTGCGAAACAACCTCGGCCTCTTCGATATCTCGCACATGGGACAATTGATTGTCGATGGAACGAACGCACGCGAATGGCTCAATGCGATGTTGACCAACAACATCGATAAGTTGGAAGCCGGCCAAGGCCAATACACTTTTTTGCTGAACGAGCGCGCCGGGATCATCGATGACCTGATTGTCTACCGGATCAGCGAGCACAAATTTCTGCTCGTGGTTAATGCATCGCGCACGGATGAAGATTTGGCGTGGTTAGATCGACATCGAAGTGTGGGGCAAGTCACGAATCTAACAAATCGGAGCGCAGATTACGGCGGCGTCGCTATCCAGGGTCCGCGCGTTACTGACCTTTTCGTCAATCTTCCAGCGAGGAATCACATCCTCGATGTTGAGTTGGAAGGAATGCCCGTTTCGATCGCGCGCACTGGCTACACCGGCGAAGACGGCGTGGAGGTTTTCTTTCGCGGGAGCGACGCGGTGAAGTTTTGGAACACGGTCCTGGATAAAGGAGAGAGATTCGGAATCAAACCGTGCGGGCTGGGCGCGCGGGATACGTTGCGACTTGAAATGTGTTATCCGCTCAACGGATCCGATCTTTCGCCCGAACGAAATCCGATTGAAGCGGGCCTTGGTTTCTTTGTCGATCTAACGAAACCGAAGTTCATCGGCCGCGATGTTTTGCTGCGAGCAAAAGAAAGCGGCCCACGCGAAAAACTGGTCCCGTTCCGCATGAAGGAAAAGGGCCCGCCGCCGCGGCCGCATTACGTGGTGTTCGACAATGGTCAACGCATTGGCGAAGTGACCAGCGGCACGGTCTCGCCGAGCTTGAACTGGGGCGTCGGGATGGCGTATGTCTCAACCCCGCACGCGAAAATCGGCGCCGAGATTGACATCGAAATTCGCGGACAAGATTTTCCAGCCACCATCGAGAAGAAGCCGCTCTACAAGAAATCATGAACGTTCCCGACAATTTGTTTTACACGGAAAGCCACGAATGGGTTAAACGCGAAGGTGACAATGTCCGCGTCGGCATCACCGATCACGCGCAATCGGAATTGACCGACGTCGTTTATGTCGAGCTGCCGAAAATGGATCGGCAAGCGAACGCGAAGGAAGCGATTGCAGTGGTCGAATCCGTAAAAGCGGCCAGCGATATTTACGCGCCGGTCAGGGGAACAATCGTCGAAATTAACAAGGCCCTCGAAGCCGACCCAGGCTTAATCAATCGCGAGCCGTTCGGCCAAGGCTGGATCTTCGTTCTTAAGATCGACAACGCCGACGATCTCAAACAATTGAAAGACGCAGCCGCGTACCGGAAACAAATCAGCGGCTGATCAGTCTTTGCCGAAGAGAAGTTCGTCGACGCCGCGGAGGACTTCTTCGACACGGACCGGTGCGGCGAAAAAGCTGTAGCCACTGAGGATGCCGCCGGAAATCATCTGGCTCTCCGGCCGAAGGCTGTCCAACGACAGAAACGGGGTGTCTTTGAGCGCCGAATCGATTTGAATCTCGCGCTCAAGATTATGCCGGTCTTGTCCGGCGGTATCGACCAGGATGAGGTCGGGCTGGAACCAGCGCGCGGCTTTCAAGGCCAGGCGGTCGTCGTGTTCTTCTTTGATTAAATATTTGCCGGCCCGTTCCAAAGCGCGCCGGATAAGCTTAGTAACGCCGGGCTCGTGGTCGATTAAGAGGATTTTTTTAGGAAACTTCATGTGATAAGGGTTGTACGCAGAATCACGAGCATCTGATGTGCCACGCGTTTGCGCAGTGACACGCGCTTCCCAGCGCGGGTTGACGGCAAGATGCCGGCGCCACGCCATCAAAGAAGGCTCGATACCGTATTGATGAGCAATGCCAGAATGATTGTATTGAATCCGAAGGAGAGCACGCTGTGTATAAGCGCGAGGCGCCGCATCCTTCGCGAAGTAATTTGGACGTCGGAGACCTGACAAGTCATGCCGATGACGAACGAGAAATAGGCAAAGTCGAAATAATCGGGCATGCGTTCGCCGGGAAACGCGAGACCGCCCGCATGTCGATCTTCGACTTCGTCGCTGTCACCGTAAAAAGTGTGCGCATAGCGCAAACCGAAGACGGTCTGCATTGCACACCAGGAAGAGACAACGGTCGTGAGAGCGAGAATAAGGTGCCCGGTAAAATGACCGCGCATCTCACCTTTGTTGACACTGACCAGAAATCCCACGGCAAACAAAGCCACGCAGGCCAGCACGACGACGAAAATGAAGATGGCAGTCCGCCCAACGTCCTGCCGTTGGGCGCGGCCACGCAACTTATTCTGCGGTGTTCTCAAAATCGTGAGCCAGGCGAGCGCGAGCATGAAAAACGCAAACGCATCCCAAGTTGCAATCACAGCCGTCGAGAGCCGCGTCTCGCCTCGCAGGGAAAAGAAGACAACGGCAGCGCCGGCGAGCGCGATAACGATCCGGTGTCTCGCGTCCTGTCTGGAAATCAAATCGACAATGCGCGGCATGCTTGGACGGCAGTTAATGATATTGGTTCGACCACGCAAGTAGCATTCACTCGGACAAGATCGACAAGTCGTCCTTTTCTCCTCCACTCCGCTGTGCTTAATTTTGGATTCGTCGATGAGCAGCAAGCCGAAATCCACCAGCGCGGAATTGAATTTCGAAGGCGCGATGGATCGACTAGAGTCGATCGTCGAGCAGATGGAGTCGGGGAAATTGCCGCTGGAAGATTTGATTGTGCGTTACGAAGAGGGAATGGGTCTGGTAAAAATTTGTCAGGAACGGCTTGCCCGCGCCGAGCAAAAGATCGAGATCATCGCTCGCAATAGCGCCGGGAAACCGGTCGTGAAGGAATTCGAACCTGCGGCCGAGGCGAACATCGAAAATAAGACAGGGGAAGAAAAGGAAACCAAACATGACGAAGTCAGACTCTTCTGAGACTGCAACCGCACAAAAGCGCCTGCTCGACGGGGTCCGTTCGCCCACGGATATAAAAGCTCTGAGGGAGCAGGACTTACCGCGGCTCGCGCAGGAAGTGCGGGACGAGTTGATCAAGGTCCTTTCGCAAACCGGCGGGCATCTCGGCCCAAATCTGGGCGTCGTCGAATTAACGATAGCGCTGCACCGCGTGTTCAATACGCCGCGGGACCGCTTTGTAATGGACGTGAGCCATCAGGGTTACGTGCACAAAATGTTCACGGGCCGTCTCGATCGCTTTTCCACGATGCGCCAGTACGGCGGTCTCAACGGTTTTCTTCTTCGCACCGAAAGCGAGCACGATTGCTACGGCGCGGGTCATGCGGGGACGGCTCTCTCCGCTGGGCTGGGGATGGCGGTGGGGCGCGATTTAAAGGGCGGCGAAGAACACGTTGTCGTGGTGGCGGGCGACGCCGCCTTCACAAACGGAATTAGTTACGAAGCGCTCAACAATGTGAAAGCGCACACGAAGCGTTTCATCGTGGTGCTGAACGATAATGAGTGGTCGATCGCGAAGAACGTCGGCGCGATCGCCAGTTACCTGAACCGCATCGCGACAAGCCCGACGTTCACGCATTTGCACGAAAAAGCGCGCCAGTTTGTGCAAGCGATCGCCGGTAAATCGGTCGTGAAATTTGCGCATAAAGTTGAGGAAGGCGTCAAAGGCTTGATCGTACCGAGCGTTATTTTCGAGGAATTCGGACTGCGTTACTACGGGCCGATCGACGGACACGACATCCCGTTGCTGATCCGGACCTTCGAATTCTTGAGGACGCAGGAAGAGCCGGTACTGCTGCACATTCTTACAAAAAAAGGCAAAGGCTACGACCCGGCAATCAAACAGCCCGATAAATTTCACGGACTCGGCAAGTACAAGATCGAGAGCGGTGAAACCGCGCCGACGCCGACGCCAACGTATTCAGAGATTATCGGCAAGACGCTCGCGAAATTTGCCGAGACCAATCAGAAGATCGTCGCAATCACCGCAGCGATGCCGAGCGGAACCGGTCTCTCGCATTTTGCCAAGGCGCATCCCACTCGCTATTTCGACGTCGGAATCGCCGAAGAGCACGCGGCCCTTTTCGCCTGCGGGCTCGCGACGCAAGGATTGAAGCCGTTTCTCACGATTTACTCGACGTTCATGCAACGCGCTTACGACATGACGATTCACGATATGGCGATCCAAAAACTAAATGTCGCGCTCTGCATGGACCGCGCCGGCTTGAGTGGCGACGATGGCCCGACCCATCATGGCTTGTTCGATATCGGTTATCTCCGGCACATTCCGAACTGGTTGCACATGCAACCGAAGAACGAAGACGAATTCGTCGATATGCTTTGGACGATGGCACACTACAACTCCGGGCCGATCGCTATTCGTTACCCGCGAGGCTCGGGAACAGGCGCGCAAATCAAACCGGAGCCGAAACTTCTCGAGATCGGCAAAGCCGAAGTTGTGCAACATGGCAGCGATGTCGCCATTTTCGGCCTGGGGAACATGTTTGAAGTCGGCGAAGAAGCGGCGCACAAACTTGAAGAGAAAGGAATTTCTGTCGCGCTGATCAACCCGCGTTGGATCAAACCGCTCGACACTGGCACGCTCGAATTCTTTGCGCGCAGCGTAGAAATCGTCTGCACGATCGAGGACCACGTTTTGTACAACGGCTTCGGTTGCGCTGTGATGGAGCATCTGCATTCGCAGCAAATCAACACGCCGGTGGTGCGCATCGGTTGGCCGGATGAGTTCGTCGAACACGGCTCCGTTCCCATTCTGCGCAAGAAACACGGCATTACTGCCGACGCGCTGGTCGAGAAAGTGTTGCCACTGCTGAAAAAACAACACACAGCGAAATCCACGGCAGCTTAGTGATCGTGAAGATCGACTAGATCAATAGTCGATCTTGGCGATTGTCGATCTGAGCCATGAGCGCGATTGAGGCCCGCGATTTAACCAAGATTTACCGCACTTACCGCAAGGAGCGCGGGCTCTGGGGTGCGATCAAGGGGCTTGTTCGACGTCGCTACGATGAAACCCGTGCAGCGGACGAAGTTTCATTTCGAATCGACGAAGGTGAGTTTGTCGGATTTCTCGGGCCCAATGGTGCCGGAAAGACGACTGTCCTCAAAATGCTTTCCGGTTTGCTCAATCCCACGTCCGGTGACGCGCGTGTGCTCGGGTTCGTGCCTTGGGAACGACGCAACGAAATGAAGCGGCAGTTCAGCCTCCTCATGGGCCAGAAGAATGCTCTCTGGTGGGATTTGCCGGCACAGGAATCGCTCGAACTGAACCGCGCCATTTACGGGATCGATCGTGACCGATTCAATAAGGTCGTCGGGGGACTGGCGGAGCTACTCGAAGTCGAGGACAAAATGAACGTTATGGTGCGCGAGTTGTCGCTCGGCGAGCGGATGAAAATGGAGTTGATTTCCGCGCTCATCCACGAGCCACGCGTTCTGTTTCTCGACGAACCGACTATCGGTCTCGACGTGGTCAGTCAAAAGCGCGTCCGCGAATTTCTGCGCATCTACAACAAGGAACGTCAGATCGTCACACTTCTCACCAGTCATTACATGCAGGACATCGAAGAGCTTTGTCACCGCGTCCTCGTGATCGACCACGGCAAAATCTTTTTCGACGGCCCGCTGAATGAAATCATCGATCGGTTCTCGGGACACAAAATTCTCAGCCTCACCTTCGATAAACAGGTGACACGCGACTTTTCTGCGTTCGGCGAAGTGATCGAGCA
>Ga0193751_1000955_pt1 | contig 19607 bp, 18 predicted proteins | sample L1c2metaG_FD_143050 | JGI IMG/M metagenome (GOLD analysis project Ga0193751, IMG submission 143050) | Soil microbial communities from a riparian zone of the East river system, Colorado, United States - L1c2 | ecosystem: Environmental > Terrestrial > Soil > Riparian zone | place: USA: East River... | reverse complement strand
GCCTGCACGCGCGGCGACGACATACACGATCGCGAGGGCGGCAACCGCCAACGTGTACCGTATCGGATTTGTGGCGAATCTCAAACGCGCAGCAGTTTGCACGGGGTCTCGACTGGGTGCGGACAACAGGGAGGCGGCGCTACGATGAGGGACACCCGCCAGCTTGACGAGCATTGGTGCTAACTTGTTTCAGGGAGTCAATTTAGCTATAGTTCTTAGCTCTAAACGAATATCCCACGAGAGATTCCAATGAAGCCCGATATCCATCCAGTGTACGCCACGGCGACCGTACGGTGCGCCTGCGGCAATACATACCAGACCCGTTCCACCCAGGCGGAGATCCACACGGACATCTGCGCCAATTGCCACCCCTTCTTCACGGGCAAGCAGAAGCTCGTCGATACCGCGGGACGCGTCGAGCGCTTCCGTCAGAAGTACGGCAAGCCCGCAGCTGCGCCTAGCACCGAAAGCTGAGTCTCCGTGACCGGCTCAGGGACGCCATCGAGCGTGCCTCTGAGGTAGAGCGAGAGCTCTCCGATCCGAAGACTGTAAGGGACCAGCAGCGCATGGCGGCGCTGGGCCGCGAGCTCAGACATCTCCAGCCGTTGGTCGAAATGGGGAAGAAGCTCCAGAGAAATGAGCAGGAGCTCGCGGAAACCCGCGAGCTCGCCGACTCTGATGACCCCGAGATGGCGGAGGAGGCAAAAGCCGAAGCAGTACGTCTCGAGAAATCGATCGATGCGCTGCTCTACCAGATAAAACCCGCCCTCATTCCCCACGATCCGCTCGATGACCGGCCGGCCATCGTCGAGATCCGTGGTGGCGCTGGCGGCGACGAAGCCGCCATCTTTGCCGCCGATCTCTATCGAATGTACACCCGCTTCGCCGAGGGGCGGCGCTGGCGCGTAGAAGTGATTTCGCAGTCCGCCGGCACTCTTGGCGGCGTGAAAGAGGCCATCTTCAAAGTGAAGGGCGAAGGCGCGTTCGGCGCCATGCGCTGGGAATCCGGTGTGCACCGCGTGCAACGCGTTCCCGTCACCGAGAGCCAGGGCCGAATTCACACATCGGCCGCCACCGTCGCCGTGCTTCCCGAGGCGGAGGAAATCGATCTCAAAATCGAAGACAAGGATCTGCGCATCGATGTCTTTCGTTCCTCCGGACCCGGCGGGCAGAGCGTGAACACCACAGATTCGGCTGTACGCATCACCCACATCCCCAGCGGAATCGTGGTCAGCCAGCAGGACCAGAAATCACAGCTCCAAAACAAGCTCAAGGCGATGGAAGTCCTTCGGGCCCGCCTTCTCGATGCGAAAATCGCAGAGCAGGAAGCCGCTCGTTCACGCATGCGCAAGACGCAGGTCGGCACCGGCGACCGATCGGCAAAGATCCGAACGTACAATTATCCTCAGAACCGCGTCACCGATCACCGCATCAACCTCACACTGCACGAGCTGACGAAGGTCCTCGATGGAGACATCGATCAGTTCGTCGAAGCACTCAAGGTCGCAGATGTCGAGGAGAAGCTTGGTGACTAGCAGCGGCGCGCCGTTCTTCCCGACCACGCTGCCCATCGGCACGATCGGTGATCTGCTCGCCGGGTGTGCCGCAATGCTCGAGTCTGAGGGTGTTGCCGAGCCGCAGCGCGAGGCGCGAGAGATCGTCGCGGCCGTTCTCGACGTGCCGAAATTCTGGGCCGCTGCAAATGCCGTCGCCGATGCATCGCCGCAGGTCGCGCGGTCGGTGATTCGCGCCGCGATGAAACGCGCGAGTGGAATGCCCCTCGCCTACGCGGTCGGACGCGCTTCATTCAGGCATCTCACGCTCGAGGTCGATGAGCGAGTGCTGATCCCGCGAGTTGAGACCGAAGTTCTGGTCGAGCGTGTGCTGGAGCGTTGTACGCCGAAGACGCGCACCATCGCCGACATTGGAACCGGCTCCGGTGCGATCGCGCTCTCGCTGGCGTTCGAATGGAAATTCGAGCGGATTTTCGCGACCGATGTCTCACTCGATGCGATGAATGTCGCCGTGGCCAACGCCGCATCTCTCTCGAAGGGTTTGCAATCGCCGGTCGTGTTCCGTCACGGCTCGTTGCTTGCCCCTCTCCGCGGCGAGAAACTCGACGTGATCGTCTGCAATCCGCCGTACATCAGCTTTGCCGAGATCGGCGAGCTGCCCGCCGATGTTCGTGACTGGGAGCCGAGTGTGGCACTGCTGTGTGCGCAAGACGGATTGTCGGTCACGCGTGAGCTGATTCACCAGGCGCCGGATGTGATTGCTGGCGGTGGGTTGCTCGCGCTCGAGGTCGATACCGTCCGTGCGGGAACCGTAGCAGAAATGATTGCAGTCGATGGGCGATACGCTGAGATCGAAGTCCTGCTGGACCTTACCGGTCGCGAGCGCTTCGTGTTCGCGCGACGCGACTAGCCCTTCCTCGGGCCAGAAAGGAGAAATGATGCTGGAAGAGAAAGGGAAGGAGCTGGGCCGGTTGATCGGGCAAAGTCCGGAATACCAGGCGCTCAAGCGGTCGAGTGAAGCGCTCAACGACGATCGGGATGCAGTGGCGCTCCTGCAACAGATGGAGAAGCTACGTGGAGAAGCCCAGCAGCTGATACAGCGCGGTGAGAATCCCACGCCTGAGATGGAGCAACAACTCGACAGCATGCTCGAGAGAATCCAGTCGCAGCCAGCCTACCAGCGCGCCGTCGCGGCACAGGAGAACTTCGACAAGCTGATGCTACGCGTGAATCAGTGGATCATGGATGGAATGAAGAAGGGCGCGGCTAGCCCGATCATCACTCTCGGCTGAGCATGGCGCGGGGAAAACTCATAGTCTTCGAGGGAGCGGAAGGCGCGGGCAAGACTACGCAAATCCGTCTATTAACGGATCGTTTGACCGCTGCTCATATTCCCTGCATCGCCATGCGTGAGCCGGGCGGTACTCCAGTCGGCGACGCCATCAGGGAAATCCTGCTTCACCCGGAGCAGGAAATCACCGACGCCACCGAAGCGTTGTTGTTCATGGCCTCGCGCGCCGAGCTGATCGCTCGCGAAATCCTGCCGTCGCTGGTCGAAGACAAGGTGGTTCTACTCGATCGGTTCTTCCTGTCTACGTACGCGTACCAGATTTTCGGACGGGGACTGCCGGAGACCGAGATACGCGCGGCGAATCGTCTGGCGACAGGCGGCCTCGCTCCGGATATCACGTTGCTGCTCGACGTACCGGCCGCCGAGGGACTCGGCAGGGCCGATGCGCGTGGCGCTCGTGACAGAATGGAGCGCTCCGACGACGACTTTCACGGGCGCGTAACGAACGCGTTCCGTAAGTTCGCGGACCCCAAGTGGCAGCACTCCCATCCTGAGTGCGGACCAATCAAGTTGATAGATGGCACCGGTGACGAGATGACGGTTTACAGGCGCGTAATCGCGGTGCTGGCCACCGCGTTCCCGCAACCTTTCAACAGCATCAAGAGTTAAAGGATAGTATGAAACTGAAGCTTCCCAGCTCCTCCGCGCGCACCCGTACCATGATCGTCGTGGGCACGCTGCTCGGCTCACTCGTGACGGGGGCCTGGCTGCTGCAGCGAGGTGCGCGCACCGGGACGTTCACCGCCTTCGAAGGCGCTCAGCTCTTCGAGAGCGTTTTCCGCCGGGTACAGAACGACTTCGTAGACACGGTTTCAGACTCCGCTTTGTACCGCAAGTCGGTGGATGGGATGCTGTACGAGCTGAAGGATCCGTACTCGACGTTTCTCCCACCCGACAGGTTTGCGCGGCTCAACGAAACCACGACCGGGAACTACGCAGGTTTGGGATTGGAGGTGGACCTGCGCGATGGCTGGCTCATCGTCGTAGCTCCGCTGCCCGGCGGACCGGCCGAGCGCGCGGGACTTCAGCCGGGAGACCGCATCATCGAGATAGCCGGAAAGCCAACCAAGGGTTGGACGAACGAGGAAGCATCGAAGTTGCTGCGCGGGAAACCCGGCACCTTTGTCACGCTCAAGCTCGAGCGTCCGGGAATCTCGGCGCCGATCGAGCTCAGAGTGCAGCGTACGACGATTCACCAGAGTGCTGTCCGCCGAGCGTCGATGCTGAGTGACGGCGTTGGCTATATCGACCTCAAGGCGTTCAGTGATTCCACCGCAAAAGAGCTGACCGGCGCGATAACGGGTCTCCTTGCTCGTGGAATGAAGACGCTCGTGCTCGACATGCGAACCAATCCGGGCGGATTGTTGAATCAGGGCGTGAGGGTATCGGATCTCTTCCTGAATCCCGGGCAGAAGATCGTCAGCATGCGTGGGCGGGTGCCGGACGCGAACCGCGTGTATGCGGACACCGCCCGGCAGCGGTGGCCGCAGCTCCCGCTTCTCGTGCTCGTCGACGGGCGGAGTGCGAGCGCGGCCGAGATCGTCGCCGGCTCCCGAGCGATGATGAGTCAGACGATCCGCTTCCGGCGACGCGCGAGAAATTCCGCACCGATGGCGGTCGCACCGTCTACGGCGGCGGAGGGATTACTCCCGACGTCATCGCAGGAGATAGCCTGACGCCCGTGGCTGAAGGAGTCTTCAGTCGCGCGCTCGGCGCCAGTGCCGGTCGTTTCAGGGATGCGGTCACGGACTACGCGTTGTTCCTGAAAGGCACCCGTGGAATTACCACGCCGGACTTCGTCGTGACGGCCGCCATGCGCGAAGAGGTGTGGAACAGGATGAAGGTGCGGGGCATCGACATTCCGCGCAACGTCTACGACGATGCGGAGCCGCTTGTCTCGCGGGTAATCGGCTTTGACATCGCGCGTTACCTGTTCGGGAGCGAGGCGGAGTTCAGGCGGCGTGCCTCGGTGGACAAGCCACTCTTGAAAGCGCTCGAACTCGCGCGTGGCTCCAAGTCGGAGCAGGATCTCCTCCGAAAAGCGACGGCGCAGGCGCCTGCCCCCGACAGTCTGGACAGTGAGGAGGGAGGGCAGTGACGGAACGGGTTTTCATCATCGGACCCGGGCACGTAGGGCGCGGACTCTTCCGCGCCTTTCGCTCCTCAGGGGTTGACGTGGTCGGGATGCACGGCAAGCGCCCGTCGGGGGTCGCTACATCGACGGGAAGTATTCCGCCCGATGCCGCACGCGCGAACGTGGTGATCGTGTGCGTGCGCGATCCGCAGCTCGACGAGACGATCGAGGAAGTGACTGTCGCGTCGAAAGACGGCCGCATCGCGCGCGGCAGCGTGATCCTGCACACTTCCGCGATCGCGGAGCCCGTTGGACTCAGCGCGCTGGCGCAAGCTGGTTTCCCGGGCGGCACGTTCCATCCGCTCGTCCCGTTCAGCGATCCGGAGGTCTCCGCCGAGCTGCTGCGCAAGGGATGGATCGGCATCGATGGTGAGAACGCCGCGAAGAACGCGTCGCGTCGACTCGCCGGTCATGTCGGAGCGCGCGTGCTCGAAATTCCGCCCGGAAAGAAGCCTGCCTACCACACCGCGGCGGTCATCTCGTCGAACTTTCCAGTCGTGCTCGCATCGGTCGCTGGCCACCTCCTCCATGACATCGGCATTCCGGATGCGAGCGCGTACCAGGCAGTCGAGAGTCTGATGAGCGGAGCGCTCGCGAACATGAAGCAGGCGCTGCCCGACGATGCGCTGACGGGTCCGATCATTCGAGGCGACGCTGAAACCGTGGGGAAGCACCTGCGCGCGCTGCAGGGCCACGGCGCGGCTTCGGAGGTCTACCGCGCGCTCTCGGCCGCGGCGGTCGAGATTGCTCGCAGACGAGGCGTTGACGACAAGAAACTTCTTGCGGTCAGCGGATTGCTACGGTCGCGGAAGTAAAGAAGTGCAGTACTGTGGATGTGACTAAGGACGATGAGCTCCGAATCCGCAGGTTAAAAACTCCCCGCCGCCTGATCGACGATCTTGGCGCCCTTAGGCACCGCGAACTTAAAACTCGACCGGCTCAGTTCGGGATTCGCCCTGAAGCTGGTGATCACGACGTGGCGCTTCAATCCGTTCGCGGTCTCGACATCGAACTGCCTGATGCTTGAGTCGTTGTCATCGATCCACACTCTCGCGCTCGTGAAATTTGAGTTGGCGCGCTTGGGGACGAGCGTGACGGCGTGTGTCGCCCGGCCTCCCACCGTTGCGGTGCCTGAAGGTGTCACCGTAAAGTGCGAGCGCGGCGAATTCAGGAACTGCTCGGCCGGATCAACCGAGCTCGCGTTGTCGCCAGTATATGGCATCCGCACGACCTGGCCAGGAACGCTACTCGGGAGGTAGACCCAAAGCGTGGATCCGTCGGCCGCAACGCGGTCGCCGCTCTCGAAGTTGATACTGAGAAAATTCGGCTTCTTGCGCAGAATGACTCCGCTCGTGGTTTGCGAGCTGCCAGTGAGCGGATTGGTGAGCGTCTGCGTGAACTCGGCGCGCATGCTGTTGAGTTGCGCGTAAGCCGCAACTGCCCGGTCGATGACAGCGTCGGCGTTTTGCGCGTTCGTCCCGACTGGAACCGCGGCGAAGACGACTGCGGCGAAGTACGTGACCTTTCTCATAGTGATGCGTACCCGGAAGAGGTTATGCCGTTCCTGCTCTGGCGGGCGGGATGTTGCGGCCGATCGCAGCCGCGACCGCCCGAAGCTCTCCTACGAGCTGTGTGAACTGATCCGGATAAAGTGATTGCGCTCCATCCGACAATGCGCGGTCTGGCTCCGGGTGCATTTCGATTATCACTCCGTCCGCGCCGGCGGCGACCGCCGCGCGCGCCATGGGAATCACCTTGTCTCGCAATCCGGTGCCATGACTGGGATCGGCAATGATCGGCAGGTGCGAGAGGCGGTGCACGATCGGGATCGCGGTCAGATCGAGCATGTTGCGCGCAGCGGGATCGAAGCTCCGCACTCCGCGCTCGCACAGGATCACGTTCTCGTTCCCTTCGGCGAGGATGTACTCCGCGCTCAGCAGCAGGTCGTTGATCGTCGCCGCCATTCCCCGTTTCAACAGCACCGGCTTTTTCATCCTCCCAACTGTCTTGAGCAGCGAATAGTTCTGCATGTTGCGGGCACCGATCTGGATGCAGTCGGCGACTTCGGCTACGATCTGTGCGCCTTCGGAATCCATCGCTTCTGTGACGATCGGCAGCCCCGTCGCCTTGCGCGCGCGCGCAAGCAGCTCGAGGCCCTTTTTGCCCAGCCCCTGGAACGAGTACGGAGAGCTGCGTGGCTTGAACGCCCCGCCACGAAGAGCGGTTCCACCGGCTGCCTTCACGATGCGCGCCGCCGCGAGTATCTGCTCCTCCGATTCGACGGAGCACGGACCTCCTATCACGATGACGCTGTCGCCGCCGATCGTGACGCCTGGCGCGATCTCGACGACCGTGTTTTCCGACCGCCACTCGCGTGAGACCTGCTTGTAGGGCTGCGTGACGTGAATGATCTGCGCAACGCCGGGTAGCGCCTCGAGCCGGGACGCATCGACGCGCCCATCGTTGCCGACGAGACCGACGGCCGTGCGCTGAGCGCCGGGCATCGGCCTCGCCTCGTAACCCATCTCCTGAATGATGCTGACCACGCGATCGACGTCTTTCGCCGTCGCGTCGTGCGCCATGACGACTAGCATTTACGCGATGACTGGGGCTGTCTCGGCGGCTTCGGCGGGCTCGTCGTGCAGCTGTGGTGTGTGCGCGGGATGCGCCGGTGTAATCGTTTCGTCGACCGTCCTGCCGCGCATCCGGACGCTCACCAACGAGGACACGCCGGGCTCCTGCATGGTGACGCCGTAGACGGCGTCAGCGGCTTCGGTGGTCGTGCGCGGGTTGTGTGTGATCACGATGAACTGAGTCTTGGTCTTGAAGCGGTTGAGCATGCGGACGAAGTGTCCGATGTTCTGATCGTCGAGCGGGGCGTCGACTTCGTCGAGCAGGCAGAACGGGCTCGGCTTGGTGAGGAATATTCCGAACAGCAGCGAAAGCGCGACGAGCGCCTTCTCCCCGCTCGAGAGCAGGTGGATTCTCTGCGTGCGCTTGCCGCGCGGAGAAGCGTGGATCTCGATGTCTCCCTCGAGCGGGCTCTCCGCGTTTTCCAGGCGCAGATCGCACTCGCCGCCGCCGAACAGCGTCATGAAGATGTTGCGGAAGTTCTCGCGCACCTGGACGAACGTCCGGAGAAACAGGTCGCGAGCCGTGCTGTCGATCTCCCGAATCGCCTGCTGGAGTGAGATCTTCGCCGAGTTGAGGTCGTCGCGCTGCGCCGTGAGGAAGCTCAGGCGCTTCGTCTCTTCCTGGTGCTCTTCGATCGCCAAGGGGTTGACGGGCCCGAGTGCGTCCAGCTGCTCGCGGACGAGCGCCGCCTCGGCGCGCAGTGTTTCATCATCCAGCTCCAGCGATTCCGCGCCGGCAAGCAATTCGTCGACCGGCTTTTTCCACTCCGCTTCCAGTCGTTCGCGAATCGCGGCGCGACGTCCCGAGAGCTCGGTGTAGCGTAGCTCCGCCGCGTGCAGCTCTTCGCTTAGCGCCATCAAATTGCGGCGCATCTCGACCAGGGCGTGTTCTTCATTCGTGAGGCGCCCGTCCACATTGCGAACCGCCCGCTCCGCGTCGGCCAACTTCAGCTCGGCGTCCTCGAGCGTCGCTTGCCGCGCGTCCTGGTCGCTCTGCCACCGCGAGATCTGTTCAGTGAGCTGGCTATCCGCGCTCGACAACGTACTGAGCTCGAGCTGGAGAGATTCGACGCGGCCGGTGGCCGACGCGAATTCCTCGCGCAGATGACGCTCGCGGTCCGACGCGACCTCGAGCTGTGCCTGGGCCTGGGCACGCCGGATCTGGCTCGCGGTGCGCTGCTCGCGGGCTTCATCCTGCGTATGCTCGGCGTTCGACAGGATCTCGCGTGCGGCCGCGACCGCGGCCTCGCGCTCCGTTATCCTGGCTTCGATCTCTCGCGCGGTCATCGCGATGGATTCCATTCGCGTGATCGTGGCCGCCACGCGCTCCGTCAGTCTCTCGATCAACGCGCGTGCTTCCGCGGCTTCCCGTGATGCACGCTGGTGCTGGCGGGCGAGCGAAGCGGAGCGATCGGCAGCGTCAGTGTTGGCGCGCGCCGCCTGTGAGGCCGCCTCCTGCGCGACGATCGCGCCACGCTCCGCCGAAGCCAGCGCCGCGCGCTCCGACTCGGCGGCCGCCGTAGCGCTGTGTCGGGCGGCCGCACTGTTCACGACGGCTTGCTTCAGCTCGGTAATCTCGGCGCGGCGGCGGAGAGGTCCGGGTCCGGACTCCGCAGCGGGCAGCCAGATCGCACCACGTGCGTCCACAAATGCGGTTCCGCTTTCCATTGAGGTCACGCGCCCGAGAAGAGAGCGCACCCAGCCGCTCGCTGGCAGCGTCGACTCGACGAGTGCGGCGAGCCCTGACGCGCCGTCCGGAATTTCAGGCGTTTCGCCTGTCTCGGAATCGACGGGCAACAGCAGCAGCGGTCCCGGCGCTGTTGAAGCGTGCCACGCGCGCACGGCCTCAGCTACGACTCTGTCGCGAATGAGAACGGCGTTCACAGTTGGTCCCAGGAACCTTTCGACGAGCCCGGCCGAGCTGGCGTCAGCGCTGATGAAATCGCTGAGCGGGCCAAGGATGGCGCCTTCGCCAAAAATGGCGCGCTCTTTTAGCAATCGCGCCGCCGCCGGCGCCAGGCCGACGCGCTCTCGCTCCAGGCCTTCGAGCGCGTTGAGCTTGGCGCTCAAGGCGGTGTGCAGCTCCTCAGCGCGCAGGAGCTCGGAGCGGGCCGCGCTCTCTCGCTCGCGCGCGTAGTGAAGTCGATCGCGGGCATCGTCGGCGGTGGCGGTCGTGTCGGCGACGCGCGTCGCCGCGATGGCTGCCGCATCTTCCGCGGCCGCGAGGTCTCGGCGCGCTGCGTCCGCGGCATCGAGGAGCTGTGTCTGCTCGGTCTCGAGGGTTGTTCTCCTCACCGTGAGCTCGTCACGCTCGCGTTCGGCGCTCTCGTGATCGAGATCGGCGCGGTGCAGCTCTTCGCGCAGATCACGCAGCGCGCGCTCACCCTGCTCGAGATTGAAGCGCGCGCTACTGAGACCGGCGCGAACCTCCTCCTCGCGTCGGACGTGAGTGCCCAGAGCCTCGTCCGCTGACTGCAGGGCGGTCTGGAGCGCGGCGAGCTCCATTGACGCTCGCTCCAGCTCGCTGCTCACGCGACCAGCGATCGCGTCGCCATCGCGGCGCTCCTCCTCTGCCCGCTCGCGGCGGGACATGGCGTTGCGCAGTCGCTCTTCAGCCACAGCGATTTCGCCCCGCAGCTGCTGCGTGCTCTCGCGCTGGTCCGAGACCAGGCTGGCGAGCTCCGTGCGCCGCGCTTCGCCGCTGGTTCTCTCGTTCAGTGCTGCATCGCGTGATGCTTCCGCGTTGCGCAGACGCTCTTCCTCGATCGGAACTTCAGTGCGAAGCACTGTCACGCGCTCCTCGAGGCGCGCGAGCTCCCCTCGCCAGGCATCCATCTCGCGCGACGCGTGAGCAACCTCGAGCGTGAAGCGACGCGCCATCAACTCGGTGTAGCGTTCGGCCCGCTTTCTCTGCCGCGATAGCGAGCGCACCTGGCTCTGCACCTCGCCGATCAGATCGTCAATGCGGCCCAGATCCGTCGCAGTCTCCTCGAGGCGCCGTTCGGCGCTGCGCTTGCGGTCGCGGTATAGTCCCACTCCCGCTGCCTCCTCAAACAGCTCTCTCCGCTCGTCGGGCCGGTCGCTGAGCAGCGCGTCCACCATCCTCGCTTCGATCACGACGCCCGAGTCGGCGCCGAGCCCGGTGCCGCGGACCATGTCGTGGATATCACGAAGACGGCACGCGGCTCCGTTGAGGAAATAATCACTCTCGCCGGACCGGCTCAGACGTCTGGTGATGACGACTTCGCGGAAAGGGATGTCGAGCGCTCCGTCGTCGTTCTCGAAATGCAGCGAGACTTCCGCCAGGTTGACGGCCCGGCGTGCGGACGATCCCTGGAATATCACTTCTTCCATCTTGGCGCCGCGCAGCGCGCGCGCCCGCTGCTCGCCGAGCACCCACCGCACGGCATCGGATACATTGGATTTTCCGCAGCCGTTCGGACCGACGATCGCCGTCACGCCCGGCTCAAACACCATTTCGGTGTGATCAGCGAAAGACTTGAATCCGTGAATCTCGAGCTTCGATAAACGCACTAAGGCGCACTCCCGGTTCGGTAAACGAGCACGGGCTTCAAACCCGCACCGCGTAGTGTCCTGATCAACTCGGCCGACTGGTCGGCCCTGGAGAAGGCGCCCGCGTAGATCAGCGCGCCTCCGTCGTTCTGCATCAAAGCGTAGACCGGCAGACCGCGAGCCGTGTACTTGTCAACGGCCCCTCGAACCGCATCGACAATGCCGCCCTGCGTGGGCACGCTGTCGACGACGAGGGCCAATGGCGCCGTCGTAACGCTCCCGGCGGAGTCCGTGAGGATGCCAGAGTTCCGCAACGCGCGCAGCAGCGAATCAGCCTGATCTCTCCTGGTGTAGGCACCAGCGGTCACCTTGTACCATTTCGATCGCTCCAGGTCGATTGCGACGGGCGACACGGCGGCTGCTGGAAGTGCCGCGCCATTTTTCCTGACGAACAAGTTAGCACCTTCAGCGGTGTTTGCGACTAGCAGTTCCACCGCAAAAGCTGCCGCCGACGCCGAGTCATTGACATTTGCGGGCGGAGCGACGTAAAGAGTTTCCGGGGGCGGCCGCGGCGGAGGCGGTGTCGGAGCAGGAGCCGGCGGGAGTGCCTTGGCCACGACGCGCGCCGGCTGGCGCGCAGTCCGTCCAACGCGAGCCAGCATGAGTGCCAAACCCAACGATGCGATCAGCACCAGGGAGATGGCCCCGAGCGCGGGGTAGAACCATCGATGCTGCTTCCAGGTCGCCGCGCGCGCGCTGATCCTGTGGAGCGGAATTTTCAGCGTTGGCGTGGGGGATGCGACCCGCGCGAGTACCAGTGCGGTTGGCGCAGCCGGGAGATCGGTATCCTTGACCAGCACTGCTCCGTCAAGCTTCTCGATGAGATCGCCAAGTCCCTTTGAATCCCAGGGCGCGACGAGAAGAAGGAGCGCGCCCACCTCGCCGAAACCGGCGGCCACTCTCGTCCACCTTGCACTGCGAAGGAGTTCCTCGTCTATGTGGGGATCGGTTCCGCTCGGCATCACATACAGATTCTCGGTTCCTTCAACCGGGTAGCCGATCTTGTTGAGCGACACGCCGTAGAGAAAGCTGTCGGTGATGCCGTGGGGATCCTCGTCCTTGACGAGAGAGCGCAGAGAAGGGATGTCCCCCGCCAGATCCCCGACGACCACGCGTCTATGCGTTGCCTCGGCCCGAGCGATACCGAGCGCTACGTGGGCTGCGGCAACAGAATCGGAGGAGGTGACGACTACCGCGGAATAACTGCCCAACAGTGATGCGATTTGCCTTCCGGCGTCTTCCCATGCAACTGGACGTCCGCCGGAAACGGGCGAGTTCAAGGGGAGCCCTCGTAGATCCAGTATTCTCGCTTGGATGCGCGGCCGATTTTGTCGGCCTCCTCTCGCGTGGCGAACGGCCCCATGACCACGCGGAATATCTGCGCGCCAGCGGTGGTCGTGGAAACTACGTGTGCAGAATTGCCGGCGACTTTGATGGTGTTCGCGAGCTGCTGCGCCTTGTCCTCGGTAAGGAGGGCCGCGAACGAAACCGTGAATCCGGCTGAAGCAGGCTTCGTTGCCGCAGGAACAACGGCCGCAGCCGTGTCGCGCGCAGTCGGCGGGTTCGCGATCGCACCTGTGGAGCTTGCCGAAAGCGAGTCTTTGGGCAAGCTGTCACCGGGAAACGTCACGGGCTGGTCGAGTCCCTGCGGCCTGGGGCGGAATCCGTCCCAGGCGAAGAAGTACCAGAAATCCTTCGCTCCTCCCGCGACGGTCGATTGAATATTGAGCTTTTCGGGATCGACGAACGTGACGTCCTTCGCATTGAGCAGCGCGAGCCTCCCATCGGGAGTGATTGCCGGGAGATCCGTTTCCCAGCGCGTCGGCACCGCGCCTACCAGCCTGTTCGTTCCGATCGCGATTACCCAGGCGGAATCGGCTTTCGGAAATCGGGCGATGAGGTAGCGACCAAGCGCGTCCATCCGGAGATCCGGTGGCGGGGCCGGGAGCACTACGCCCATCGCTACGTTGCCCGAATAGCGATCAACGATCGAGATGCCGCTGTCGGCCACGGTCGCGACGTAGATTCTGTCTCCGCTCGGAGTGGGGGCCAGCGCCCGCACCCGGCTCTCGAGATGAACGGCTCCCACCGGCGAAAGATCCTTTGCTTTGACACCCACGAGTCCGCTGTCGACCGTGAAATAAATCCGGTCCCCCACCTGTGTCCTGACGGCCCGGCCGGAAAGGGGCAGCACGGTGCTGTCCTGAATGATGTCGTCGGGTGGACGCACCCTCCACACGAGCGTTTGCACACCCTTATTGGCGGTGACGATCAGCTCGCCGTTGGGCTGCGCGAAAACAGAGCGTGCCGGCACGGGCCCCTTGAAATGCCAATCTCCACCGGTCGGATTCAGCCGGACGATCTCACCCCTGGTGTTAACGCCGTAGATGTCGCTGCCGTTCGCGGAGGAGAGTGAGGTGAGTTTCGCGCGCGACGCCTTCGCCACGTCAGTCTCTCGCAAGTCGAGGCGCCCCGGAAATCCCTTGGCGTCGACGTACGCGATCGTGCCGCCGTCCTGATCGAACGCGAGCACGCGATCGAGTGGCGGAATCTCATCGACCGTCCACACCGCCGAGTCGAGCTTCGGGTAGGCGTAGACGTGACCGGTGCCTCCTCCGCGCGGAACGCGGAGAAGGAGCGGGTCAGGCCCGTGTGGCTCGGCTATCTGCGGGGTCGCGCTGTCAGGCGCTGCCCTGTCCTTCGTACAGGCTGTACAGAGCAGCGTCAGCAGTAGGAGGCGACGCAACGGTTAGTAGCTCGCTCCCAACGAGAAAGTCCAGTTCGCCTTCCGCCCGGTTTCCAGGGGAATTGCGTAATCCCAGCGGAGAATCGCGAGGTTGAACAAATTCACGCGAAGACCTGCGCCCCAGCTGGTAAGTGGATAGCGATTGATATCCGGATTGTTGTTCTCAGGCGCGCGGCCAAGGTGCGGAGTCTGGTTCCGGCTCCACGCCAGACCAGCGTCATAGAAGATGAGCCCGTCGAGTGGCGGCAGCCCGAAATTGCTTCCGACATCGAAGCGGCGGATGATCGGAAAGCGCAGCTCGGCGTTGGCGACCGCGACTCTGCTGCCGGCAAGTTGTGCATTGTTGCACGAAGACTGCCCATTGCCGATGATCGAAGTACAGTCGACGAAGTTGAAGTTGGCGCGGTCGTAGCCGCGGACGAAATCGGGACGGCCGATGTACTTCGGGAAGAAAGTCTCATCCGGACCTACCGAGACGGAGCTGAGGAACCGCGTCGCGAAAGTCAGTGTGTTGAAGATGATCGGGTCGTACCGGCGGTAGTCGACGAGAAAATCACTGAAGGTGAGCTTGCCGACACTCTGCGACGCCTGGAATCGCATCCTGCGCCCTATCACCGGCCCGGTAGTGCCGAAGAGCGTATTGTCGGAGACGAACGCGGCCGATGGTGTGACGTAGTTGATCGTCGGCAGCGACAGCGTGTCCTTGAACTGGATGTCCGTGCAATAGCCGGCCGCGTTGCTGCAGTCCTGAAAGACCTGCACGAACCCTTCAGAGATGCTATTCAGCTGTATCCCCGTCTCGATGCGTGTGAAGCGGTTGAACGGATACTGGCCGCTGAGGAAAAGATTCCGGATGACATACCGGAGGTACGTGGTCTGAAACCGAATGACATTTCCTTGCGGATCGAGAGGGATCGGACCTCCGGTGATCGGCACGTAGACCGGATCCTGGGAGATGCCAGTCGTGTACTGAAGTCGGTGGCTCAGATTGGCATAGCCGACGAAGGCACTCGCGTCGCTAAGCCGTCCGTAGACATTTCCAGCCACCGCAAGCTGATGGTTCCCGAGCAGGTCGCTGAAGACGAAAGCAGTTCCGCCGGCGAAAGTGCCGTAACTCGGTGTGTACCCTATGGAGGGGTCCGCGATGTAGTCCGGGTGGAAGGACGCGTGGTACGGGTGTTCCTTGAACCTGGTGGTGTCCGGCAGCCCGAACAGCGGATCCGATTGCAGAACTGCGATGGTTGGTGGCAGATCCGCGACAGCCTCCTGCGTGGGTAGCACGGACGACTGCCGCGATCCCGCGGGTGCACGATACGTTGACGTCGGCTCGCCCGGCCTCGGCCGCAGAGTCAACGAATCGAACCCGGTTTTCGGTTTTGCCAGAGAGTCCGCCGCCGGCACTCCCGCGGCGAGGTTTACGCCGGACGGACGGAACGCGGTTTTCTTAAGCGCTCGCGGATTGTCGATAGTCCAAATGGTATAGTCGCCCCTCTCGAAACTGGTGTAGGCGATTCTGTCCGCTCCCCTCGCCCAGCTAATCGCCGGACTGTATTCCGTGATCGCCGATACGCCGCCCAGCACGTTCGTCAGCTGGTAGTGCTGTCGATCGTTGAAGTCGAAAAGGAAAATGTTGGGGATTCCAGTGCGATCGGAAACGAACGCGAGCTGCCGTCCGTCCGGCGACCAGGCCGGATTCAGGTTCAAGCCTCCCTGATTGGGGAGAACTTCAATTGCGCCTGACTGGAGGTCCAGCACGGCGATGCGCCACTTCGATACCTTGAGAACCGAAAGATTCGTCTCGGGACCGCGATCCGTGGCAAACGCGAGGCGCTTCCCATCCGGAGACCAAGCGGGCTGCAGGTCGCCATACTCGTCGTTGGTGAGCTGTCGCAGGTTCTTCCCGCTGGCGTCTACGATGTACAGATCAGTGATGCCGCCGTGCGTCCCGCTGAACGCGATTTGCTTGTCGTCTGGCGACCACACCGGACTCCAGATGGCATCGACGGACGGCAGATCGATACGCGCCGTCACGGCTGTCCTGGCGACATCCATCAGGTACATCACATCCTTGCCTTCGCGCTGCGCCGTGAACGCGATCATGCGGCCATTGTTGGAGAACGAGCTCTGCGAATAGAGAAGTCGCAGCTCCTCGAAGTTCGGATTGAGGGTGCTCTCGACGAGGCGCTTGATGCGCTTGCCGGTGCGAGCATCGGCGAGCCAGAGATCGATGAACAGCTCGCCGCGCTTAAAGCTGCCATTGGAGAGAAATGCGATGCGGTCGCCATCATTCGAAAGAGATGGCGCAAGGAAAATCTGCCCTCCGCTTTTCTTTTCGGTGAGAAGTGGCTGTGAGAAGGCGCGTGGTCGGTCGAGCACCGCGGCTTGTGGCAGATACTTCGCGTTAACGGACTCGCGCCAGTCGTCGCTCAGCTCATGGAGGGTCAAACCGAGTTGCCGCTGGAATGCGCGCGCGATTCCAACGGTACTCACATTCTGAAGAATTTCTCCGATCGCGGCATCGCCCCAGCGCTCGCCGATGTAGTCAAAAAGCGCCTCGCCGTAGCGATACGGGAAATATTTGTCCGGGCGCTCAGTCATCTGCTCGATCGTTGGCAGATTGCCGTTGACCGCAGCGTCCCGCAACCACGTTGTCGTCAGCGTGTGGTTCGGGCCACTCGACAAGTACTCGGCCATACCCTCCATGAACCAGGTCGGTGGATCGATCTGGTTGAGAGTCTGTACGTTCGCGCCGGCCTTGCCGCGCGCGAAAATGTCATACTGGAACTCGTGCACCATTTCGTGCGTGAGGACGTGCTCGAAGCTGCCAAGGTCTCCGGTGAGCGGCAGAATCATCCGGCCCCGTGCGTACTCGGTCACGCCCCCGGTTCCTTCACCCAGATCCCCCGTAACATTGTTCTGCCCGAATTCGGCCCGCGACGCGAACAGGACGATCGGTTTCTTCTCGCGGAACTGGTGATCGAGGACTTTGGAAAGCCGCGCGTACGACCGCTCGGCCATGCGGGCCGCGTCCATCGCACCTGCTCTCTCCTCGGGATAATAGTGAACGAGCCAGTGCTCGGTCTCGATCACCTGCCAATTGAAGTGCTTGTACTGCACCTGGTTCATGCCGAAGTACTGCTGCGCGTCGAGGCGAGTCGCGCACAGCAAAACGGCCAAGGTGGCCAGAATACGTGCCGCTTTCATTTTCTCGTTACTCCTGTGGTTCCAGCGCCACTGTTTCCGCATCGCTCCAGAGGCGTTCTATCTGGTAGAACGACCGCAGCGTCGGATGGAAGATGTGAATTACGAAATCGAAGAAATCGAGCAGCACCCAGCGGCCCTGTTCCAATCCTTCAGTGTGATGCACGGTCAGTCCCGCCTTCTTCATCTCCGAGATCACGTGCTCGCCGATCGATCTCACGTGGGTGTCGGAGGTCCCGCTCGCAATGACGAAGTAGTCAGTCATGTCGGTGACGCCGGCCAGATTCAGCAGCACGACGTCGTTCGCTCTCATGTCCAGGCAAAGCTGGGCGGCGCGCTGCACTCTTTGCGCGCCTTCGCGGGCGGTTACAGATGGTAAGGATGTGGCCATGCGGTTCAGTGAAGGTTTATTTGCGGCGTGGAGCGCCGCATCTCTGTATGTAGCTTATCTGGTGCGCGAAAGTTCCGTGAGGGGTTCTACGTCGCATTTCGCTTGCCAATTCCAGTACGCAAAAAGACCTGGCGGCGCTGACGAGGCGCAGCCAGGTCTTTCGACGTTTGGAGCTACTGCTTGATGACCCAGACCTTGATCTCGGGATGAACGTCCGCATGGAGGCGGATCGGCACTCGGTAGACTCCAAGCGCCCGGATCGGCTCGTGCAGGTCGATCTGCCGTTTCTCGATCTGAAATCCTTGCGCATCCAGCTGGTGCGCGATGTCCGAGGACGTCACCGAGCCGAAGAGCTTGCCCTCGTCACCGACGCGGGCTGAGAACGTCAGAGAGACCTGCTCCAGCCTGGTCGCGAGCTCCGAGGCAGAGCCTCGCCTCGCCTCTTCCGCCTGCTCCAGGCGCTGACGCTCCTGCTCGATCCGCTTGCGGTTGCCCGCGGTAGCCTCATACGCAAAGCCGCGCGGCAGCAGAAAGTTGCGCGCATAACCGGCGGAGACCTTCACGATGTCGCCCGGATGACCGAGCTTTTCAACTGCCTGTCTGAGTATGACTTCCATTGGAGATATTCCCTTCAGTGATCGTTGAGAACGAGTAATTCTAGCATAAAGCGAGAGCGAACCGAAGCTTCAGCCCGTTTTGGCGCGCTTGCGGAGGTCGAGCCATGTATCACCGAGCCCGAGAGCGAGCGTAACTATCACGAAGACCTGAGGTATGAGGCTGAGGATCAGGATGTACACGTAGCGGCCGCGTGCCATCCACGCCAGAACCCCAATGCCGCGAATCAGATACAAAGTGCCGAAAAAGAGCAACAGATTGTAGCCGGCATTTCTTCCCTCCGCGAACGCCGGCAATAGGCAGAGCGTGGCGCCCACCGCGAGACCCCACACCAGCTGATCGTTGAAGGTGAAGTCGATCAGTGGGCTGAGGGGCGGTCCGATCTGCACCGGAGACAGTCTCCGGTACGCGGCCCATCCAAGCGCCAGCGCCGCGAGTGACTCCAGCGCGAGCAGCGCCGGGAGCAGCGAAGCCGCCCGCGCGGGAATCGCCCGCATCATCCCTTCGCTGTCCTCGTCCCAGTTGTCGAGCGCTGGGGCGCGTTTCGCGACTTCGCTCCACTCAGGCGTGTTCCGCCCTTCCTCGATCTTCTCGATCGTGCTGGAGACCCTCCTCGTCAATTCCTCTTCCCCCGCGTGCTGGAACCTCGCGATTCCACTCGGCGACGAGAGTGCGATCAGGAACCCGATGCCGACGGCCAGCCCAACCGAGAACAACGCCCTCGAGAAAAAAGGCATGGCTGTGTTCCACAGGCTGACGAGACCGAAGCTCGCGGCCAGCAAAATTGCCCAGCCACGCGCCATCTGGTCGTACTGCGTGCCGGGAGGACCCGCGGGCTGAAGCAGCATCCAGATGGAGAGAGCGATCCAGATCAGCGCCAGAGCGACACGTCCGCCCAGCTTCCAGCCGATTATCGAGCAGGCCGCGATGACCGGCACCAATAATAGCAGCGTCTGCTGGACCGGTACGATCAGCTCGAAAAACGGAAGAAAGGGGCAGACGAGAAATGCGGCCAACCCCCAAAATAGCGGCCGCCACGATTGCGTTTTCGCTGCAGGCGTGGCGGCCTCGGCCATCTAGGCCTGGTGACCGCGGATGTAGGGAATGAGCGCGAGGAAGCGGGCTCGCTTGATGGCCGTCGAGAGCTGGCGCTGATGACGGGCACACGTGCCGCTGAGCCGGGAGGGAAGGATCTTCCCCTGATCGGTGATGAAGCGTCCGAGCGTGCGATCGTCCTTATAGTCGACCCAGCGGACGCGGCTCTCGCAGAATGGGCAGCTTTTTTGTGGTCTTCTCATTGATTAATCCTCGTCGTCGTCATCGTCGTCACGGCGAGTTGCCGCGGCCAGGTCTTCCTCGGACTGCGGCGGAGCGCCGACTTCGTGCTCGTGCAGCGTGATGAGGTAGCGGATGACGCCGTCGTCGAGCTTGAGCGCGCGCTCGTACTCA
>Ga0193751_1000954_pt1 | contig 19609 bp, 14 predicted proteins | sample L1c2metaG_FD_143050 | JGI IMG/M metagenome (GOLD analysis project Ga0193751, IMG submission 143050) | Soil microbial communities from a riparian zone of the East river system, Colorado, United States - L1c2 | ecosystem: Environmental > Terrestrial > Soil > Riparian zone | place: USA: East River... | reverse complement strand
CCGCCAACATCCCACGAAATCAGAATATGCAGTAAAACTTGATAGCGGAATCGGTGAAAGCGTGTATTACCGACATTGGGAACGCTTATGCATGGCCGCGGGTGGTTGTCCTTTCTGCGAGGACCACCTTACGATCAACGATTGTCCCTGGATCCGCATCCAACATCGACATTATGGGACTCGGAATGCAAGTCGCGTGGCTTCTGATATTGGGAATTCCAGTCGCTTGTGTAGCCTGGACCGTCACCCACGAAGAAGTCTTCCGCGAACCGCGACAGTATTGCCAAAGAGAATGTGCCGAATCCCGTTCTTTGATCCGTCGTAAGTTTTTTTACTTATTTACCTGCGAATATTGCTTCAGCCACTACGTCGCCGCCGGAGCCTTGGCCGTCGCGCGTTACAAGTTGCTTTACCTCGATTGGCGCGGGTACGTTGTAGCATTCTTCGCTCTGGTCTGGGTCGCGAACCAGTACATGAGTATTTACAACCGCCTGCGACTGGACATTAAGCACGAACAGGTGGAAATCAAAGCGGACGAGCAGAAGGTCAGCGATCAAAAGATTGAAGACTACAAAATCGACGATCACAAGCTTGACGATCGCAAACTTAACGATCGGCGGAGTAAAGCTCGTCGAGTTAACGATAGCCAGACTGGCGATCGCAAGGCTGCTTGAACGGATGAAGCGAAACGTAAACAGTGCGGCTCAAACTGGAATGGGCATTCGTTTGTTGTGGCGCTGAGAAGGAATAACCACCTCAACGATTGTTCCGGGATTGGCGTTAGCCAGGCGCAGACTTCCCCCGAGCTCTGTGACACGCTGCCTCATTCCGCCAATTCCCACCCCCACGCTGTCCGGCCTGAGTTGAATGACCTGTTCCTCGATCCCCTTGCCGTCATCGCGGACCGTAACAATGATGCGTCCATTATTTTCCGTCAGGCGGATCGATCCATTGCGTGCGCCCGAGTGACGGAACATATTGGTTAAAGCCTCCTGGATGATTCGAAAGATCGCAGTTTCCAGTTCTGACTTGAGCCGGCTGAGATCGGGAGGATCGACTTCCAAACGAATCTCGATTCCGCTGCGCTCTGATAAGCCCTCAAGGTACCAGCGGAGCGCGGAAACAAGGCCGACCTCGTCCAAGAGAGGAGGGTGCAGAAGATGGGAAATTGTCCGGACTTGCTGGATGGCCCGATCCACTAATTGGCTGGCGTCCGCCGACGCCTGCTGCATATGGGGCAATGGATTCTTGGCGAGGATTCCGTCGAGGATCATTTTGGCCGCTGCTAACTCTTGTCCCAGGCCGTCGTGAATCTCGCGAGCGATGCGGCGGCGTTCCTCGTCTTGCATGGTCATGAGGCGGCTGGAGAGGCGCCGGAGCTCAGTCGTCCTGAGCTCGACCATTCTTTCCAATTCGACCGCGCTGTCACGGATCGATTGTTCCAGGACTTTGCTGTCATGGATATCGGAACAGGTCCCATACCACTTGAGAATTTTTCCTTCAGGATCGCGGAGGGGAACGGCGCGAGCACGGAACCACCGGTATTGCTGGTCCGCACCTCTTATACGGTATTCGGACTCGTAAGCTTGCCCCGTCTGTACACACCGCATCCACTGCGACAAACTCCGCTCCTTGTCGTCAGGATGCAAATACTCCAGCCAGCCCAACCCGACAGCGGTACCTGGCGCTGCGCCCGTATATTCATAAAATCTGCTGCTGATGTAGTCTCGGCTACCATCCGCCTGCCGGCTGAAAATAATATCGGGGGCGGTTTGCACGATGGCGTCAAGCTCCTGGTTCTTCTGCGCCATGTCGCTGTTGAGTTTCTCCTGAGCCAGCGCCTTCTGTTCTAATTCCAGGGTTCGATCGGCCACTCGCACTTCAAGTTCGTTGTTCAACCGCTCCAGTTGAAGTTTCTTCCGATGGAGTTCCGCGAATACTCTCACCTTCGCGCGCAGAACTTCCGGCACAATCGGGACAGAAAGATAATCCACCGCCCCATGCTGGTATCCCTTGAGCCGGTCAAGGTCGGTCAGATGCACCGCGGAAACGAAGATTATGGCGGTTTTCTGAAAACGTGGATGCTGGCGGATGATTTCGGCGAGTTCGAAGCCGTCGATTTCCGGCATGCTTACATCCATTAATACGACGGCGACATCTATTTTAAGCAACTTCTCAAGGGCATCTTTGGCGGAGGTAGCTTTGATCAGGTTCTCTCCCAGGTCGGCAAGAATGGCGTCATAGGTGAGCAGTTTGCCCGCCTGATCGTCAACCATGAGAATGTTAACCTGCTCGTGGATGCTCATCATCCTCTCAACGCGCCAGACTCTTCCCGCCGCACTTCACGTAATTTGATTAGCGGAATCCGTACTTACCTGTGCAGCCACATCCGTAGCGCTGAGAGCAGTTGTTCGGTGTTGACCGGCTTGGCCAGATATTCCGATGCCCCTGCTTCCAGACACTTTTCGCGATCTCCCTTCATAGCTTTCGCAGTCAGTGCGATGATCGGTAGTCGCCGGAATGATGGATTTTGCCGGATTGACTGCATGGTTGCGTATCCATCCATCTCCGGCATCATAATGTCCATCAAAACGATCGCCATATCTGGAGTCGATTCCAGCATGGAGATGGCTTCGCGGCCGGTTCCAGCGGTCAACACCTGCATTCCGCGGCGCTCCAGCACGCTGCTGAGAGCGAAGATGTTGCGCATGTCGTCGTCAACCACCAGCACTTTCTTCCCGATCAGCGCCTCATCGGACCGATGCAACCGATCAAGCATTTTTTGCTTTTCCTGAGGAAGATCCGCCACCACGCGATGCAGGAAGAGCGCGGTCTCATCGAGCAAACGCTCCGGAGACTCAACGCCCTTTACAACCACGCTGCGGGCCAGAGTGTGCAAGCGCGCGTCTTCCTCGGGAGACAGTTCCTTCCCGGTAAATACAACCACCGGAAGGTCAATGGCTGCGGGAATCTCCCGCATGCGATCCAGGATTTCGAAGCCGGTCATGTCGGGTAACCGCAAGTCGAGTACCACGCAGTCAAACGACTCCTTGCTCACCCTGTCCAGAGCCCCAGCACCCGTATCAGCAACCGTAACATCGATGTCGTCAGAACCCAGCAGTTCGCGAATACTCAATTGTTCCGCCGGATTATCTTCGACGATCAATAGTCGCTTGCGGCGTGGCGCAGCGTACTCCTTGATGCGCGACAGTGCCGATTCCAGCTCTTCCGGACTCGTTGGCTTGGTCACGTAAGCAAACGCGCCCCGCGCCAGGCCATGATGCCGATCCTCATCCAGCGTCAGCATCTGCACTGGAATGTGTCGCGTGGCCGAATCCTGCTTCAAATGGTTGAGCACGGTCCAGCCCAGCATATCGGGGAGGAATACATCCAGAGAAACAGCCGTGGGATGGAACTCGCGAGCCAGCGCGAGCGCTTCCGCGCCCCGCAACGCGACCAGCACTTTGAATCCTTTGTCCCGCGACAGATCACAAAGCATACGGGCATAGTGCGGATCATCTTCAACGATCAGCAACACAGCGTCATCTGGCTGCAGGTTATCACGGTCGTCGGCAATCTTCTCGACCGGGTGTTCCGCTACAACGATATTCGACAGTTGAAGGGGCATGGCCGGCGATACAGTCCTGCCATCCGCCCGCGGCATCTTCGATGCAGTCGGCCCCACATAGGTTAAAGGCAGATAAAGCGTGAACGTGCTGCCTTGCCCGGGCGTGCTGCGAAGCTGAATTTCACCGCCCAGCAAGCTGGCAAGTTCGCGGCTGATGGCCAGGCCCAATCCTGTTCCTCCGTACTTACGGCTGGTGCTGGCGTCTGCCTGTTGGAAGGCTTCGAAGATGATGCGCTGCTTATCGGGAGCGATTCCGATGCCGGAATCGGTGACCTCGAACGCCACAACCGAAGCGGCCCCATTGAGAATTGGGTGATCCGGGCTCCATCCTTTTTGCGCTACCGACACCGCCAGGCGCACGGAACCGTGCTCGGTGAACTTGAACGCGTTCGAGAGCAGATTCTTGAGTACCTGCTGTAGGCGCTTGGAGTCAGTGACCAGGCTGCGGGTGAGGTGCGGATCGGATTGCACTTCAAACGCAAGCTTTCGATTCTCCGCTTCGTGCCGGAAGGGACGGGCCACCATTTCGAGCAGGTTGGCGAAGAAGACCTCCTCCGCCTCGACCGAAACCGTGCCGGACTCGATCTTGGAGAGATCGAGGATGTCGCTGATCAGATTCAGCAAGTCGGTGCCCGCGCCGTGTATGGTGCGCGCGAACTCGACTTGTTTCGGCGTCAAATTGTGATCGGGGTTCTCGCTGAGCTGCTGGCCCAGAACCAAGATGCTGTTCAGCGGCGTCCGCAACTCATGCGACATGTTGGCCAGGAATTCCGACTTGTACTTGGAAGTGAGCGCGAGCTCTTTTGCCTTTTCTTCCAACGCACGCCGGGCTTGCTCGATTTCCTGGTTCTTGCGTTCCACTTCGACGTTCTGCTCGGCAAGCTGTTGCGCTTTTTGTGCCAGCTGCTCATTGGTCTGTTGCAGCTCTTTTTGCTGAGTCTGCAATTCCGCGGCGAGTTGCTGCGACTGTTTGAGAAGGCCTTCTGTCTGCATCGTCGCTTCAATACTATTCAGCACAATTCCGATGCTGGCGGTGAGCTGCTCGAGAAACGCCAAGTGAGAAGCGGTAAATGCATTCAATGACGCCAACTCGATTACCGCCTTGACCCGGTCTTCGAAGAGCACTGGCAGGACGATCACATTGCGAGGAACCGATTCGAACAACCCAGATCGGATTGAGATGGTTTTTTCCGGCAGGTCTGAAATCAACATGCGGCGCTTTTCCGCTGCCACCTGTCCCACGAGTCCTTCGCCGAGCCTTACTCGGCGCAAGTGCCCGTTCTCGCCATCGTCGGCAAAGGCCGACAGCAGCGTCATGCTCGCTGATTCCTCAGTCTCCATCTGGTAAATCACGCCTTGTTGCGCATTCACCAGCGGTGCGAGCTCCGACAGCAGCATGCGTCCCACGGTTGCCAGATCGCGCTGGCCCTGCAACATTCCGGTAAAGCGCGCCAGATTGGTCTTGAGCCAGTCTTGCTCCGTGTTGCGATCGGTTGTAAGGCGGAGGTTGTCGATCATCGTGTTGATGTTGTCTTTCAACTCCGCCACTTCGCCGCTGGCTTCCACTTGAATGGACCGCGTCAAGTCGCCCTTAGTAACGGCGGTCGCAACTTCGGCGATTGCGCGTACTTGGTTGGTAAGGTTATCGGCCAGCAGGTTGACGTTACCGGTGAGATCCTTCCACGTTCCGGCGGCTCCCGGCACGTTTGCCTGGCCACCCAGACGGCCTTCGACGCCGACTTCGCGTGCCACCGTGGTCACCTGATCCGCAAACGTAGCCAGAGTTTTCGTCATGTTGTTGATGGTTTCCGCCAGCGCAGCGACTTCACCCTTCGCGTTCACAGTCAGCTTTTGGGTGAGGTCGCCGTTAGCGACAGCAGTCACGACTTTGACGATACCGCGCACCTGCTCGGTAAGGTTCACGGCCATGACGTTGACGTTGTCGGTAAGATCTTTCCATGTTCCAGCGACGCCAGGTACTTTCGCCTGCCCGCCGAGTTTGCCGTCGGTGCCGACCTCGCGGGCCACACGGGTTACTTCGGCCGCGAATGCATTGAGTTGGTCCACCATCGTGTTGATGGTATTTTTCAGTTCCAGAATTTCGCCTTTTACATCGACCGTTATTTTGCGCGACAAATCGCCGCGGGCCACGGCCGTCGTAACTTCAGCGATATTTCGGACCTGGCCGGTCAAGTTGCCGGCCATGGCGTTCACGGAGTCGGTAAGGTCCTTCCACGTTCCGGCGACGCCCGGCACGTTTGCCTGCCCACCCAGTCGGCCTTCGCTACCCACTTCGCGGGCCACGCGGGTCACTTCGGCGGCGAACGAACGCAACTGCTCGACCATCGTGTTCAGCGTCTCTTTGAGCTGCAAGATTTCGCCGCGGACGTCTACGGTGATCTTCTTCGAAAGGTCCCCGTTCGCAATGGCGGTTGCCACTTCAGCGATGTTACGAACCTGGCCGGTAAGATTGCTGGCCATGAAGTTGACGTTGTCGGTAAGATCTTTCCACGTTCCGGCGACGCCCGGCACTTGTGCCTGACCGCCGAGTTTGCCGTCGGTGCCGACTTCGCGGGCCACGCGGGTTACTTCACCTGCGAATGCGTTGAGCTGGTCCACCATCGTATTGATGGTGTTCTTGAGTTCGAGAATTTCACCTTTCACGTCGACCGTGATTTTGCGTGACAAATCGCCGCGAGCCACAGCCGTCGTGACTTCGGCGATGTTTCGCACCTGACCGGTCAAGTTGCCGGCCATGGAGTTCACGGAGTCCGTAAGATCTTTCCACGTACCTGCCACGCCCGGCACCTGCGCCTGGCCGCCGAGTTTGCCTTCTGATCCGACTTCGCGGGCGACGCGCGTTACTTCGGCCGCGAACGCGTTAAGCTGGTCCACCATCGTGTTGATGGTTTCCTTCAGCAGCAGAATTTCACCGCTCACGTTCACCGTGATCTTCTTGGAAAGATCGCCGCTGGCGATAGCCGTCGACACTTCTGCGATGTTACGCACCTGGCCAGTCAAGTTGCTGGCCATCGAGTTCACCGAGTCCGTAAGATCTTTCCAAGTTCCGCCGACACCGGGCACGAGCGCCTGGCCGCCCAGTTTTCCGTCGGTTCCCACTTCGCGGGCCACGCGCGTAACTTCTGACGCGAACGACCGCAGCTGATCCACCATCGTGTTGATGGTGTCTTTGAGTTCGAGAATTTCACCTTTCACGTCGACCGTGATCTTGCGCGACAAATCGCCGCGAGCCACGGCCGTTGCCACTTCGGCGATGTTTCGAACTTGGCCAGTGAGGTTGCTGGCCATGAAGTTGACGTTGTCGGTGAGATCTTTCCAAGTACCGGCGACGCCCGGCACCTGTGCCTGTCCGCCGAGTTTTCCTTCCGTACCCACTTCGCGGGCGACGCGCGTCACTTCACCGGCGAACGCGTTGAGTTGGTCCACCATCGTGTTGATTGTGTTCTTGAGTTCGAGAATTTCGCCCTTCACGTCGACCGTGATCTTGCGCGACAAGTCGCCGCGGGCCACGGCTGTCGTAACTTCGGCGATGTTTCGGACTTGGCCGGTCAGGTTGCCGGCCATGGAGTTCACAGAGTCCGTAAGATCTTTCCACGTTCCTGCGACGCCCGGCACGTTTGCCTGTCCACCCAGTCGGCCTTCGGTACCCACTTCGCGAGCTACGCGGGTAACTTCGCCGGCGAAGCGATTCAGCTGATCCACCATCGTATTGAGGGTCTCTTTCAGCTGTAAGATTTCACCGCGCACATCGACCGTGATTTTGCGCGACAAGTCGCCGCTGGCAATGGCCGTAGCGACTTCCGCGATGTTACGCACCTGGCCTGTCAGGTTACTGGCCATGAAGTTCACGTTGTCAGTTAAGTCCTTCCACGTTCCACCGACGCCCGGCACTTGCGCCTGGCCGCCGAGCTTGCCTTCCGTACCCACCTCGCGAGCCACACGAGTTACTTCGCCCGCGAACGCGTTCAGCTGGTCCACCATCGTATTGATGGTGTCTTTCAATTCGAGGATTTCGCCTTTCACGTCGACCGTGATTTTGCGGGAAAGATCGCCTCGGGCCACAGCCGTCGTGACCTCGGCGATGTTACGTACTTGAGCCGTCAAGTTGCCGGCCATGGCGTTCACGGAGTCGGTAAGATCCTTCCAAGTTCCTGCCACGCCGGGAACAACCGCCTGTCCGCCAAGTTTGCCATCAGTACCCACTTCGCGGGCCACGCGGGTTACTTCGGATGCGAACGATCGCAACTGATCCACCATCGTATTGATGGCTTCTTTCAACTGGAGAATTTCGCCGCGCACATCAACCGTAATCTTGCGCGACAAGTCGCCGCTCGCCACAGCGGTCGCAACTTCCGCAATGTTTCGCACCTGGCCAGTCAGGTTGCTGGCCATCAGGTTTACGTTGTCGGTTAAATCCTTCCAGGTACCGGCCACATCCGGCACTTGCGCCTGGCCGCCCAGTTTTCCTTCGGTTCCGACTTCGCGCGCCACGCGCGTTACTTCGGCGGTGAACACGCCGAGCTGCTGAATCATCGTGTTGACGAGATTTGCGGAACGCAGGAACTCGCCTTCGAGAGGACGACCATCCACATCCAAGCGGACGGTTTGAGTCAGATCGCCTTGCGCCACTGCCGCGATCGCTCGCGTGACTTCGGCCGTGGGACGGAGCAGGTCTTCCACCAGAGTGTTAACCGAAACTTCCATCTCGCCCCAGGCGCCTCGGGACTCGTGGAACCGCGTGCGTTCCCGCGTCTTGCCCTGCTTGCCGACGACCTGTCCGACGCGTTTCAGTTCCTGGGCCATGTGCTGGTTAGCCGCGACAATCTCATTAAACGTGTCGGCCACTTTTCCAGCCAGACCGACCCATGTGCCCGGAAGCCGAACGGTAAAGTCGCCGTCGCGCATGCTCTGCAGGCTGGTCAGTATGACGGTCAGGTCCAGGGACCCGTCCGAGTCTTTCGGTTTTCCGTCGTTGGACTTCCCGCCGTTGTTCTTCGCCATGCTGGGCGGAAGCGTCCCGGTAGTATCGGGCGCAGTTTCGTTGGGCGCAGCTCGTTTCATCGTCTCTCCCGGAAAAAGGAGTACTTCAAAAAGGAGTACTTCAAATCAGAGGTCTCCCCGCAATCGGTTTCAACCGAACGGGTCTTTTCATGGACATAGATTTCATTTACAGCTGTATTAAATTCACGTAATTGGAGGAGTGCGAACGTCTTGCCAAGGTGGCTGTGGGTGCACGCCCCGCACGGCACATGCCACTCTTTCTACTCGCATATTCGTACCATGAACGCTGGGGGGTCTTCCCTAAGGTATTTCCTGTAGTGCCGGGGCTCGTACGGGATTTCGCGGATGACTCTGGGAAGAACGATTTCGGCCTGTTCCTGCTGCAACCCCTTAAGAAATCTGCATCTCTACAGCAACGCGATCAGCCGGCTGCCCCGCTTTCCATTGTTCCCTTGAAGGCTCGGGCTAAAACTGCCGATTAAAGCTTTTATGAGATACAAGGGGAAAACGCCTTTGGATACTTCTTCCGACATCAGCATAGTCATTCCGGCTTACAACGAACAGGAACGGCTCGGTCCGACCTTGGATCGAATTCTGGATTTTGTCCGACTCCAGAAATGGCACGCGGAGATCATTGTCGTGGATGGAGCCTCGCAGGATCATACTGCCGACATCGTGAGGGAGTATGCGCAACACACTGGGATCATTCGTCTGCTGCGGAACAAGACCAACCGCGGTAAAGGCTATTGCGTTCGTAAGGGTGTGATGGAAGCGCGAGGGCAAATCATTCTGTTCACCGACGCGGACTTATCGTCCCCAATCGAGGAAGTGACCAAGCTCCTCCAGGCCATCGAGGTAGGCGCAGACATGGCGATTGGATCGCGTTGGGTGCGCAGCGAACTACAGACCAGGCGACAATCTCCGGCTCGTCAGGTGATGGGTCGGGCCTTCAATTTGTTGCTGCGAGGGGTGCTTAGCCTGGATTTCAAAGACACGCAGTGTGGCTTCAAGGCCTTCCGGCAAAACGCGGCAAGGACGGTCTTCTCGCAGCAACAGATCGAGCGATGGGGCTTCGATGCTGAGATCTTGTTCCTCGCGCGCCAGGCCGGTTTGAAAGTAGTTGAAGTGCCAGTGCGGTGGGCACATGACCGTCGAACCAAAATTCATCCGATTGTGGATGGTGCGTGTATGGTGGGAGAAATCCTCTCGATCCGGTGGCACTCCTTATGCGGGACGTACGGCGCAAAGCACAGCCAGGCGCACGGCGAAAGTGGCGGCGTCCACACCTTTGCGCAGAGTCCCGCGGCCACTCCTCTCGCCTCTGAATTCCCGCTGGGAGATTGAGACCAATGCTTCTTCTTACAGCCAGTTACGCTGGCTGCACTACCCGTACAGGCAATCTGCACCTGAACTGCATGCCGTACCTGATACCCAGAGTAACCAGCGCCTCTCTATGCTCCATAGCATGCAAATCCAAGAAAAGAGAAAGTCAGGGAGTATCGAAATGAAGCGAAGTTTCTTAGCGGTCGGATTGCTGTTGCTAAGTTGCGGGACGTTAGTACTAGCGCAGGATTCGGCGGGGCAAAGCGCTCCAGCGTCCGATAACACGAAAATGAATCAGCGTGACCGCAATCCAAACGAACCGACTGCAGATCAGCAGCAGAACAATCGGTCCGACCGCGACATCACGCAACAGATTCGGAAGGCGATCGAGGCCGACAAGAACCTTTCCACGTATGCGCACAACGTGAAAGTGATCACCCAAAACGGCAAAGTTACGCTCAAAGGGCCGGTTCGCTCGGAAGAAGAGAAGCGCGCCGTTGAGGCAAAAGCGAGGGAAGTTGCTGAAGGCAACGTCACTAACGAGTTGACAGTCAACCCAAAAAACTAGAATTCAAAATATTTCAAGGAGAATTCATCATGGCAGGAAAAAATACGGCTGTGTTCGGCATTTATCCATCGTATGCAAGCGTTGAAAATGGCGTGGATGCATTACGTTCAGCGGGATTCAGGAACGAAGACATTTCCGCGCTGTTCCCCGAGGGCGCGGGAACAAAAGAGTTCGCTCACGAAAAGAATACAAAGGCGCCCGAGGGTGCCGCGACCGGCGCTGGCACGGGAGTCGTGCTGGGTGGCGCCATGGGATGGCTGCTTGGAATTGGCGCCATCGCCATTCCTGGTTTGGGTCCGTTCATTGCTGCCGGTCCTATCATGGCCGCACTGGCTGGAGCGGGAGTTGGCGGCGCCGTCGGTGGAATCACGGGAGCTCTGGTTGGAATGGGAATCCCTGAGTACGAGGCCAAACGCTATGAAGGCCGCGTGAAAGATGGCGGCATCCTGCTCTCCGTCCACTCCGACAACTCAGAATGGACCAAGCGAGCGAAGGAAATTTTGAAGCGCACGGGAGCTCAGGACATTTCATCGACAGGCGAAGCCGGCTCGGACGATAAGTCTGATGAAGTACGGCTGCCGCGTGCGGTGTAGAAGGCCAGAAAATTGTTTCAATGCGTCGAGGTTGCCCCGAATTGCGTGTAGGGAACGAAATAGAACTCTGTAGGGAAACTGAGGAAGGACGCGACGATGAATGCCAACAACAAGGTAAAACCGAAAGACAAGAATTCATTTCTGACGGATATCAGTGAGATCCGACGACGAGCGCGCCAGCACATTGAGGAGGGCGCCGTCACTAACAGTTACAAAGGCGACCGCAGAGTCGTTTTGCGCGTACTCAATGAAGCGTTAGCCACGGAGATCGTTTGCGTTCTGCGCTACAAACGCCACCACTACATGGCGAAGGGAATTCACTCGCAAGGTGTGGCAGAGGAGTTTCTTGAACACGCGGCCGAGGAGCAGGAGCATGCTGACCTGATCGCTGAAAGGATTACGCAACTCGATGGCGAACCGAACTTTAATCCCGAGGGACTGCTCACGCGCAGCCATTCAGAGTATGTGGAAGGCGAAAGTCTCATAGACATGATCCGCGAGGATCTGATCGCCGAACGTATCGCGGTGGAGTCGTACTCTGAGATCATCCGCTATCTGGCCGATAACGATCCTACGAGCCGGCGATTAATGGAAAGCATCCTGGCAAAAGAGGAGGAGCACGCCGAGGAGATGAAAACCTTGCTCGAAGCGATTGCAAGAGAGGAAAAACAGGAGGATCGGCGCCGAGCCAGTTAACCCAAGGTCGTTCATCAAAGGCAGCGAACCCTGGGTTAGCCGCCCGGTTGAAATGCGTACTGCAAGCTTCAACTGCGGGTTGAATCAATCTATTTTCAATGATGCAACTATTCGGCCCTGCAGGCGGCGTTTTGAAGGCTCAGGAACGAGTTGGAGCAAGCTGCGTCAACGCAGTCGCCACAACGCTATCCGAGCGAGTGTTACAGGTTCGAAGACTTCGCCAACCGCCGCTACCGAAGTCGCCGCGCAATCGAAAACCATCACAAGAATCGACAAAGACGACACTCGGCACAGGAAGGCGGCAATGTGAGGATTCATTGCCAACCATCATCTTCCTAAAAATAGCCCAATTCACAGGCCCTTTCGATTTCGCGCGTACTGAAATTACTGTATATTCTTTCCTTGGTCGCGAGTGCCCCAATCGCCAGTCTTTAGTTGCCGGTCTTTAGAAATAAAATTAAGTGGGGTCTGTGATTGTTCACAGGCCCCCACTGTAGTCGATGCTTCAAACTACGCCGTTCAGACCGTGCTGCGTCCCATCACAAAATGCAAAATCAGGGAAATTACGGCGAATATCAGCAACAGATGGATCAGTCCGCCGGCAACGTGAAAAACGCTGAAGCCGGTAATCCAGGCAATCAGCAGAATGACGAACAGTATTGTCCAAATGCTCATTTTTGATTCTCCTCTCGCTCCGAAAATCGCTTCGATCTCACAGCCTGGGTGTGAGCCTACCTTCGAAGATCCGGCCTGTCGTTACCGGGCATCTTGTAACCCCGAAGGCATATATCTGTAGCCGCGCCCTACAGGTTGGCGTGGAAGTCATTTCGCGGCATGCTTTTACGCCAACCTTGGACAGTGATTGGCAACTAAACTTAAGAAGAGCTGGACAGAATTTTGCCGTCGCTATAGAACCAGTTGCAGCAATATAGCGGCAGACGACCGAGGTCCTTCCTAGCTAGTGGCCAAAAAAGCTAGTGGACCAGGCCGACGGAGCTTAATGACACGACTTCTGAGCCTTTGTCGCGCGATAGTTGGCGCCGGGCTGCTGCTTTTCCTGACTCAGGTTGTCCTCACCCCGGTCTGCGGCGCCTATTCCGTGCTCACGCACGAAGAGGTCGTCGATCTGCTGTGGAAGGACGACATTCAGCCGCTGCTCACTAAGCGATTCCCCGGCTCGACCCCGGATGATCTGAAAAAAGCTCATGCCTTCGCTTATGGCGGCTCCTTGATCCAGGACATGGGCTACTACCCCTTCGGCAGCAAGTATTTCAGCGACCTCACTCATTACGTGCGAAGCGGAGACTTCATCGTCAACTTGATCAATGAAGCTTCGGACCTAAACGAGTATGCTTTCGCTCTGGGTGCCCTGGCGCACTACTCGGCCGACAATATTGGACACCCGATCATCAATCAGTCCGTAGGTTTGCAATTCCCAAAATTGCGGAAGAAATACGGCAACGAAGTCACCTATGCCGACAATCCCAAAGCTCACATTCGCACGGAATTCGGATTCGATGTAACGCAAGTTGCCAAGAATCGCTATACCTCAGATCGTTATCATGACTTCATCGGATTTGAAGTTTCAAAACCAGTGTTGGAGCGCGCTTTCCAGGACACTTATGGCCTTGCGCTGAGCGACGTAATTCCTAAAGAAGATCTGGCCATCGGCACCTTTCGGCGGGCGATCAGTGCCGTCATTCCCGAGATGACCAGGGTAGCCCTGGTAGCGTACAAGAAAGAAATTGTGAGCGAGACTCCAAATTTCAATTCGAGAAAATTTCGCTATTATCTCTCGCGAGCCAATTATCAAAAAGAGTGGGGCAAAGGATACCGTCGTCCAGGAATCGGCACCAGGATTCTGGCCTTTTTTCTGAGGTTCATGCCCAAGGTGGGGCCCTTCAAGGCGCTTGCCTTTAAAATTCCAACGCGCAAAACGGAAGATCTCTATATCGCCAGCGTCAATCACACTCTGGACAACTACAAAGGACTTCTTGCCGAAGTGAACGCGAAGAAGCTCAGCCTTGCCAACACCGACTTTGATACCGGACGAATGACGCATGCCGGCGAATACGTTTTAACCGATAACTCTTACGCGCATCTTCTGGATCAGTTGGCTCAGCAGAACTTCGACCATGTCACACCAGAACTGCGGGAAAATATTCTGGCATTCTACAGTGATCCAAACGCACCGATCGCGACCAAGAAAAAATCCGGGGCGTGGCAGAAGACTCAGGACGAGGTCGAGCGGTTAAAAGCTTTCAACCCATCGGAAACTCCTGCAATCAAGGAAGCGCCCGCTCCCTGATTTGAATGTTTTTACATCGATGTCCCGTACGTTTCTTTTAGTCCCCAACCCTAGGAAGTTCCGCAGCAACTAAATGAAAGCAGTGGATTTAACTCATGCGCCAAGACGCGCATTTAAAGGGAGGACTATTTCATGGCAGACGATATGGAGAAAAACAAACAGCAAGGTGGCCAGAGCGGACAGTCTGGACAACAGAGTGGACAGTCCGGTCAGGGCGGCCAAAAGAGCGGCCAAACCGGTCAGGGCGGCCGACAGTCCGGTCAGCAAGATCAGCAGAAAAAGGGCGGCCAGGGACAGAACGAAGAAGACGACAACATCGGACAGCGCCGCGCTTCCTAGCTGAATAACAGAAAGTTTAAAAGTCCCGGCCGAGTTGCCGGGACTTTTTTCTTCTGAACGCAGAATTATTCCGTGGTGTAGTTAATTTCCATCCGTCTCACCTGAAGGCTTGATATGTAGAGCGCCGCCGACGCGACCGCTAAAATCCCCATCACCGCGATTGGAGCTGCAATCGGATTCGAATTGGAGATCAGTAACGACATTAAAGGCGGCATTCCCGGGGGAGTCGGAATGTCCACCGGGCACAGGGATTTCAAGTAATAGATCACGCTGAATTGCTTGAGCACCGCCGGCAAGAATGGATTGATCCCTTCCCAGATCAATATTGCCGCCGTTGGGATGATCGGATTCCGGAAAAGCATTCCCGCCACCAGAAAGAACGCGCCATAACCAATACAGGCAAGCACCGTTACTCCCACATAGATTGCGGCATGTTCCAGACCATGGTTGTGATATAGGTAAACATCCCGCGCGCTGGGAGAGAAGTGCCACAGAAACGCAACCGTTTGCAGCAGTTCACTGGTAACGAATATGGTGCAAGTGGCCAGCAATCCGGCAAGGAATTTGCCCGCCATCAGCACTTCGCGACGGATCGGCGCCAGAAAATAAAAGTGAAGACTGCGATCGAGGATTTCGCCGCGAAACAGGTTCATGAAGATTCCGAGGCATCCAAAAAAAACGGCCAGGCGCAGAAAAAAGAACTGGAACACGCCGGCAAACATGATCGAATCCTGGCCCAGGTTGCTGCCCTCGTGAATATTGATACTCTCTACCTTGCCATCCGCCACCCCGACATACAAATCGTTCTGCCCGTCTGAATAGCGATAGCTTTCATGCAGAACCTCAATGCTCGGACCCTTCTCCGTCTCCGGCGGCCGATTTTCCGTCCAGTGGAAAGTGATTGGCGGCTTTCCCAGGATTGCAACAACTTCTTGACTTGTCATGCCGGGCTTAACCGCCACCAGATCCTGATAAGCCAAAGGCTTCTCGCCCTGGCGCGCAATGCTCGCCCTTCGGTCCTGCTGGTTGGCAGTCGCTATGGCGTATGCGATGAAAAGCATTACCGGCAAAGCCGCAAGCACGTAGATCCAAAGACCTCGCTTCGCGAAAAACGTTTTCTTCATTTCCAGCCGAGTCACCGCCTTGATTTGTTTCCACCAGATTCTCTTCATCAGTGGCTTCACCGGACCGCCTCTTCGTTCCCGATCAAATATTCGTAAACGGAAAGCACATCGTCATCCGCGGGCGCGATCGATTCGATCTCGATCCCACTCAACGCCAGATCGTTCAGCGCCAGATAGAAGCGGTCTGCGTCCCGCGTTTTCAGAAGCAGGCCGCGCTCATCCTTGTGGATGGAGACTTCAATCGTGTGCGCGTACTCGAACATTTTGGCCGCCAGTTCGCGCGGCCTGCTGCAGCGAATCAAAATCTGCGTGGGATGTTCTTGAATCTCGCTACGGACGTTCTGAATCTGGCCCTCCGCGACTACGTAGCCGTTGCTCAACAGGATGACCTGATCGGAAATTACATCCACCTCGTGCAGGATGTGGCTGGAAATGATCACGTAACAATCTTGCGCCGCCGCCGAACGGAACAGTGCGATCATCTCCGATCGGGCCAGCGGGTCCAGACCGTTCAACGGTTCATCGAGCACGAGCACTTTCGGATCATGCGACAGCGCTTGCGCCAGCCGGATTCGCTGGCGCATCCCTTTGCTATAACCTGCAACGTTTCGTTTGGCCGCCTCGACAAGATTCACGCGTTCAATCGCCCGCCAGGCCAACTGCTCGGCACTGTCGGAATCCCTCCCCGAGAGCCGCAGATAGGAATACACAAACTGGAATCCCGTTAAGCCTTTTGGAAACGCGTCGAATTGCGTCGAATATCCTAAAACCTTGAAAAGGTTTTCGGGATCGTCGATCTTGCAGTCGAGCACCTGAATCCGCCCGCGCGTGGGCTTTACCAGGCCAGTCATCAGGTTCATCAATGTGGTCTTGCCGGAGCCGTTTGGGCCCACCAGACTCGTGATCCCCGGCGGAATTGAGAGATTCACTCGATTCACGCCGAGAATTTCACCGTAGAACTTGGAAACATCTTCGAAGACGATGCGGTTGTTGATAATGCGATCGTTGATAATGCGGCCGTTAACTACTTGATCGTTCACCGGACGACCTCATAGGCACGCACCTTGCGCATGAGGAGCCCAAGGCAGATAGCGCAATACACGAGAAGAGCGATCCATGCTTGCAACACGGGAATCGGATGCACGCTATCCACTCGGAACAGAGCATTCCAAACTGTCGTCATCAGGTAAGCGACGTTGAAGAAATGGCCCGATTCAGTTTGCAACACGGCGTTGACGGCTTGCGCAAATCCGGCCCCGAAGAACATTACGGCGAGCAGCAAAGCTCCGGCTACGATTCTCCACTTCACCCAAGCCGAGAGGGCCATCGCAAGCATCGACAACACGGCAATCCAGATCAGGGAAGAAAGCACCAGGCTGCCTGCAATCCAAAGGTGACTCCATGTCCAGGCTGGTCCCGCAAGACTGGCCTGCATCACGAAGAGAATCAATCCGGGAATCCACGTCACTTGTGACAGCAGGATGGCCAGGACGGAAGACTTTCCCAGCACGTACTCTGCCCGTGAAAACGGACGGCAGAAATAGAGCGGCAGCGCGCCATTGGCGAGATCGGGCGAAATCAGGCCGGGCCCAACGAACGCCGTCAAAAGAAAGGCAAGCGTTCCCTGCACCGTTATGAAGCGGAAGAAAAACTCGTTGTCAATTGCGAGGATCTGGTTGCTTACACCAATTTGTTCAAGAAAGGTTGCACTGTGAACCAGGTAGATCAGCAGCAGGCACACGAGCGGATAAAAAAAACAGACCACAAACGCTCCCGTCAGAAACTTCGAGCGAAAGAGGTTCCGGCGCGAGTAACGGAAAAGAACAAAACAGCGCGACCATGCCTGAGTCAGCGCCCCCGAATAGGGCTTGTAGTTACGCCGGTAAATGGCCATCTGCGCTCCTCACTTTTGCGGTCGGGCTTGGCACGTCAATCCTCCATCGCTTTCAGGAAAATATCTTCCAGCGAATCGCGCCTGAAGTTCATCCGCCGGATGCGCACCTGACGCTCCGCGGCGAGACGGAAAATGTCGCGCGTCTCAACTCCATCCGCCAGAATCATCTTCATGCGGTTCGCAGTCACGGCGCACTCACAGCCGAGCTTCTCGATCGCTTCCGTGAAATCGCCATTAGCGCCGTTTACGCCGTAGGTCTCCAGTTCGAGAAATCTTTTGTTCGCGCGGCGCTCTTCATCCAGGTTCGAGTAATGAGCGATCCGCCCCTGCTTCAGAATCAAAACCTCGTCGCAAGTATCTTCTACGTCGCGCAACAAGTGCGAGCAAAGCACAATCCGCATTTCCCCGCCTTCCCGAATCTCGCGGATCATTCGGATCATGCGCTGGCGGGCGGAGGGATCCAAGCCATTCGTCGGTTCATCGAGGATTAGCAATTTTGGTCCGTGAACGATTGCCTGGGCCAGCTTCGCCAGCTGTTTCATGCCAAGCGAATAAGTCCCCAGCGGCCGGTAGCGTGCCTCCGCCAAGCCCACATAGAACAGCGCCTCGTGCGCACGCTCCAGCGCCATGTCCGGGGGCAAGCCCGAGAGTTCCCCCATCATCCGAACGAACGACACCGCGCTCATCTTGGAGATGAAAGCGTCATTCTCGGGCATGTAGCCGACCAGCCCGCGAATCTTTCTCACATCGGTTCCAATGTCATACCCGAATACTTTCGCTGAACCTGCTGAGGGTTTGTAAAAACCGAGGAGAGTATTGATCAGAGTGGATTTCCCGGCGCCGTTTGGACCCAACAGGCCGATCGAGCGTCCACGCAACACCGCAGTCAGACTGCGCAGGATCTCCCGTTTGCCGAATTGAACCGAAAGACTCTGCAACTCAATCAACGGCGGCAACGGAACAGCAGGCGGCATCTGCTCTCGCTCAGCGCTTGCTGCTCCGGGTTGAATGGTTGTGCTCACTGAGTTTGCGGTGCTGAATGGCTTACAGCTCCACCCAGAAACATTTGCGGAAGAAACAGCCCATGATTGCCCGGCCCATTATCGCCCACCGTCAACAGAGTGCCCAGATCAAATCCCATGAACCCGGTGTTGCTGGCCACCACGATGCGGTCAGTTTCTCCGTACGCATAGATCAGGCCGGGCGCCGAATTTGCCGTAAGCGCATCGATCGACTGTTTCTGCCGCGCAGTTAGAGCACCGCTGGCTTTCGCTTGTGCGGCCAGCGGACCCACGACTGGACCGAGGTTGTGATAGAAGATTGCCGAAAAATTAGTGTACCCATCGTTCGGCAACAACGCCTGAAAGCCCGACGAATGAGCCAGCGTATATCCCGCCTCGCGAGATTGAATGGCCTGCGACAACGTCCCCATATCCGGCGCGGCGATGAGATAGTTGTCGACAAAGGTGTAGTCAATTTCGGAATTCACCTTGCCCGAACTGGTGATCGCGTAATAAGTCCGTGAACCGACCTGCCGCTGCGTCAACTGCAACGAGTGGCCTTGCGTATTCGCCTCTCGATCGAAACTGTCGACCAGTTTCGTCATTGTCGATTGCAGTGTCGCCGGGTCGTACACTTCCACGATCAGCTTCCAGCGCGGAGTTGGGACCATCGGACCGTCGAACGCCATGGTTAACTTCGCCGCCCAGGGAGCAGCCAAGTCGTTCAGCACATTCACGCCGGTCTTCGCCTCGAACTCCGCCAAGTGCTGGGTGAAGTTCGCGTCGCCGCTTCCGATCATCTTGAAGATTTCTTCCATGATGCTTCTCGGATTCTTGATCACCGCCGACGTCACCATGCTGGCGTCCGGCGAAACGAATTCCAGCGATCCCATGGACGCCGGCGCCGCCAGCCACGATGCCACGCCTTGCCGCTCCGAACTGAATACCAAATCCGCGTGGCTTTCTGTCTTGCCGCCAACTTCCCTGTGTTCCATCGTCAGGTATCGCACGTCCCCAATCCCTGGCGGCAGGCCGTGACTGTTACTACCCTCTTGTACGTTCTGCGCTACGATTTGTTCCATGTCGGCGGAAAAAAGCCACTCCGCCCCTTGC
>Ga0193751_1000952_pt1 | contig 19645 bp, 21 predicted proteins | sample L1c2metaG_FD_143050 | JGI IMG/M metagenome (GOLD analysis project Ga0193751, IMG submission 143050) | Soil microbial communities from a riparian zone of the East river system, Colorado, United States - L1c2 | ecosystem: Environmental > Terrestrial > Soil > Riparian zone | place: USA: East River... | reverse complement strand
CAAGAGTATCTACAACGGCGATCTACAGGTTGAGCCGCACAAGTACATCAACGGCGGGCATTACATGACGGTGCTGGGCGACAGCGCGAGCGCCGGAAAGGCCATCGTATTCGAGACCGACGGAAAGCGGGTAACGAGTTTCCGCGCGGGCCGGCTCCCGGAAGTGAAATGGGTGGAAGGCTGTAGCTAGAACCGCGCGCGGATAGAGCTCGACGATTACGAGGGGAGGCACTACTTGAGCCTCGTGGCGTTTCTCTTTCTCGATACGCACGTGCTCGGACTTCCCGCGCTCTTTCACCAGAACTTCGAAGAAGTAAATCTCCGCTTCTACGTGCGGCGCACGGTTGCCTCGGAACGGCGATCGGGCGTCGTCTTCATTCGCGAGATGGTCCCGCTTTTTCTCGTGGCTGAGACGGCGAAGATCACCTACAACGAGCCCTACCGCACCGTCCCGATGCAACACACAATCGTAAAGACCAACGGTGAGCTCCAGACCGTCGAGTATCAGTTTGGAGCGGGACGTGAGATGTGCCGGGTCGCTTTGCATGTAGACGGAACACCAGGCGAGATGGGCCGCGGCTCCCTCGAGGAGTTCCTCTGCGACCGTGGCTGGGGCTACACCAGGCAGAGAAACGGCGGAACGATCGAATACCGAGTCGAGCACGCGCGCTGGCGAATCTGGCAGGCGACCGGTCACGAGCTTGTCGGACCCCTGAAGACTTTCTACGACCCGCCCCTTCCCGCTATACTCTCAGGAGCTCCCGCGTGGGCCTTCATCGCCGATGGCTCTGCAGTGGCGGTCCACATGCCGGAACGGATTGCCTAACCCTCGAGCAGGCGCCAAACAATGACAGCAACAGCAGCGTCACCAGACCTTCGTTTTCCCATCGGAAAATTCGACTGGAATGCTCCGATTACCGAGGCCGATTATCCACGACTGATCGCCGAGATCGCTGCGGTACCGGGAGCTCTTCGCTCCGCGGTGGCAGGGCTATCCCGAGATCAACTTGAAACGCGCTATCGCCCCGGCGGCTGGACCGTGAAACAGGTAGTCCACCACGTTCCTGACAGCCACATGAATGCCTATTCGCGCTTCAAGTTGGCGCTCACCGAAGACCAGCCTACGATCAAGCCGTACGACGAAGCGAAGTGGGCCGAGCTGCCGGACTCTCAGCGGGTGCCTATTGACGTGTCTCTGAACCTCCTCGATGCGATTCACCAGCGGTGGGTTCCGCTGATGAGAGCGATAGATGCGTCCGATTTCAATCGGACCTTGATGCATCCGGAGCACAATCGCGTCATGACGCTCTCGCAGCTTCTCGGGCTCTACGCGTGGCATGGGCGGCACCACGTAGCACACATCACGTCCTTGAGAAAGCGCGAGGGGTGGTGACGAATCACTGCCTTTCGCCGCGTGAATTCGTAAGCAGGTAGCCGGCCGCCGGCCGCGTGTCAGCCGGTCGCCGTAGTGTCCTGGCGCTGTTTTTGGGCACCGCGCTTGCCTCTTTTCTCCATTCAACCTGAATGGCGGTGCAACGTGCGAATCAAAACTGAAACTCTGAACTCTCGAAAAACGACCTGGCTCCTGGTGGGAGCTGGCGCAGCGATGGTTGCCGGCCGACTTGTCGAGCGTGGGCTGGAATCAGGATGGAGGGCGACAAGAGACGAAGATCCCCCCGAGCGGCCGTGGAAACGCGGCGAGAGCTGGCCGGCCGCGCTAGCCTGGGCCGCTCTCTCGGCAGCGGCCGTCGGCACAGTGGAGCTCATCGCGCGTCGCGGGGCTCATCTCGGTCTGCGTCAGCTAACGGGCAAGCGCATTCCCACGAATCTGTGAAACATTCACCCCAGTTCCTCAAGCTCGTCGATGACGCGAAATCTCGCGTGCGCGAAGTGAGCGTCGAAGACGCGCGGCGGAAGCTGAACTCGGGGAAGGCGAGGGTAATCGACGTTCGTGAAGAGAGCGAGTGGAACGCCGGACACGTGCGGGGCGCCGAGTACTTGGGCAAGGGCGTGATCGAGCGGGACATCGAAGCTCGCGTACCCGATAGGAATGCCGAGCTCATTCTCTACTGCGGCGGTGGTTTCCGGTCGGCCTTGTCTGCCGACAACCTGCAGAAGATGGGTTACTCCAACGTCTATTCGATGGCGGGTGGCTGGCGCGCCTGGCAAGCGTCAAATGGTCCGGTCGAGACGGGCAGCGGAAGCAAGGTTGGTCCGCCACTTCACTAGCCTGTGTATTGGCAAAGTACTTGACAGTGCAAAGTAGGAGCATATCTTAGATCGCGTACCCCCTCGATTCGGAGAGCGCTCAATGTTGAAGCTGCTCGTGATGCTGACGTCGATGGCAAACTGCCTGGGCGGTCTCGTCCTCGTCGCTACGTGGGGCACCCTGTGGCCTCACGTCCCGCCCATCGTGCCGTTCATCGGCGCGTCGCTCCTGATCCAGGGAGCCTACACGATTCTGTACCTTCACGGCGACCTGGATCGGTGGCGAGACCTCGCGACTGGAGCGCTGCTCGCCGGTGAAGCGCTTTCAGTGTGCGTCGGCGCCGGCGGATTGGTTCAGGGCGTCATCCACAACGCCAACAGCGCGGACATGGAGATGGCACCGGTGTTGGCCGGACTCCTAATGCTCGTGCAGGCGCTCCTCGCGCTGTTCTACCTGCTTGCCAACGACAAGCTGCGTCCGCGGGTGAACGGGCACAGCTCGGCATGATTGCTACGGTCTGAGCTCGCCGTGATCGACGGGCTCGCGACCCCGCTGCATGAATAGAAACTCGTACAGCAGTCCGGCTATCAAGCCGCCGGTGATCGGCGCAAAAAAGTACAGGAGCTGGGCCTCGTAGATCCCGCTGGCCACTGCGGGCCCAAACGATCGCGCCGGATTCATGGATGCTCCCGTCATCGGACCAATAGCGAGAATGTCTGCGGCAACGACGAACCCAACACCTAGTCCGCCTATCTTCGGTCCGCGCAGATCGACCGCGGTGCCGTAGACGACAAACACGAGGAAGAAAGTCGCGATCGCTTCCACCAGGAAGGCCTGACCGCCAGTGACGTCGAGAGCGATCGTGAGGCCGCCCCCTCTCGTAGCCGCAAATGTCGCGTCGGAATAGGCAAACTTGAGAGCATACCCGGCCGCGATCGCGCCAATTAGCTGCGCGACAATGTACAGCGCTGCCATCATCGCTTCGATCCGCCTCGTCGCGAGAAGGCTCAGGGTGACTGCGGGATTGAAATGGCCCGACACGCGCATGAGGGCGCTCACCATCACCGCCAGAATAAGTCCGTGTGCGAGCGCGACCTCTATGAGGCCGGTGGGCGATCCTGAAACTCTCGAATGTATGATTGCGCCGCTTCCCACGAAAACGAGCGCAAACGTGCCGATGAACTCAGCGCCGAAGTGCCGCCACGCGTCCCGCATTGTCATGCCCCCGTCGTGATTGTTGGGGCCGCGGCGCGCGAGCTCGCTAATTCACTCGACGCAGTACCAGCGCGGCGTTGATGCCACCGAAGCCGAATGAGTTCGTGAGAATGTGCTCCACTCGCTCCTTCCGCCCCGCACCTGGCAGAAAATTAAGATCGCAAGCCGCGTCCGCAACCTGAAGGTTCACAGTTGGCGGCAGCCATTCGTGCTCGAGTGCGAGCGCGCAGATGGCCGTCTCGATTGCGCCGGAGGCTCCGAGTGCGTGGCCGTAGTATCCCTTCGTTCCGCTCATCGGGATGCTGTACGCGTGGTCACCCATGACTTTCTTGATCGCCAGCGTCTCGGTGGTGTCGTTGAGGGGCGTCGAGCTGCCATGCGTGTTGATGTAGTCGATCTCTCCCGGTGAAACATTGGCATCGTCGAGCGCGAGCTTCATCGATCTCGCGGCCTGGGACCCGTCCGGGCGCGGAGCCGTCATGTGGTGCGCGTCATTCGTCGTCCCGTAACCTGCGACTTCGGCGTAGATCTTCGCTCCGCGCGACTGCGCTCTCTCGTACTCCTCGAGCACGAGAACTGCCGTGCCTTCTCCCATCACGAAGCCGTCGCGATCCTTGTCGAACGGGCGAGAGGCGATCTCGGGCTCTTCGTTTCGGGTGGACATCGCGCGAATGAGCGCGAACGCCCCGAAGCACAGCGGCGCGAGCGGTGCCTCGGCGCCACCCGCGATCATGACATCGGCGTACCCATCGCGGATCTGCCGGAACGCGTCGCCAATCGCGATCGCGCCGGACGCACAGCTCATGGCATTGGTGGAATTCGGCCCCATGACACCGAGCTCGATCGCGATGTTGCAGCTGGCCGCACCACCGAAGACGGCGAGCGCGAGCGTTGCGTCGACCGCGCGGAGTCCCTGTTGTAGAAACACCGCCAGCTGACTCTCGGCGTAGGCCACGCCGCCCAGCGCTGTGCCCATGTTCGCGCCGATCCGCTCCTTGTTCTCACGAGACAGGTCGAGCTCGGCGTCGGCGATCGCCATCTGCGCACCGACCACTGAGAACTGAGCGAACCGGTCAAGACGTTTCGCGCGCTTGTTGTCGAGATGGTCGGTCGGCACGAAATCATTGATCTCTGCCGCGTTATGACTGCGAAAAGGGGAAGGGTCGAATCGCGACAGCGACCGAACCGCAGAACGTTGGCGCAAGAGGCCACACCACAGCTCTTCCCGCGTCGTTCCGATGGGCGTGATCGCCCCGATTCCCGTGATTACAACTCTGCGTTTGGCAAGCTGGAACATATTTCTCCTTCAGAATTGCTGTTTCGCTGCGCGTTGAGCCGCCAGCGAAAGTCCCGCGAGGGTGCGGCTTGCGATTCCATGCACGAATACCGGTCCAATCACATGGATCGCGGCCCACTTCCCGAGCACGGGCACATCAGGTCCATCCCACAAATGCACGATTCGTACGTGCGTGCCGTTGGGCGATGGGGCAAAGGTCCATTCGACCTCCATGCCTTTGGTAATTCCTGCTACGTGGCGGAAGCGGATCGACGGCTTTTCCGCTTCGACGGCCATCTCCGACAGCCACCATGTTGGCCAGTCGATGCGCAGCGGCCCGACTCCTGTGCCAACGGGCTCGAATGGCCGATTCGCTGACATTTCCACCAGGCCGCCGCCGTCGGGGGCGCGAGAGCGAAACCTCACGTAACGATAGTGCGGCAGATAAGTCGGCCAATTCTCTACACCTCGCGCCAACTCAAAGATCGTTTGGAGCGGAGCGTGGACGAGCTGGTCGTCCACAACCTCCATCGGTCGACCGATGGGCATCGCACCGAGCGAAAAAGGGCGGGCGAGTTGTGTCGTCATCGGTGAATTGAACTGCGTGATTGGTCGAGCTCATCTGCATGTAGCGGGCTCCAGCTTGTGGTCACACGAAATCCTCGCCGGCGATGAACTACTGGTCGGCGCCCGACGGCCTCTGTCACTGTACCTGCCAGCTCCTCTCGGGTGAACCCCCTCATCACGGAGACGACGCCATCGTGGCGGCTAACAGCATGAAATCGAAGGGGAAATGAGAGGAGCCAGAGACCCGCGGCAGCGATCCAGCTGCGCCTGATGTCGCTCACGATCACTCGAACACGCGCGACGCGATTCATCTCGCGTAGCAAGCACAGCGCATCGTTGCCGGCGAAGTGATGCAGAACTTGCGAAGCCATTACTACGTCAATGCTGTGATCAGCGAACGGCAATCGGAGGGCGGTGGCGCATACCGAGAGGTCGAGCACAGAACGATTCGCTTTCGCTAGTGGAAGCGCGAGGTCCAAGCCGATCGTCGTCAGCTCGATGCCGTTCTGGCGGGCGACTTTCCTCGCTCGGCAAGGGATATCGGCGAGCCCGGTTCCCACGTCGAGCAGGGTCGCCTTGCGTGGAAGGCTCCTGAGCGTGCCTTTCAGCTCGCCGACCGCGGCGCTCACACCGCCGAACAGCGCGTTCGCGCGCCTAACGTCCGCGAGCGAGCGCGTCACGATCTCCGGATCGACGTCGGGACTGTCTAGAATCTCGAAGCCCCGTTTCTTCGGCGGAGTGAGAATAGACCGCACCGTCGTCAGTGCTCCAGCTGTGCGTAACCGCCGCGATAGTAGAGGAGTGGAGTGCCGCTCTCCGCGCGTGTCGCTTCGACCTCTCCTACGATGATGGTATGATCTCCAGCGTCGTGCGTCGCGAACGCGCTGCACTCGATGACGCCGAGCACATCGTCCAGCACCGCGAAGCCATTCTGGGATCTTGTGTACCCTATTCCCTCGAACCTATCGATGTCAATTATCGAGAAGCGTCGCGCAATCTGCTCCTGACTCGCGGAGAGTATGTTGACCACGAAGCCCTTCGCTTTCATCAGCGCGTCGTACGCGGACGCAGTTTTCTCGATGCAGATGAGAACCAGCGGAGGTTCGAGGCTCACCGAGCAGAATGCGCTCACCGTCATCCCCTGATCGCCGCCATCGGACGCTTTGGTAGTCACAACCGTGACGCCGGAAGGAAACCTGCCGAGGACGCTACGGAACTCGTCGGGGTTGACGCTCAAAGTCCTAGCGCCGGTGCAATGAACAGCTTGAATAGAAATCTCGGATTGAGCACTTGGTTTGTCGGGATAAAATCTCCAGCTACTCCTACGACCAGATCGGCCATGTCTTTTCGTCGTGCGAGGGCTCGAGCAGCGTTATTCAGGAAATAAGGATACGCGATGGCCATGCCTACAATCCTTTCCAGCTTCCATTTTCCGCCGAACTCCCGCTTTCTTGCGAACTCATAGCCTTGCAACACTTTCGATTCATCCGATTGAGGGCCTTTGAGCGCTTCCTCGAGAAATGGCGCGAGGATTTCCCCGCCACGTAGCGCGGCATAAATACCCTCGCCAGTAAACGGGTCGAAGAAGTCGGCTGCATCGCCCACGAGCGCTGCTCCGGGTGTCCACGGCCGCCGAGAAATCGAGGCGAAAGGCCCCGTCGCCGCAACCGGCGTAATCCGCTCTGCATGCGTGAATCGCTCGGCGAGATGCGGATGGGCAGCGATCCAAGTCTCGAAGATCTCGGTCCGCCCGTCGTTCATCATCTTCATTCGCGACATCGGCACGACAACGGCGACGTTCATTATCCCGCCTCCGGTATCTACGATGCCGAAGTAGCCGTCGTAATCGACGTGCATCTCGCCGAAATCCGTTATGCCTTCTACGCCCCGATAGTGCGCAACCAAGGCGATTCGACGCGGAAAGATCCGGCTCGTTCTGACCAGATCGAGACGGCGCCCGACCACTGACCGCAGGCCGTCTGCGCCGACGACGTAGCGGCTGCGCAGAGTTCGACTCGTTCCGTCAGGCGCGATTACACTGACGCCTGCAACGCGTCCGGCGGAATCCCTATCGACGTCCGTAACCCGCACCGACTCCTCAATGCGCGCTCCTGCTCTTGCCGCACCCCGGAGGACTATGTCGTCCAGAATGAGGCGACGCACGGCGAGCCCCTTGTCTCTGAATCCGCGAAAACCGTGATTTGCGGCGAATTCCCCTTGTGCAACGTCGCCGCTAGGTGAGCGCACCCGCATGCCCGCCAGATGCGCCGGTTTAGTGCGCTCTATTTCATCGAGCACACCCATGTCGGAAAGAATTCGCGACGCTTCCGGGCTCAGATACTCCGCACAAGTCTTATCGCGCGGAAATTTTGCTCTGTCGAGGACGATGACATCCACGCCGGATTTGGTGAGTGCGTGCGCGGTCGACGCACCAGCGGGACCTCCACCGACGACAATTACCTCCGCGTCCAGCAGCTCGGCCACTTATCCGATCGCGCGGGCGACACGCTGGAACAATCCCATGTACTGCCAGTGGGGTCGGGGCAATCTGAGAACCGACGCGACTCGGGTCAGATACGGCAATACCACTGATCGGGAATCTGCCGAGAACATGAAGCGCGGGTGGTCGGCGGCGAATCTCTTGAGACGGGCGACCGTCGCGTCAAATTGGATCGCGCTCGAGAAATAGAAAGTTGGATCGAGTAGGCTGCTGTCCGTGGGAACAGTGCCCTCTGCGATCGCGACTCTGTGTAGGGTAGTGCCGGGGTAGATCCGCAGTCCAACCGTCAGATAAACGGCGTCTCCTCTCTCGAGTCTCCACGCGGCGAACGCGAGCGTTTCTTCGATAGTCTGCGCGGTTTCGCCGGGACCGCCAACCAGGAAGATCCACAAAGTCTTGATCCCGAACTTCTCCACACGCTCCGCGACTTCGCGAACTTTGGCGGCGTTGAAACCCTTCTCCAGCTTTTCCAGCACCGGATCGCTCGCGCTTTCCGCGGTAATGCCCAGCGATCGAAAGCCCGCGGCCTTCATCGCGCCAAGTAGCTCTGAGCTCGCTGTGGCTGGTGTGAAATTCGTGGTGTCGAGATGCACGCCGAGGTTGCGACGGGTGATCGCCTCGCACACCTGGATCGCATGACCCGGCGGCGAATTGAACGTTGAATCCACGAAGTCAAAATGCTGTACGCCCGCTTTGACCTTGAGCTCCTCGATTTCATCCGCGACCAGCTCGGGATCGCGCGTGCGATAACCCCACCCCTCGACATTTCGGTAAGTGCAGTAGATGCACTTGTAGACGCACCCACGTTTCGTCTGAATGGGGATTGTCGCTCCGTGACGCTGATAGCGCGCCAGGTCTATCCAGCGATGAAGCGCCGGCTGGGGAAGAGAGTCGAGGTCGGCATCCTCACCCGGCGGAGCGAACGCGACGGTGCCCGATCGATCGCGGACCAGGCCCGGCAACGCCTGGATTTGCGCGCCAGCAGCCAGGGCCTCAACGAGCGCAACGCTCGCGCGCTCGCCGTCGCCCGCAACTGCGTAGTCGACTCCGAGATCTCGGAAGAGTGCCTCGGGTGCGACGCCAAAAGCTGCTCCGCCCGCGATGACTTTTGCAGCTGGAGCTGCCTGACGCAGCGCGCGCAAAACGTCGCGCGCCTCGGGCGTGTAGTGACGCAGAGCGATCGCGTCGCTGTTGTCGATGTTTCGCACCGAGACGCCAATGATGTCCGGCTTGTTGACCTCCGCCGCGCGTCGAGCCGCCGAGACTGGATTAGAGACGAAACAGAGGTCGAGGAAACTGACGCTGTGTCCCGCGGCGTCAAGCGCCGAAGCAATGCATGCCAGACCGTTTGGGACCACCGGGTACGGCTGGCGCTCCCGATTCGTGCTCACGAGCAGAACTCGCGCGCCACTTCTTTTATCCGACCCGATACTGCTTTGCATGTTCAAACCGTCAAGCGTGCGCTCGAACGTCACGATAGGAGTAAAGTTATCAGGGCACCAACGGCTGAGCAGATCGCATTGACGGCGTCGTTGCCGAGGTGGTGAATCCCGCCGGTACGCCTGGTGGGATTGCCGCAGTCATGCACAACCCGCTCCGTCGCCTTGGCGCACACGTCGCACCAACGCCTGGTCTGGAGCGTGGCCCCGAGCAGGGAATCTGATAGACCGCCGGCCAACCCTCCCAGTGCGATTGCGGTGAAGGGAACGGGCCAGCGCGCCAGCGCTCCTCCGGCCGCGATGAACAGCGCACCGAAGAAGCTCGCGAGCAATCCGAGGAAGCTGATCCCACCGGAGGTGCCGGCCGGAATGGGCAATCCAGTCACAATGGATACGGGGCGACGAGTAGAGAGCGTTCCGATTTCGGTTGCCCAGGTGTCGGCAGCTGAAGCCGCGAGTGCGCCGATGCCGAGCGCGTACCAAATCGGAGAGTTGTTGGCGATGTGCCCGAGAGCCGCCGCTGCGTAGACGGCGCCGTTTGCCATAACCTGTGTTGCGTCTCTTTCTCCGAACTTCTCGACGATTGCAGCGACGCTCTTCGACTTTCTATCCTCCCCGATTTTCGACAACGCACTCGCCGCAACGAAGTGGACAATCAGCAGAATGCCCCAGCTCCATCCGGCCGCGACGGCTATTGTGCCCACGACAACGCTTGCCATCGCGCCGGTTGAAGAAAGCACGCGCAAGCGACGTCCTGCGAGGGAAACGACGCCGGCCGCCACAAAGCCTGCGACTGCCCGGGTTACGTGCTCATTCAGTGGCAATTACCTCGTTTTCGGGAGGTTGTCGAAGGCGTGAGCGGTCTGACTGCTTGAAGGGGATTCGAGCGACGGTTAGCTTGCGCTTTCCCCTACCAACTAAATGCCCGGCACGGTTAACGCCATAGTCCCGCTCAGTCTCCTCGAAGCAGTCCGCTCGGTCGACATTCCGGAAGGAGACGACGTCGACGTCGAGTACGTGCAGGAGCATCGCAATAAGCGCCTCGGGCTCAGCGACACCGTGATCGCCCAGATTCGCCGCTACAAAGACGCGATGAAGCGCAACCAACAGATCGCCATCCACGAGGCGAGTGGAATCGCGCGTCTCATCGGCCGCCGGGCAGATGGAGAGATGATCTTCGTGCGCGCCGGAAATATCGTGGCGAATCGAATGTACCAGCTGATATCGAGCACCACGCGTCAGATCATCCATCTCCTGCCCGGATTTCTCGCGCGCCCGCTCGCCTTTCGCCAGGTCAAGAAGGCGGGAGAGAAATATCTTGGCGCCTCTGTGCGCCGAGTTGGCGCGTCGATCGTCCTCGGCATCAAGGAATCGGTGACGTTCGAGACGGCGGCGAAAGGAATCGGCTGTCTGTATTACGAGTCCGCGCTTCGCGAGATGCTCAGGCTCCTCGTAAACGGCGGTGGGATGATCGATCACGTTCATTGTCGAGAAAGGGGGGAAGACATCTGCGAGTGGCGCGCGGAGTGGCGCGCGGTCAAAGGCTCTCAGTAGTCTCGTCTCGTGCTGCAGCCTGAATCACTTCCGGCGCTTCAATCGGCGCTAGAGCACGCCGGCGTCGACGGGTGGCTGCTCTACGACTTCCACGGCCTCAATCCGGTCGCCGTCGGCATGCTCGAGATGTCGGGAATGACCACCCGACGCTTCTTCGTCTATATCCCGCGCCATGAATCCCCAATCGCAATCACTCACGCGATCGAGCAGGGACCGTGGAGCGAATGGCCGTCACAGTGGCGGAAAGAGACGTATAGCAGCTGGCGCACGCTGGAATCGCTGCTCGGGACGCTGGTGAAGGGGAAGCGGGTCGCCATGGAATACTCGCCCGGCGACGCGGTTCCATACCTCGATCGCGTCCCAGCCGGAGTGATCGAGATGGTGCGCAGCGCGGGTGCTACCGTTGTCTCTTCCGCGGAGCTGGTCTCGACTTTTTATGCAGTGTGGAGCGAGCCCCAGCGAGCGTCCCACGAGAGGGCGGCGCGGGCAGTCTCAACGATCGGTCAGGAGGCGATCCGTCTCGCCGGGAGCCGCGCGGACAGCGCTTCACCGATGACGGAGCTCTCCCTTCAAACGTGGATCAAGGAGAAGTTCGAGGCGGGCGGCCTGGAGACAGATCATGGGCCCATCGTCGCCATCGGTCCCAACGCCGCGAATCCGCATTATGAGCCCAGCGCGCAGAAATCAGCAACGATCAAGCGCGGCAACATACTGCTCATCGATCTCTGGGCTCGCGAGAAGAACGGCGTGTTCGCCGATCAAACATGGATGGGCTCGCTGGGCGCGCCGAATGACCGGGACAGCAAGATCTGGCTTGCGGTGAGAGATGCGCGCGACGCCGCGATCTCACTTTTGCGCACCCGTCTCGACGCCCACCAACCGGTGAAGGGAGGAGAGGTCGACGACGCTGCACGAGCAGTCATCACCAAGCGTGGTTTTGGCGATTTCTTCATCCACCGCACCGGCCATTCGATCGATCCGCGCGACTTGCACGGCTCCGGCCCGCACATCGACAACCTCGAAACGAGAGAAGAGCGCGAGCTCATTCCAGGCGTAGGATTCTCCATCGAGCCGGGCATCTATCTCGCCGGAGACGTCGGAATGAGGAGCGAGGTTAACGGCTTCATCGGCGCCGATGGCTTGCTGATTACGCCGGCCGACTACCAGAAGGATCTGCTGGTCGTTTAGCGGTCGATCAAGGTCCAGACGTCTGGATCCTCGAGGCCAAGACGCCACAGCGCGAAAGTGTTGACGCCGAGCTGCCGTGCCTCGCGAACGAGAGTGTCGAGTAGCACTCGATCGCTTACCCATAGCTCCCATCCCTCCGGCGACGTGGCGTGAAGGGTCGCCGACGCGTGATCGCGAACTAAAGGTATGTTCGTCATCGTGGTAAGCCGACGGGCGTCGTCGAAGCTGATCACTTCGGTCTCGGCTGCCCTTCGCCAGCGATAACCGTAAAGTGGAAAAGCGGCAACGATTCTCGCGGCACCCACTTCTGCTGCGCGCGTTCCGAGATTTCGGGCGACCCAATCGGGAGAAGAAATGGGACCCGGTGCTGAGGCGCTCCAATGCTGATCGTACAGCATCGCCATGATAAGGTCGGCGGACTGGAGCAGCAACGCTGACGGATAAGCGGCGGTATCGCCTGCGGGAACGGCGATGACCACTGTCGTAACACCGTGGGCGCGGACCGAGTCAGCAACTACACGCGTAAGTGTCATCAACGGATCGAGATCGCGCGGCGTCATCCCTTCAAAATCGATCACTACTCCGCGATAGCCACCGGAGTCGATCAAAGCTGCGATCGCTCCAGCCGTTATTCCGGCGGCCTGTGCGCTCGCGCCAAGTCCTCGAATTATCTCGGGGTGAAAGCGGCTTCCATTGTAGGACGTGATGAGCGCCATGGTGCGCGACGACGTAATCGGATCCTGTCTGAGAGTATCCGAATACAATTGCACCGGCAGAAAGCTGATCGTGTCGAGCGCGATCCATCCGCTGATGATCCGGTCGAGCGCTGCGCCATGTTCTGCGATTGAAGCGTCACTTCGCTTGTCCCAGGGTCCGGTGAACCCCCAGTAGTCGACTGCACCGGTTGGCGCTGGTGGAATCTGGAGACACCCCGCGGCCAATAACGCCGCCGCGCTTAGCGCCAGTGCTCGAAATTTCAACAGTGGTTCCGTCCTTGTGTCGAAGCGTTCGCGAGGGCAAACTCAGCCACCATGAAACTTCTCTCAACCTACTTCGCGTTGGCCGCCCTCGCACCGGTTATGCTCGCGGCCCAGGCACCGGCAGATCTCGTCCTCACCAATGGTCGCATCTACACCGTCGACAACGCGCGCCCAATAGTCTCGGCGCTCGCGGTAAGGGGCGGTCGCTTCGTATTCGTCGGATCAGACGCCGAGGCCCGGGCACTGGCCTATGGATCGACGCGAATCATCGATCTTCACGGAGCCACGGTCGTTCCCGGAATCGTGGATGCCCACGGGCACCTGCTCGGTCTCGGGAACATGCTGAGCGAGGTGAACGTTGCCGGCGCGACCTCATACCAGGAAGTAATCGATCGTGTGAAGGCGTGGGCGAAAAATGCGAAGCCCGGGCAGTGGATCGTGGGTCGCGGCTGGGACCAGAACCGCTGGACACCGAAGGAATTTCCGACCCACGATGCATTGTCGCGCGCGTTTCCCGGCAATCCTGTCGTGCTCGAGAGAATAGATGGGCATGCGCTTCTGGCGAACGCGAAGGCGATGGAGCTTGCCCATGTGACCCCTACGACCCAGGAGCCATCGGGCGGACGGATCGTGAAGCTCACTTCGGGTGAGCCGTCGGGAGTTTTTGTAGACAACGCTCAGAGTCTGATCGACGCCGCGATTCCACCGCTCTCCCGTGCCGATACGCGGAGGGCCATTCTCGCGGCGATTGCCGAGTGCAACCGCTGGGGATTGACCGGTATCCACGATCCAGGCGCCACCGCGGCGACCATCTCGATCTACGAGGAGCTAGCCAGAGCCGGCAGCTATAACCTCCGGAACTACGTGATGCTGAGCGACCCAGGTGATCCCGGCTCGCCCGCCGCGATCACGAATCCATACTTGCGTCGCGGACCGCTGAGTGCGCTCTACGATGGGCACTTATGGATTCGCGCCATCAAGCTCTACGCCGATGGCGCGCTCGGCTCACGCGGTGCCGCGTTGCTCGCTCCGTATAGCGACGATCCCACGAACTCCGGGCTGCTCGTATCCCAGCCGGCGCATATTGAGAGGTGGGCTGAAGTCGCCCTGCGCCGTGGATTCCAGGTGAACGTCCACGCGATTGGCGATCGCGGAAATCGCATCGTGCTGGACGCGTTTGAGACTGCGCTGAAAACCGTTCCGAAAGCCGATCACAGGTTCCGCATCGAGCACGCACAAATATTGAGTCCCGCCGACATTCCCCGCTTCGCCAAGCTCGGGGTAATCCCGTCGATGCAGGCGACTCACCAGACGAGCGACATGCCATGGGCGGAAGCGCGCGTTGGTCCCGAGAGAATTCGTGGCGCGTATGCATGGCGCTCACTGCTCAACACGGGCGTCGTCATTCCAAACGGAACCGACTTCCCAGTTGAAGAGGTGAATCCTCTCCTCACCTTTCACGCGGCTGTCACGCGACAAGATCCGAATAACATGCCCGCTGGCGGCTGGTACCCCGACCAGAAGATGACGCGCGAAGAAGCTCTTCAGTCCATGACGATCTGGCCCGCGTACGCCGGATTCCAGGAATCAGTGCTCGGCTCGATCACCCCCGGCAAGTACGCAGACTTCGTCGTGCTCGACCGCGACATCATGCGCGTGCCCGATACAGAGATTCTCGGCGCTCGGGTGAAGTCTACGTGGATCGGAGGCAAGGCAGTGTATCAGGCGAAGTAGCGCGGCACATCGCTTGCCCCTTCGTTGAGCAAACTTCACTTCGACTCGATACTAATGCCCCGCCGGCTTATCGGCTTTTCCATAATTCTTGCGGCCGCAGTCGCGTGCTCGCACGACGACACCGCTTCCGCGCATTCTCGAAACGGACCGGCGTCGCCTGACGATGGTGTTGCCCCGCGTCCGGCTGTGATCGCCCCACTGTCGCAGCCGTATCGCGTCGTCGCGTTGACGACGAGCGGGACGGTCAGCGGCACCGTCGATTTTGACGGCACACCGCCGGTTCCCGCGGTTATTCGTCCGTCATCGGATCAGAACGTCTGCGGCAATTCGATCGTACAGAAGAACGTTGTGCTCGCCGGAACTCGAGTCGGCAACGCCATTGTCTGGCTCACCGATATCAGAAGCGGCAAGGCATTCGCGCCTCAGCGCCGCTTCGAGCTCACGAACGACAACTGCACTTTGGATCCGTATGTCCAGGTGATGTCGACGAACGGCACGCTCAACGTCTCGAACGACGATAGAACACTACACACGAATCGCTTCATCAACGTTGGAACCGGTCAGATCACGGGCATCGCGCCTTTCAATGACGACGGGGAAGTTGTCCCTGTCGACAAGTTCAAAGAGCCGGCGGAGATCGAGGTGGTGTGCGAGCAGCATCCGTGGACCCACGGCTGGATCGCCGTGCTCGACCACCCGTACTACGTGCAAACGTCCGCGGCTGGGGCCTTTAGCATCGATGGCATTCCGCCGGGTCGGTACAGAATCCGCGCTTGGCATCCCGCGTTGGGCTTTGCAGACGACAGCGTGACGATAACGCCGGGTCAGGTAACGAGCGTCGCGTTCAGAATTCGGCCCACCGCGACCACGGGTCCGGCGATTCCAACGCAATCTGCGGCGGAATCAGTGCGTTCCGCAGCGTCGAGTACGCCGGCGGTGCCCATTCTTCCAACCGCCTCGAGCACGTCATCGAGCACGCCGCCAGATATTCCTCCCGCACGATAGCTGCTGTCTCGGAGGGCTCCTGAAGCAGGCATCAAGGACGGAAGGTTCATCCGGATGCCGCGGATGGAGCGGATGCCGCGGATTGATCTAACGCGGCGTATAGATCTCTTAGATGTATTTTTTTGTTATTTGAAATTAAGAGTTTTGTTCGCGTCCCATTGCCAGCCCGAGCGGCAGTTCCCAAAAAATCCCGGCCCGCCAAGCGGAGCCGTAACGCCTCTGAGAACCCTCCGCCTTTTTCCGCAAAATCCGCGTTTTCCGCGTAACCCCTTCCGTCGGTGTGGCCAGCCCGAGCGGCTTCTCGTGAACTACCCGACCAAAGCGTCGCCGGGTCTGAATTGACCGCGATAGAGCCGCGAATAAACTCCTTCCGACGCAAGGAGTTCCTGATGCCGCCCCTCCTCTACAATTACTCCGCGATCTATCACCACCAGCCGATCGGCGCGCAGAACAGTACTGAGCCGGTGAGCGATGATCAGAGTCGATCGTGCGCGCAGGAGATCTTCCATCGCCTGTTCTACGAGCCGCTCGCTCTCGCTGTCCAGGCTCGATGTGGCTTCGTCGAGGATCACCAGCGCGGGATCCTTTAGAAAGACTCTGGCGATCGCGATCCGCTGGCGTTGTCCGCCCGACAGCTTCACGCCGCGCTCTCCCACTCGCGTATCGAACCCTTCAGGAAGGCGCTCGATGAACTCCACCGCGTGAGCCGCTTTCGCCGCCGCGCGAATCGACTCTTCGCTGGGGCGAGACCCATCGTCACCGATTCCGGCATAGGCGATGTTCTCTCGAATCGTTCCGCTGAAGAGTGTCGGTTCCTGCGGTACGATGCCGATCGCGCCACGCAAGTCAGCCAATGACAGATCACGGATATCGATTCCGTCGAGCGTGATCCGGCCGCCGGTCACATCCCAGAATCGCGGCAGCAGCGACGCGATCGTCGTTTTCCCAGCGCCGCTCGGCCCCACGAGTGCAACGACTTCGCCTGCCCCGATTTTTAGCGACACTCCGTGCAGGACCTCGGGCAACGACGGACTGTAGTGGAACGTGACATTGTCAATCGCTATTTCGCCGCGTATCGGACGCGTGATGCGCACGGGAACTGTCGGATCCTTCACCGTCGACTCAGCGCCCAGCAGATCAAAAACTCTGCGCGCTGCACCCACCGCTTCCTGATACGCTCCGAAGAGGGACGCGAGCGAGCCAACCGCGCCGGCAACGTACAGCGCGTAGAGAAGAAAGGAGACGAGCGCGCCGGCGGTGAGAGTTCCCTCCAGAACGAGACGACCGCCCTGCCACAGCACGGCGACGACGCCCCCGAATCCGCAGAAGGTGAGGATCCCGAAGAACGTCCCGCGAATCTTCGCGCGAAGCATGGCCGCAGCGATCACCTCGTGCAGGTGCGATCCGTACCGCCGCACTTCCTCCGCTTCGCGCGTAAAGCTCTGCACCGTTCTTATCTGAGAGAACGCTTCATCGGCCGTTCCAGTCGCCTCGGCAAGCCGATCCTGCACGCCGGTGCTCGCGCGCCGTAGTGCGCGGCCAAACACGAAAGCGGCTCCGACTACGAGCGGCACCACCGCGAGCGTTGTCGCCGTCAGCCTCGGATGCGTGAGGATGAGCAGCACGATTCCGCCGATCAGAAAAAGAGTCTGTCGAGCGAACTCTGACAGATTGTAGCTGAGTACCGTTTGCAGAACGGCGGTGTCCGCCGACAGCCTGCTAGTGAGCTCGCCCGTTCTCCGCTCAGTGAAAAAGCCCGGCGAGAGATGAATCAGTCGTTCAAAGAGATCCTCCCTCAGCTGAGCGATCACCATCTCCGAGGTCGACGTCAGCAAATAGACCTGCACGAAATTGAGCAACGCCTGAATCGCGAACAGTACGAGGAGGCCGACCGCGATTCGATTGAGCAGACTCGAGTTCGCCGAAATGAACGCTGCATCCAGGAGGTGTCGGACGATCTGTGGAAAGGCCAGCGCGATGCTCGCGCTGCCCAGCAGGCAAACGAACGCAGTGATCAGTCTCGGCAGATATGGACGGATCCGCGGCAGCAATCGGCCGAGCGGCCGCGGCGAGGACACTGCCGGTGTGGCGCGCGGAGTTGGTCTCTGCGCTGACACTGCGAATTGTGGAGCAGTCATCAGCCGAGCACCTTGCGATCGATCACCATCGCAAGGAACAGAAGCGCGAGGTAAAGCAGCGAGAACTTGTAGACGCGCCACGCCGGTTTGGTCCATTCCGTACTAGTGCTCACGCGTATCACGCCGATGAGCAGAATCGCGCCGAGCACGCTCGCGGACACGAGGTAGATGATTCCAAAGGCACCAAACGTGGCTGGCAAGAGTGTGAGCGCTATCAGAATGACATTGTACCACATCATCTGCCGCATCGTTTCGCGCTCTCCCCACACCAGAGGCGCCATCGGAATTCCCGCCTTGCCGTAGTCACGCTGCTTGAGCAACGCCAGCGCCCAGAAGTGGGGGGGAGTCCAGTAGAAGACGATGAGGAACAGGTAGACGGCAGTGAGATCGATCGTGCCCGTCATCGCCGCCCATCCGACGAGGGGAGGGAAGGCTCCAGCAGCTCCCCCGATCACGATGTTCTGCGGGGTGGTGCGCTTGAGCCAGCGAGTGTAAACGAAGACGTAGAAATAAAAGCCTGCGAGCGCGAGAACCGCCGTAAGAACGTTGGTGAAGCGCGCGAGCAGGAACGTGGCAGCCGTTGCGAGTGAAACGCCAAAGGCAAGCACTGCTCTAGGCCCCATGCGTCCGCTTGGAATCGGTCGGAGCTTCGTGCGGGCCATCTGCGTGTCGATATCGCTGTCGAGATACATGTTGACGGCGTTTGCTCCGCCCGCCATTAGGTATCCGCCAATCAGCACGACGAGCACTAGCAGCCAGCCTGGATTTCCCGCGACGAACATCGGCGCCACGGTCGTGACGAGAAGGAGAGAGATGATGCGCGGCTTGGTGAGCATCACCAGATCCCGCACCAGGGAAGGCTGCGTCTGCTCGCTCGCGGCGATGTCCATCAGGTGCTGACGCCCTCGGGCGTCGCGAATTCACCGCGCGACGGAGATTCGCGAACGATCGATGAAGTGTCGAGCTGAGTGCGCGGACCGTGTGCGAGACCCGCGAGAGCCACAACGGCGACCCATAAAGCGGTTCCGATCGCCTGATGCAGCGATCTGAGCGATGGAGGCAAATGCATCTCGACCATCGCTGCAGCGACAAGGATTTGGAGGACGACAAAGCCTAGCGCCGTCCACGCCGCGGTTCTGATCGGGCCAGGCTCCGCGCGTCTGCGAACGCCCATGATAATTCCGGTCAGGTGCCCCAAGAGCAGTAGGGCCAGGACTCGATGGGTGACCTGTATCACGAGTGGAGTGCCATGTTCGGCGATGACTCTGCACCATGGAAATCCCTGACACGCGAGAGGAGCCCCGGGCGTGTTCGCTGTGAGAGCGCCGAACACCAGCGTCAGAAACGTAAGACCGACGGCTGCTCGCGCCGCGCGCAAAGTTCGATCGGATCGCAGAGCGATAGCCGCAGCCCCAAATCCGCCAGCGCGAATCACGGCGACCACAAGCACCGCGAGGAGCGACATTGCGATCGCGAGATGGGTAGCTACGACCCATGGATTCAGCTGCATCTTCACCGTCACGGCTCCGAAGAGCGCCGCGATTATCACCAGCAGAATCGCTACCATCGAAGCGCGGAGAACTCCGCGTCTCCCGCCGAGTCCTGGCTCGTCGCGATGCAACCATGCAGCAATGGCTAACGCGACAATCGCCAGCGAGAGCAACGCCGCTCCATAACGATGCGAGATCTCGACAAGGAGATTCGGCGCGTTGCCGGACGGTGTGAACGCGCCATAACAATCGGGCCAGTGGTCGCCGCATCCCAACCCGGACCCTGTGATGCGGACGATCGCACCGAATACGATTTGCGCGAATCCAATCACGAGAGCGAGATAGGCAAG
>Ga0193751_1000951_pt1 | contig 19654 bp, 28 predicted proteins | sample L1c2metaG_FD_143050 | JGI IMG/M metagenome (GOLD analysis project Ga0193751, IMG submission 143050) | Soil microbial communities from a riparian zone of the East river system, Colorado, United States - L1c2 | ecosystem: Environmental > Terrestrial > Soil > Riparian zone | place: USA: East River... | reverse complement strand
ACCGCGATTTCCCTATATATTTCCATTAACACGGTATTCGAGGTAATTAAGTATTAACCTTTAGCTGAGCGTTAGCTGGAGCCCGACCATGAACCCCCACCGCCGACCCAAGCGTGCCGCCCGTAAGGTGCAGCTACGCGAGCTATCCGTCCAGAAGGCCAAGCCCAAGGATCGGGCTTACGTCATCTGGGATGCGAAGCAGCGCGGTCTCGCTCTCCGCATACAGCCGACTGGCAGTAAGGCTTGGGTGTGTGTCTATTCGCGCCAGGCCCGGCCTCGGTGGTTGACCCTCGGTGATGCCGGCACCGTCGGGCTCGCCGACGCACGTGAGATGGCAGCAGAGGCGATGCTGGCCGTCATCAAGGGCAAGGATCCAGCCGCTGACAAGAAGGCCGAGCGCTCCAAGGGCACTTTCGAGGAACTTGCTGCGAAATACGTCGAGCAATACGCCAAGATCCACAACAAGAGCTGGAAGCAGGCCGAGGCTCTGATCAGCAGCCATGCACTGTCGCGTTTGGGCAAGCTGCAAGTGGCATCGATCAACCGCGACGACATCAAGACTATGAAGTCGCGGATCACGGCACCAATTCTTGCGAACCAAGTCCTCGCTGCCGTCAGCGCGATCTTCAGTTGGGCGATCAAGGAGCAGATCGTCACCAGCAATCCATGCAAATTGATCGACCGCAATCCGACCAAGGACCGTGAGCGGGTATTGTCGGAATCGGAAGTGCCGATGTTCTGGCAGGCGTTCGGCGAACTCCATGCGGTGCAGGGCGCTGCGCTCAAGGCGATCCTGTTGCTCGGCCAGCGTCCCGGCGAAGTCCGGCATATGCGCCGCGAACATATCCGCGACGGGTGGTGGGAGATGCCGGGCGCACCGGTTGAAACCCTCGGCTGGCCAGGAACCAAAAATGGCGCATCACATCGCGTCTGGCTACCGAAGCCGGCACTGCAGCTAATTGCCGGCGACGACGACAAGACGACTGGTTTCGTCTTCGCCACTTCACGTGGCCGGCCAGTGCGTGCCCTCGATGACGCCATGCGGAAGATCTCCGCCAAGCTCAACATCGAGCCGGTCACGCCGCATGATCTGAGACGCTCCCACGGTACCTCCATCACCGGTTTCGGTTATACCCGCGATGCCATGAACAGAATCCAAAACCACACGGAAGGCGGCATCGCCGACATCTACGACCGGCACAAATATAATGTAGAGAACCAGGGGATCATGGAGGCCGTGGCGACCAGGATCATGGCCTTAGTCGAAGGCCGAGGTGACGCCGACGTCGTGCAGCTCCGACGGCAAAAATCGTGAAAGGGGGACTTGCCAAAGACAGGTGTTCACACCTATTTAGATTTTGCTGACCCTCGGGTCGCCCCCGTCTGAGAGCCAGGGGACCGACGAGCAGGCGCAGGTCTTATACTTTCCCCGGACGGGGTCTGGTCAGCGGGCGATAAGCCTAAAGCCTCTTCAACAGGTTCGTTTCGATGCGCGGATGCGCTTCGAGCGAGCCTTTTTCTTTTCTCGCTCAGTGCATCCCAAAAATGAGGATCCTGAGCGTGACCAAAAGCAAATCCAAACCTCGTAGTCGGACTAACGTCTACATCGAGCGCGCCCGCGCCTTAAGAGACGCTGACGTCCCCGGCCCACGATTGTTCGGCAAACCCGAAATTATCGCAATCGCCAACGCGTCGTTTCCAACCATTTGGCAATGGATGCGGGACGGCAAGTTTCCGCGCAGTCGCATCGTCGGTGGCCGCTCGATGTGGCTTTCGACCGACATCGATGCGTGGCTTGCCGGCCTGCCACTACGCCCATTGAAAGGCGACCAGCGATCAGCCGCTTAAAAGACGACAAACGCCCCAGCCCTGAAGCTGGAGCGCTGCCGTTTTGAAGAAGACCATCTCGCGGTCGTGCCGACAATGGAAAATGGAGATCGAACTATGAGGGAGAAAAATCGACGCGGGCGGATCGCGTCCGCGTCATCACAAGGAGAAGTAACATGGCTAAGTTGAAACCTAACTCCCTCGTTGAGAACGAACAGGCCGCAGCACCCGTCGCTGTGAACCCTGAACCGACGACGACAAACCCTGAACCCGCAACCGAGGCCAACGTATCGGTTCCTAAGCCGAGCGGCTTTAGCTTGGAGAAATTCAAGGTGAAGCGTGCCCCCATGATCGCTGGTGTTGATCCGTTACAGGCATCCCTGACAGTAATGAAAATCGCTGATGCCGAGGATCTCGTCAGGCTTCATCCGGACGAAGAAAATTACTGGTCGGTACCGCTTTGTCTCGTAAGTGTACCGATCAAGGGCACGAAGAAAGAAAACCTTCATCTGATCGATGAGGATATCGCACTCGCGCATCTGCCGAGTAAGAGGATCAAGCGTTTCCGGCTGGCGTTAGCCTCGAAACCTTTCGACGTTTTCTTTCTCTGCGAGATCCCGGTAGTCAACCTTGATAATAAGTTTAATGAGACGGCATTGGAGGGTTGCGAGCGAGCAAAGACAACTTGGGTACAGGTTGTAAGTCGCAAGGACCAGGGACACGATGACTATCAGATCATTCCGGCTAAGGACCCGAAAGCGTTTCCCGAGCCGAAGTGGCCGCCTCAGTCGTTGGAGGAACTGATCCGCGTCACCTTCAAAGACCGTATGATTGATTGTGACGATCATCCGGGACTGCTGCGCTTGATCGGCGGCAAGCAAAAGCTGAGCTGATCATGAGCTGTAAAAACTTCGGGCGGATTGTTGTCTGTGACTTCGAGTACGAGGCCCCGGCCGGTAATCTCCCGGACGTTTTGTGTATGGCAGCGTACGTGCTGGATGAGAAACTCCAGCGCGTACGCTCCATCCATCGGTGGCGCGGTGAGTTCGGCCCAGAGCCGCCGTTCGATATCGGACCAGATACTTTATTTGTTGCTTATTCCGCCTGGGCCGAGATGACTTGCTTCAAGGTGCTGGGTTGGAAGTTTCCGGTCCACATCTTCGATCAGCACACGGCTTATCTGGCGGCGAGCAACGTACTACTGCCATACAATCCAGACGAGGAACGTATCAAACAGCGCAAGCGACTATCAGATGCCTGCCGCGCTTATGGCCTCCCGGGTTGGGAGAAGATCGATAAGGAAGATATCAGCAAGTCCATCGGCGAAGGCACGTGGCGCGAACGTTATAGCCCGCAAAAGATTTTAGATTACTGCGAAGAAGACGTGCGCATGTCGACCTTGCTGTTGCGCGCACAACTGCGGGACCGCTGTGACTATCGTGGCCACGTCTCGCTACCGACAGCCGACGTCGAGCGTGTGCTGCACTGGTCAAATTACAGCGCCAAATCGATTGCACTGATCCAGGCGCGCGGCATGCCGATCGACGTGTCGTTGTGGAATTTAGTGCAGGAAAACAAGATCGCCGTGATTGGAGAGTTGCTACGCCAGTTTGACCCGAGCTATGGCGATGACGATCCGATCTATGACCCAGAAGGCCATTGGAGTGACGAGCGCTTCAAAGGTTGGCTCGTTCGTGGGGGCATCTATGCTTGGCCACATCTCCCAAGTGGAAAACTCGACATCGACGGCGACGCCTTCCGGCTGATGTATCATGAGGCCGGTATCGAAAACCTGCACACACTTCGTGACAGTATCGGCTTCATCAACAAAGCGACACTACCGATCGGACGTGACGGACGTAACCGACCTTCACTATTTCCATTCTGCACGGCGACCGGCCGTAACGCACACAGGCGGAGCCCCTATAACGCACACGCGGGTGTTCGTGGTTTCATGCTCTTCCCGCCCGACTCCATCGGCGCCTATATCGATTGGCGCACGCAGGAGGTCGGGGTCGCCGCCTATCACTCCGACGACGAGAGATTGAAAGCCGACTACCTCGGCGGCGACGTCTATCACGCCCTCGCCCTGATGTGCGGCCTCACTACTGATCCTGATCCGGTCCGTTGGAAGAATGACAATCCGGAGGTTCGGGAGCGCATGAAGAAACTACAGCTTGGCGTCAATTATGGGATGGGCGTGCCGTCGTTGGCACGTGGCCTCAATCGGCACCCGCTCATCGCCAGCGAAATCATCGAGCGGCACAAGCGCACATACCCGCGCTTCTGGGAGTGGCGCGCCAACATGGTGCACGCCGCGATGCTGGAGCGGCGTATCGAGAGCACTCACGGTTGGCCGCTGCGCATTAGCACCAGTCCCAACAAGCGCACGATTTACAATTTTCCGATGCAGAGTGGCGGCGCTGAGATGCTGCGCCTGGCGGCGTGGCGTCTCTGCGAATCTGGCATCGTACCGATCATGCTGGTGCATGACGCCATCCTGCTGGAGGAACCCAGCATGGAGAAGATCGAGCACGCCAAGGAGATCATGGAGGCAGCCGGACGCGATGTCCTCGGCGGCTTCAAGGTCGATGCCGGTTTCGATCAGAAGCTGATCGGTGGCGCCCGCTACAGTGACAAGCGGCCCATGGCTAAGAAGCTGTGGGGCACCATGATGGGCACACTAGAGGCCATCGGCGTCATCAAAAAGAAGGATGCGGCATGAGGGGCTTCATCCGTAGCCACGGGAGGGACATTGAAGTCGAGCTCCCCGATGACATACCGACACACAAGGAAGATCGCCATTTCGGCTGCCCGGTCTCATGGTTGTTACGCGTCTTACCCGTGGTCAAAAGTAAGAAGCAACTCGTCGTCGCCATTTATATCTGGAAACGGTATGTCGTCCGCGGCCGCCGCGAGGCTTTCGACATGCCGAACGGAGAGCTGAAGCGCTGGAATATATCGAGAAACACCAAGTATCGAACCCTCGTCATGCTGGCGGCGGCTGGTGTAATCACGATGAAGCAGAAAGGGAAGGAAACGTTTTCAATAACGATCCGTCCTGAGAAATTAAAGAGGAGAAAACACAAATGAGTAATGACCCGATCATAACAGTGATCGCGGAGCATAGGTATATTTATAAGGTGTGGCATAGGGCAGAAGGCCGGGCGCAGGACCAACTCTTCGAGCTTTACGTTGATGCGAGCCAGCGATTATTCGAGACAACACCTTCAACAATCGGGGGCACACTCGCACTCCTGAATTATGTCATTGGGAAGCATGATAACATTGAGCATTGGAATGCCTGCGGAGTCGACTTCTCCCGAATCCTACGCTCCATCTGTAAAAGACTGACTACAGGGGGAGGCGAGGTGTGGCGGCCTGACGCATGTTCACCTAGTGCACATCCCCCCTGTTCACCTAGTGCACATACCCCCCTGTTCACTAGGTGCACATCAGGTCCCTCTCTCTTATCTACTCTCTCTTCTCTTAGTAGTAATATAATAATAGAGATAGAGAGGGAGTGGAGTTATTGATGAGAGCACAACGTCAGCAGGTAAGTGAAGCCTTTTGGCAAAAGCGAATCGTATCTTGTGAAGCTAAGAAGCGTTATGACCCTTATTGGGTTTGGGATGGGACTTATCGGTGGTTCGCGTCGCTAAACATCATCAAGCTCGAAGACTATCGAGATACTACGGAAATGGATCGCATCCGTATGAGCATTTTGAAGCCAGCAAAAGAGCGCGCCAAATATTGCGCAGCTTAGCACTGACAGGTTGAAGACTAAGGGCTTCGACCGAGGGCTGAAGCACCCCCAATAAAAACCTGTGCTAAAATCACAGCTATCTAGCGGTTGCGGGTCACTTTTTACGCGACAATTGTCACTGATTTCGTCACTGAAACGCACGTATTTCCGCACAACCTAGCCGGTATTGCCTACCATCGGGAACCGGCCACAACCCCTACCCCTAGACCCACAACCCGCCCTGGTCGAATCAAGCTCAAATCGCATTGAGAATTAGCTGGCCATTAGCTGGGAAACCTATATCCATAAGAATATCCAGTAATATCAATAAGATATAAGAATTAATTGACTAATACAGCCTTAAAGCCTTGCCTTTGCTGGCGCCTGGCTTTACGCTGCAACCGGCAGGCGAGTAGCGCCTGACATCGCGGTTCCATGGCTGCGAAAATACCATGGATGCAGCAGCGAGATAATATGGAAGCGGAAGCAAATATTCGACGTATTGAGCCGCCGCGCGCGCGCGCCGCTGACCCCAAAGTCTACGGCAGGTCGAAGGTGAGGAACGGCCGCCTATTCCCCGACATCGACGGCCGCAACGTTTGGGTTCGACGCTGCAAAGATCTCATCGCAATGCATCTGAGTGATTTGGGCGGCATCGACAACTGCTCAGCAGCAGAGCAATCAATCGTCCGGCGCGCCAGCACAATGACGGTCGAGCTTGAACGGCTCGAAGCCAAGTTCGCACTCGCCGGCGAAGCGGATCCCAACGAGCTTGATCTTTACGCAAGGGTTGCAGCGAATCTTCGCCGCATGCTGGAAGCGATTGGATTGCAGCGAAGGGCACGTGATATCACACCTTCGCTCGATCAGTATCTCGCCAAGAAAGCTGAGCAGCACAATGACGATGCTCAATCCTGAGATTGATCAAACGCTCGTTGATCCCCAGCTGCTCGGCGCCGCGCTGAATGATCAAGGCACGCGGCAAACATGGTTCGCCTGCCTCCGTGCTGCCTTTGGCTTACCGCTAACCGGCGAACAGCAAAAGCTATTTGCAGCGGTCGCTGGTGATCGAGCTCCGCCATTGCGTCGCGTAAGGGAGTTGTGGGCCATCATAGGTCGACGCGGCGATAAGAGCGAGATGGCCGCAGCCATCGCGGTTTATATCGCGGTCTTCTGCAAGCACAAACTCTCGAAGGGTGAACGCGGAATGGTTTTATGTTTGAGCATGAGCCTCGAACAAAGCCGCGTCGTGTTTGAATATGCACTCGCGTTCTTGCGAGAGAGCAAGATCCTGAGAAAAGAAATCAAGAGCGTCACGGCCAGCGAAATCAGACTTCGTAATGGTTTAGTTATAGCGACGCACGCAAATAGTTTTCGATCAATCCGTGGCCGCACTCTTGTCGCAGCAATTTTTGATGAAACAAGTTTTTGGCGATCAGAAGAAACAGCAACGCCTGACGTCGAAGTTTATAGCGCAACACTGCCATCGCTGCTAACTTCAAATGGAATGCTCATCAGCATTAGTTCGGCATACCGTCGCGCCGGGTTGATGTTTAACAAATTCCGTGACCACTTCGGTCAACCAAGCGACGATATCTTGGTCATCAAGGGACCGACAACAGTTTTCAATCCGACCGTCGATACTGCTGCACTCGCGGCGATGCGCGAAGCCGACCCAACCGCCGCTCCGTCAGAATTTGACAGCGAATTCAGAAGCGACCTCGCTGGATTTTTGGACGATGAAGTCATTGAGCGCGCCGTCAATGAATTGCGGCCGCTGGAATTAACGCCAGCGCCGTATGGAGTTTTTTACAGAGCGTTTTGCGATGCAAGTGGCGGCGCTCAAGGCGGCGACGCCTATTCATTTTGCGTCGCTCACGTCGTCGGCGAGAAAATCATCATTGATTTAGTGCGCGCCAAATTCGGTCCGTTCGATCCCGTCGAAGTAACAAAAGAATATGCCGAGCTTTGCAAACAATATCGGATTGGTACGATCACGGGCGATAATTACGCCAAGGAGTGGGTGCAGCAAGCGTGGCGTGGCACCGGCATCGATTACGTCAAATCTGATTTGCCAGCGTCGCAGCTGTATCTCGAAATGCAGCCGTTGTTCTATCGCGGCTTGATCGAATTGCCGCCCGACAAGATCCTAATCCGTGAACTCAAGTTGCTCGAAAGACGCCCCGGCAATCTCGGCAAGGAACAAGTTGGGCACCCCCGAGGAGTTCACGATGACCGGGCCGTGGCCCTCGCAGGCGTCTGCCGCGTGTTGAGCAACCATCTCGGTTTCGATCAAGAATTTCCATTTGGAAATCGAGAAGATTACCTCGGCGACAGCGGCGATCCCGCAACGATCAAACAACGACAACAGGACGAATCCGCAAATTTTAGATGGCGGCTCGGCAACTACATGCGTGCCGTCGGCATCCCCTACTAGGGCGGCTGGAGATAATCAAACAAATGCGCGCACTTTCACTCAGCGATTATCAGCTCGCGCAGCTCAGAGCAGCCGCCAAAAACCTGTTGCCGTCGCAACGCACCGATTTTTTGGAAGGCGTCGCCAGACGCTTGGGCGACCAACCATCCGACGAAGCGCTGCAAATCGCAATCGCCGCGCAACTTGCAACAAATAGACTACCGGTGTTTTTGTGCGATGCCGTATCAACAAATAAAAGGGAGTAACCCGAAAGGAAACCACACCATGCGCTCACAACCTCAATACTTCCGCAACGGCCAACAAATCAGCGCCGCTGACGCTCTCGATCCTCACACGGGGATCATGCGCCCCGGGATTACTGTAAGGGTTCCAATGACCCTACGCGATGGCGCATCGCATCGCTTGGTCGATGGCCACGGAAATTCCGATGATCTTTGTTTCAGTCGATCTGGCTATCGCCTCACCACCGATGCTGGAGCTTATGACGAGCGCCAGCGAGCTTACGACGCTTATATTTTAGAAAAGCAGAACGAGTGGCGCGACGGCAATCGACGCTGAAGATCATCGCCGCGCGATGATGATCTCACGAATGCGTGGCGCAGCAAGCCTCCACGCGTGTGAGCGACCAGGACGCTGGTGCAGGTCAGCGTGGTTACGACGCGCCGCCCGATCGACACCGCTTCGACGGCATGACTAGGGTCCAGACTCATTAAATCCACCATACAAGACCTGCTGCGAGGCAGACAGAGGCGAGGTAATTTCGCGCGAGTCTGTCGTAGCGAGTTGCGATGCGCCTGAAGTCCTTCAACCTGGTGAACGCGCTTTCGATGCGCCAGCGCAGCTTATAAAGACGCCTGTTAAAGGTGAACGGCTGCTTCCTGTTGCAGCGATTTGGAATGACTGGCTTGGTTCCGTGCTCGTCCAATTCTTCGCGCAAATTGGCGCTGTCATAGGCCGTGTCGCCGAGCATGCACTTCGATAACTTCACTCTACGGATCAGTCGCTCCGCCACCGGACAATCGTGTGCTTCACCTCCAGTCAACAGGATGGCGATAGCCCTTTAACATCTGCAAGTGCATGAATCTTCGTCCCACTGGTACGAGATCTCGGACGAAGAATTGCTCAAGCCAATACCTTTACCGGCTGAATTTCCAGAAGGCATCAAGGAGACGCGCAAATCTCGACCGTTATATCTCGCAGCTTCCGCTCAAGCCGTCCGTCCTGGGCATCTGACCAAGAGTGACGGGTCTCCTCGCTGCCAAGTTGCTGACGCGCGACGAAGTGCGGCGCATTGCGGCCAACGTGGCAAAGTTGCCAGACCTGTTGCTGAGGTCGCGTTGAAGCGCCACCGCCGTTTTCCCGCCGCCCTAGAGGATTGGCGCTCTATGGTCGGGATTGCTCCTCGATATGAACAGGTATAATCGATGCTCAAGCGAGCGATCATCTTTTTATGAGGCGCGAATTATGGCGATTGGGAACGCCGTCGACCGTGGTGACCAGGCGGTCTACGTTTATGACGAGAGAGGCACCTTAATCGCCACGATTTCCTCAGGGGTAGGCAGCTCTCTCATGGGGTACACCTCTTCCACCGTAAGCATCAAAAAGCCTGATAACTGCATTTACACGTATAACGAAAAAGGAACGCTGCTCAGCGTTGTGCATGCTTAACTGCATCACGCTGGAACGGGAGCCTTCGATCAGTACTGGCCTCGTCGTCTACTTTATGCCTGCCATTGTCGCTAAGTACGGAAAAACCCGCATTATGTGCCGATCTTTGTCGTCAATCTGTGTGTCTGCGGCCCTCCGCGCTGGATCAGTTGTAATCCGACGAGTTCATCATCTTGCACCATTGATCTTTTCCGAGTTTGGTGAACGTGGTGTGAGCTTGACGCCCAAATGGCGCAAAATCGTTTTGTAGATTGCGATCGCAATGGTTGCCTGACTCCTCGGCTTGCCTCTGTGCGTGACGAACAATGTGTCTGGCTTGCTGCCGATCACGGCGGGCGCGATCTCGTTCCGATAAACCTGGATGCGATCCGCCAAAAAAGCTGGCAGCTCGAATTTGAGTCTGGCGGAATTCTTGGTTTCCTGAGCGCCGAACGTGAGAAGCGCCAGCTTTCGCGGACCTTGCGGCCAGTGAAGGTGGGTGTCGAACTTAATCGCGCTCAGATTTCCCATGCGCAGGGGGACATGGATAAGAATGTCGATCGCCAGGGCAGTCTGCAAATGCCGCCGATAATGCTGCTGAATCACGATGGCGCAGCCAGCCCGCCATGGTGAGCAAAGGCCGGAAAATCTATCCTCCGGCGATCCAAAGATCGGTCTCACTGCAAATCAACCCGGGACTCTATTCATCGCTGGATGAAAGTCGGGGCTCAGGTCAGAGGATACGAAGGAAAAGCGACTGATCGGCGATCTTTGGGCGGATCGTTCTGAGGGAAAATGCATCTTTGTGATGGTGGTAAACCGGCGATTATGTATCAACCAAAAAATTTATCAGATAGCGTGAAATCATTTTGATGAGCGAGATTACAGTTGAACCAATCACGGTGTGGGCGGCGTTCGGTGCTTTTGTCTTCGGCGTGCTTGTTGGCGCACTGATTGTCCAAGGCGAATTGAAACGCGCCCGCCGCCGTTGGCGTGAAGCGACGCGCACGTGGCACGAGATCGAAGCTGTCGCGGTGGAACTCCGGGGCGAGCATAACAAATTACCGCGACACAACGCGCCCGATATGGTGGCGGCGATTCGTGAGGGCGTAACGGAGCAGCTTAGAAACGGAGCGGATAGCGTATCTCTCGCCGCTAGAGCGGCCGTTGCCTACAGCCGCAGCCTCGCGATATTCGCCGCGATCCGCCGCACATTGTCGCTTCACGTCCTACCAAACAAACGTGAAAGCAAAGGCCCCAGCAACAGTAAGCGCGAAATAGCCCACCAATAGAAAAGCCATCAGAGTCGCCAGTTGATCGGCTTTTGCCATTTTCGACTCCATCGGCCCGCGTTGGCCTATCAGAGGATCGTTACCGATTTTTTTGATAGCACACCGCTCAATCGGAACCCCGTGCCACACGTCACTCCGGATATAAAAGGACTCCGGCCCCCCCACCGAAGCCGGAGTCCCAGAAGGTTCTGCCGTATGACCATCGATATATCGGTAAGAATTGTCGATCGCATTCACCGCATATCATGATTCGCAATATCCGACTTGGGGACGACCCGCTTCTAATGAGGGATGGTTCCAGCAAAAGCCGATGGCATCCTTCGCGCCGGGCTGAACTTCAATTCCACTGATCTGATTGCGGCTTTAGCAATAACTCCGACACCTTCGCGATATTCGCTGCAATCCGCCGCGCCTCATCTTTGCTGAGAGCTTGGCCGCGGATAGTGGCGTACTTGCAACAGTCCGAATAATTCAATCGTCCATCCCAGATTGGCCCTTGCATGCACACAATTCTCAATAGGATTTGAGGGTCCCGCTGATGAGGGAAATGGGGAGGCGGGACGTGAGACCCCAAATCTGCGAGGCCGGCTTCTGGGGGGAGGCGGCCTTATTTTTATTTTGGGTCGCGCAGCTAAAAAAATGATGACCACAAAAAATGAACCCCAAGCGCGGTACACACTTGGGGTCGGCGTTTGTCGCCTCACAGCTTGGAAACATAAATTCGACGGTTCAATTTAGAAACCTGATCGGAAGCGGGTCATGACGACGATGATCGCGACTTGCATCAATCCTTGAAGAGCGACGACGTAGAAATACCGCTGCATCCAGATGGCGACCTTGTTCATGTCCGGCTTGTTCTTCTGCAATTCGAGGCAGACGAAGACGTTGACCGGCGTCAAAAAACCGAGACCCTGGATTGTCATCAACGTGACCAATATAAGTGCTGCAGCCACCCAACCGAAGGCCGGCCAGTCAAGCCCGGTGTAGCCGAGTTCAACCGCGAGAAACCAGCCTGTCGTGCCGGCAATGATGGAAACTGTCGGCATCAGAAAAAGCGTACGCGGCGTGAGACGTCGCATAATTTCTCGACGGACCGAGCGGTCCACTCGGCGCAGTATAGGGCCGAGCACAAAACCCATGAACAGATCTATGCCGGTCCACAACAGACTGGAAAACACGTGAATAAAGTCGAGAAGCCAGAAATTGCCCGCTACGATGGCCGCAATCATCGCAACGATGGCCGTCGACGCCCATAACAGATAGCGCCAGCGAATCAAGCCTTCGGGTATCTCTATCGTCGCGACGGTCATCCCACTCTCTGTAGGGCGGCAGCGTGATGGCGAGGCGTTCCCATTCCAGGGCTGCCGTCGCGTGATATGTGTCGGCGCTCTACCTATAAGCTAACCTGAGAAGAAGCGTATTCATTCTTCCGTCTCAGTACCGACGCCACGCTTGCGAGTCGTCGTCCTAATCGTTTCGTACTCCGTAACGCGGACCACGCCGGGGACCGGCTCATCGACCACGTCTTCGATGACCGGCATGCCTTGTCTTGGCGCTTTTCTTGGTGCCATTTTTGCCGCGGTCTTCGGTGGCCGCTTTTTCGGCGTCGCTCGCTTTGACGCTGTCTTGCGCGCCGGCTTGGCACTTGCCTTTCCACGTTTCGAGATTTTCTTGCGCGTCACAAGACGCTTCTTTGCTTTGGCCATGGCTGTCCCCTCTGAAGTATACCCCCAGTGAACCAATTTCGAAGCAATCCACCTAAGCCAACATTCTATCCCTCAGCAATTCGCCGCGCCACTTTTATCGACTTTCGCTGTTTGTCATCGGCGTCACTTCGCACCGCGGAAAAGCAGTGAGCCTTACTCGCGGCGCCGACGTGATCGCCGCGCCGCAAGAACACCTTGAATTGCCGTTGGGCTTTTATCTTTCGGTCGCACATGAGCGGTATCCCCTCCGCCTTCCACAGCCAGGAGTGGGCGCAACCTGTGTGGGGAGAGGAGTATTTTTCGCGTACCGCAACATCAGTGCACCGGACCTGAACCTTGTTCGTCTTGGTCAGCCTTCGAAGAAGTAAAGGAGACCGTTACGCCACCGATCATCGATGGGGTGAAATTTCGGCCCGAGATCGAGGTTGTCGGGGATCGCCGCACTGCTTTTCCCGGAAACAGGGAGATTTTCCAAGAAAAACAGGGAGGCGATTAAGCACCAACCGGGCAATCACTGAGAGGGATTAGGGACTTAGATAATTTCTCCAAAAGCAAATAACAAGAGAGAAACAGGGAGGTCGATGGCTAACTGATTACCGCCGGTGATGACTCGGCGGTCTTTCGGAAGTGTCCAGTTCGTGCCGACACCACGTGTATCAGGAACTATCAGTTGGTCTGTGGCGTGTTCAGGCCGCGCGTCCATCTTGCGGTGCGGCGGCCTAGATCGCACATGACGATGAGTGGCGGAATCCGACAAGAGCATTGACGGGCGTGGCAACAGTTCTGATCATCGGCGCCAGCAGAGGGATTGGACTTGAGACCGTGAAGGCCGCCCTCGAAGCGGGACATTCGGTTCGTGCCCTGGCGCGGTCGGCCCGAAGAATACCTGTCGATCACCCCAAACTCGAAAAAATGGCCGGCGATGCGCGCGAGATGGCTACGGTGAAACGCGCGCTGACCGGCATCGATGCCGTCACCCAGTCGCTTGGTGTTTCGGCCGGGCTCGAAATCATCTTCGAGCCGACGCGGCTTTTCTCAAAGGCGACCCAAGTGCTCGTCACCGCGATGCAGGAGGCTCGAGTCAAGCGATTGATCTGCGTAACGGGCTTCGGGGCGGGCGACAGTCGCGGCAGTGGGGGGTTTCTTTATAACGTGGCTCTCCATCTGCTGCTGGGGCGGATCTATGACGACAAGGACGTACAGGAACGGATCGTCCGCAGGAGCAAGCTCGACTGGGTGATCGTACGTCCCGTGATCTTGACCAGCGGGCCGAAGACGAAAGCCTATCGCGCGTTAGTCGATCCGCGCGACTGGACATGCGGTTTCATCTCGCGGGCTGACGTAGCGGATTTCCTCGTCAAGCAGATCGATAACGACGCCTTTCTACATAAGATGCCGGTGCTCACGAGCTAATGAGGAAATGAAGCACGTATCTCCACATCGAAACTCCAGGCTGGCTGTTATTTTCTCTGCGACTGCGCTGATAATCCTATCGGGAAATGCTGCCATGGCGATGACCCTAAATTCACCTGCGTTCCAGCAGAATGGTCACATTCCCTCGAAGTACACCTGCGAGGGCGAAGATGTCTCGCCGCCACTTGCGTGGGAGGGTGTCCCCAACGGCGTTAAAAGTCTCGTCCTGATTATCGATGATCCCGACGCGCCCGATCCGAAAGCACCCAAGATGGTTTGGGTACACTGGGTCGTCTACAACACACCGCCCGATACCAAGGGCCTGCCGGAGAACGCAGGCAAGGCCGGGTTACCGCAAGGCGCGTTACTTGGCCTCAATGATTTCAAAAAGACAGGGTATGGCGGTCCGTGTCCGCCGATTGGCCGCCACCGTTACTTCCACAAGCTCTACGCGCTGGATACCACGCTTGATCTAGGAGGCGCGACGAAATCGCAGATCGAGCAAGCTATGCGGGGCCACGTGCTGGCCAATGCACAGCTCATTGGCACGTATCAAAAAGGTGATCGGTAACCGCCGCATGCGAGGGGTAACCAGGCCTAGTTTTTGGCTGACTTCGCTGCGGCGTGTCGGGATCTCTGATTCATGCCGTTACTGAATATCGTTCCGCGCGGGGACTCTCAGACACGACGGCAGTTCAATGTCGGCGGGAAGCCAGCCGACATCCCCGCTTGGCCACTTGGCCCATTTCCAGCCTGTGTACGGGCTGATTAACCACGCGCCCGGACGTACCTCGTGCAATCGCGCCGGTGCGCCGGCGGCCGCAGTCTCCCGATTAACACTGGTGCTTAACGCGGCGGGTTTATAGATGATGCGCGTTGCCGGAAAGGCTGGAGGTAAGAACATGTCCGATGTGCTCAGTGCCAATTGCACAGAATTGCGTCGCCTCGTCGATCAATACTGTTCGATGGAACGAAATCCCTCCAAGCCCAAATTTACCGTGCATGGTCCCCTAAAAAAAGACGATGTCTGGAAACACCCCGCCAGCAAAAAGGCGGGATGCTACGTCATTTACGGGGAGGATGGTTCTTGGCTGTACACAGGCAAGGCGGAAACGCAGCTCTGTAGCAGGATAGCCGACCACCTCAGCCAGAGAGTACAACGAGCTGCGTTTTGGCAACAACAATCGCCACCAAGCTATTTCGATCTGATCGAGGTAGTCGAGCCATGGGAGTCGCTTTCTTTAGAGGGGTATCTCGAAAGCAAGAGACCGCGATGACCGTCGCTTGCGTAACTCGCTGGCGCCCTCTGGCATGCGGCGCGCTTGGGCAAAGAAAAAAGCCCCGCCGAAGCGGGGCCTTTGGGTTAGTGTTCCGATAAGTGCATTCAGGACATTGCCGTTTCATAATCCGTTGGCGGTCCAAGAGCCACCCACGGATCATATTCTCTTGTCGCTTCCCTCCCGAGTGTTTTTGAGCCTGCCAAAGACCGTTGGGGCAAGAGATGATGCGCTTCTTCGTACCGAAATAAACTGGCTTCCTGTTCATATTTTACTCCGCATGTCGGCACAGCCGAGGCGGTTGCCCCGGCGTGCCGGACTTGCGGATCGTTAATTTCAGTTCTTTTTAGATATGATTACATTCGGCACAGTGCCAGGGAGGCGACATTCACGGGAGGAGCAGAATGTGGGAACCATGGAAAGGGTCGGATTATGAGAGTACCCGTCTGCTGCTGCTGGGTGAGAGCGCTTATTCATGGATACAAGATGGAAGGGAAGTTCATCCATCGCCACGGCATTCCATTTTGACAGTAGAGGAAGCAATCACCGATTTCCCGACGACTCCATTCGCAATAAAGCTCACGCGCGGCGTTACGGGAAAAGAGAATCCGAGTCGTGAAGATCGCGAAGTAGGATGGTCGCGTGTTGCTTTCACGAATTATGTTCCTCGAGCGGTTGGTGGGGCAGCGCGCGTGCGCCCGTCTCCGGAATTGTGGGTTGAAGCCCAAGCAGAGTTCCACAATCTGCTTAAAACATTGCAACCAAAAAATGTAATTGTCCTCGGAAAAGAAATGTGGGCAATGATGCCGGACACGCAGGTCTGGCTAACAGACGACGTGCAAGGGTATGTCGTTGATGACGACATGGCTCTTTGTTGGGCCGTCCCGCACCCATCGGCTGGACTTTCCTGGGAATGGCTTGCAATGCTTGTCCAGTACCTCTGCGAAGGTCGGAAAGCGCTTCGCTCTGTGAGGTAGAGAGGTGCCGGGCACGCTATGTTTCGATTTTAAAGGGCCACAGCGCGATCATATCGAGCAAACCGGGAGAGTAGCGGGTGTCGGGTTGGTAGCATGGTGTTTGTATTATTGCGAAAATATCCGCTCGCTTAGTAAGAAACGCTTTGCCACTGCTCGGCGCAGTCGGAGCGAATACGTCGATCAGCCATCTACTTGGCTCTATATCGTCGTCCTTTGATGTCGCGATAAACAGCGGCGGCTCATCAACGGCTAAAGGAGCAAAGCTACCTGAGAGGAATACACTCTGCCGGTAAAGTATCGATTGCAAGCGCGAGAGCGGGGCGGGAGCATTAACTGTGGCGCTGCTGAGTGCGAAGAAGCGTGGATTTGTGCTGGACGGCCCTATGATTCGCTCCAAGATCTTTGGCTCCATCAGCGCGTAGCTCAGGCGACGTACCAATTCTCCGACGATGTCTTCGATCGAGGCACTCGGACATAACCCAGTATCAGTTTCGATTAAGCCAGCACTGGTCACGATCACTGCGTCGCAAGACGTAGCAGGTTCCACGACGCTGTGGAGAAAATAGTCTGCTCCAAATGTCGTATCGAGATGTGCTCTTGCCTGGCGGAGTCCGCGTTGCTCGAAATGGCAAAGTCCGATGACAAAGTCGTAGCAGTGTGCGAACGCCGGAAGAATATTCCGCCAGGAGGTGTCTTCAGGCCCGATCCAAGTTCTACTATCAATGTCGATCAAGGCTGTCCGCATTATCGCAGGATCTTGGCCAACGAAGGCAATTTTCCGCCGTATGGTAGATTTTCTTTCCGTTACCAAGCGTGACCGCGCTGTCAGCGGCCAAGGCGATTCCGCGCTTGTTCATCACGGCAACTTCACAGGTCATTAATGCCTCCAATCAGCGCCCTCCATCATGGCGAGCGCCGCTGCTTCATCAGCAACACGAAATAACATCCCTGTACGTCAAATAAGGACGCAGCTACGACCAAAGCCGATCTCAAATTCCGGTGCCAAATGCTTGCGACCAGCGGCACAGCGGGGCACCGGGCGGAAGCACACAAGGCGCGGTCGACCGGATGGCTGTTTCGAAAAGTCAGAACGGTGAACGGAGTATAGTACGTCCAAATTTGTCGTATGGCCGGCCTATCGTCCGCTCTCCAAAAAGGGGCGAAGAAAGCGATGACGCAGGCCGGCGATCTCAGAACTGATAAGGCTAGAATACAACTCTCTCCCGGTTACTTGATGCAGCCATTTGGTTGGGCTGCAAAGCCGCTTGCGGCCATGTTTCAGGCTGACGCTTCGCTGTATTCAGCGCTCTTCACGCTAAGCCGGCAGCGTATGCATCTAATCGCGCTAGCTTTGGCTCACTGGTCGCGTGAAATTGACGCGCGATTTGCGCGCCTGCTTTTCGTTGACGCGGCGCCTGTCGTTCTCGATGCTGTGCTCGGTCGTCGTCCCATTGGCATCAAGCGGGCACTGGACCGCTTGCCAGTGGGGGTGCTGCCGCGCGCGAGCTATCGGCAATTGGTGGAATTGCTTGAGAACCCCGCTACTGCGAAGCTAATTCATCACGCCGACTCGGTAGAGGAGGAGTATCTCGCCCTTCTACACAATATTCCCGTACCTTTGCGGCGGATCGCGGCCGCCGCAATCGATGGTTTGGGTGTGAAGCCCGAAGGTTTGGGGGATGGTCTTCGCATTCTCGCCGCGCGAGGCGTGGCACCGACGTTCGAAGCGCTCGTTGCCGATCTCGCGGTAATTCGCCAGCCCGCACAGTTTATTGCACGGATCGAGAAGCTTGTTCAGCGACTCCCGCTTCCCACACTAATGCCGCCGGCCACTGTAGGCGGCGCGCAGCGCATCGATGACATTGTGGAGATCTGCGCACTCGCCAAGCGCTGGAAGAATTGCCTTTCCGATTGCTACCTCAGCGCAGTGAACGAATGTCGCTCGGCCATTTACCTCTGGCCGCACGCGGAAACGCCAGCGGTTTGCGTCGTTAGCCGCCATGGCCGGCTGGGCTGGGGTCTGGAGACTGCGAAAGGACCGGAGAATGCCGAGCTTCCGCTCTCGCGCATGGACGAGATTTGCTGCGCCTTCGACGCTGCCGGCATTCCCAAAGAGTCTGCAATCGAAGCGTTGGAGCATGCTGCGCAAGGATCCTTGTTGCCTCGGCATAGAGCGCGACGCCGGCGCCGCCGCGACGCCGACTATGATGAAATGTACCAAGACGTCGAAGCGTTCGAAGCCGCCATTTTTTTTTAGAATAGACTTGCAGGGTCTCCACTCGTGGTCAGGAAACGGACAACAACAGTCGCCATCAGAAATGCACCGGTCTTCTACGACTGCGAGGCCTCATGCGGCGGTGGTTTACCGATCGAGATCGGCTGGGCATTTGCTGACTCAACAACGGGCGAAATCCATTCCGAAGGCCATCTGATCAAGCCGCCGCCAAGCTGGGACCTGGCGGCGGTTTGGGACCCGGATGCCGAGAAGCTGCACAAGATTACGAGGGACGAGCTTTATGTGCACGGCCGCCCCGCCGATTGAGATCGCGGACCGGATGAACAAGACGCTGCGCGGCCGCGAGTTGTATTCGGATCATCCGCTCGATGACGAGCGCTGGTGGTTCATGATCTGGCAGGCCAGCGGCGCGTCGGGCGGGATGATCGGCGAATCGGAAATGATCGTCATGGTGGAACCAACCTTTAGGCTGCGGCAAGCGAATGCCTACAACCTCATCGCCCGGCTCGCCACTAAGCGCGGCTGGGACAGCGCCGGCTACGAGGCGGCCAAGGCGGAGGCGACCCGCGTCGCCCCCAAAAAGCACCGCGCCGAGGCCGATGCTCGTCATCTGGCCGTGCTTTGGCTTATGATCTCGCAGGGACCCGGCGTGTTATGAGCGTTGCCGCGCAAGCGCCAACGCCGCCGGTTTCTGAGGGGCCGCCGTTGCGCTTCGAAAAGCTCGAAACTTTACTCCGGGTCGCGCTCGACATGCGCGGCAACGCAGAGGGGCTGTCACTGGAGGACATCCAGCGCGACTACAGCGTTAGTCGACGCACCGCGGAACGCATGCGCGATGCGATCGAGCGCGTCTTTCCACAGATGGAGCAAGCCAATCCCGGCGAATTGCCTAAGCGTTGGCGCATCCGAGCGAGTGGCTTGAGTGGACTTATCGGTATTTCCGCTGAGGAACTGGCAGGACTCAACACTGCGCTCGGTCTGATGCGCCGAGACGATCTGGGCGAACCGCTGGTCCGATTGCAGACGCTATCGGCAAAGCTGAATGCGATGATTCATCCTGATGTGGCGCGCCGCATTGGGCCCGATCTGGAAATCCT